>Ga0114994_10000172_pt1 | contig 38465 bp, 26 predicted proteins | sample ArcticOcean_MG_C_9_FD_87043 | JGI IMG/M metagenome (GOLD analysis project Ga0114994, IMG submission 87043) | Marine microbial communities from western Arctic Ocean - ArcticOcean_MG_CB2_152 | ecosystem: Environmental > Aquatic > Marine > Oceanic | place: Arctic Ocean: Canada Basin | collected...
AGTAATCGTTCTGGTGGGCTGGATGGACTCTACCACTATCGAAGGGATGTAAACACACCTAACGAAGGGAAGTGTCTAGTAGAATTCTTCTCCCGCCCTCCGAGCGCGGACTATCGGCTCCAGTTCCGTCGGATATCTATGAAAACTCGGCCGGAGTACTTATAATGTACTAACTGGACGGTGGATGGCGGCGTTAATCGCTGGTGTACTTTGGCAAGCCGCAAGACTAATCCGTGAATGTCGCCGTGGCTCATTAATTTCCAGGAGCCGCGAGGGTATGTTTCCCGGCCGTTTTAAGTGAACAGTTGGTCTCGCTGACCGACTATGATGCTAACTTAATTTGGGAGCTCATTTATTTTACCCTACCTACCCAGGAAGGTACCAAAGTCCATTTGTGGGCCTTCGGGCGGCCGCGGGAATTTCAAAACAATGTTCGTTTCTGGCGGACATGTGTTGTTAGACATTCTACTAACACAACCTAATTACGCTGACCGCCCAGCCGCAAGTATAGCCCATCCAACACACGTACAACAACAACTCCACGAGGCTTGCGAAAGTGTTACAGACAGCAATTTACTCAGGCGCATCCCCCACGCAAAACAAGGGCCCCCGCCGCGGGTCAAGGAGCGCCGTCGCGCCCCCGACGGGCCGCCACGCGTCCGTCTCCAAATCGAGGCAGCCAATCGCGGTCGTCTCCCGGCCGCTCGCCAGAGGCTCGCCCCGGATGGGGAAGTACACGCCGTCGCCGTGGCGCAGGGCCGTGAAGCCCAGGGCCGGGTTGGCCAGGTGGATGAGCGGCGCCCACGTATCATTTTTAACATCGTAGGCGTGGATGGTCACGGTCGACGACGTGAGCGCGTCGTCGTTGTCGATCAGGCCGTCCATCGCGAGAAGGCGCCCCCGCGTCGGGTCCGCGAGAAGCACGTTCGTCGAGAACGTCCGCGGCTCGGCGCCGGGCACGGGGGCGTGATTTCCGGCGAGCGCCGCGCAGCGCACGATTTCATGACCGCGCCAGCGCTGGAGGCGCGCTGCGGAGCCCGAGCCGTAGTGGGATTCCAGAGCGAAGACGTCGTCGCCCATGGCCGCGGTCAGGACGTCCCCTTCATGGCCGAAGAAAACGAGGTCCGGCCCGCGCGTCCACGTATTTGACGTAGCGTCGTAGCGCTCCGTCGTCAGCGTCGCCTCGAGGCCCTCGTCGGCGTCGCCGACTGTCGAGAAGCCGCCGAGCACCGCGAGGCCGTTCGGCACGGCGCACACAGATGGAGCGAAGCGCGGCCGGTTCAGCGGCGCGCAGTCGAGCCAGGCGTCGCCCTCCAAGCGCCGCACCGCCAACGAGGGACTCACGCGGTGGTCCACGCCGCCGATGACATAGAGCGTCCGGCCGACGCGTGCAAACACCGCGAGGCCGCTCAACGAGGGGTTCAGGGCGGACGGCCGCCGCGCCCACCGCGAGGTTTCGGCGTTAAAGACGAAGTGCGCGTCGGTGCGCGGCTCGTCCGAGAGCCGGCCCTGGGCGTAAAAACTCAGGTCCTGGGCGCCGCGGGGCGCCGGCGGCAGGGCGTGCAGCGTCGGGATGAAGGCCGTCGCCTCGCTCGCGTCGTCGTCGTGCGCCCCCTGCACGGCCTCCCACCGCTGGGTGGCAAGATGGAGGCGCGCGCCGGCCTGAGGGACCATGGGTGCCGTGCGGTTGTCGCCCTCCAGGGGAATCACGTACAAGTACCGCGCCACAAATTTTGTCTTCACTTCTGTGCTTTGCGCCCGGCCCGCGCGGTTTGTGGCCGCGAGATGGCGCGTCGAGCCGACCAGCGCGCACACGTGGCCAAATAGGTCCGGCGTCCGGAAGAGCACGCGCGACGCGGGCGTCGCCACCGGCGCGCCGCGGCGCCGCTGGAGGGCCGCGGCGGCCCAGTACGTGCCGGAGCGCGTGCGGATTTGTTGCACGGCCTGTCGCTGCGGTTGGCGGTGCTGTGTTTGTACTTGTGGAGCTTGTCGCGGCCGGCGCTGCTGCTGCTTGGCCTTGGGCTTTTTCCTACCCATAATGGCGAGTCGTTCAAACAATAGGAAAGGCAGATAAAAGCCACCTCTAGCACGACACGTCAAAAGCCACTTTGAAATCGATTTTGACGGGTTTACACGGGTTTCTAAATGCGTGCTTTTGCTCCTGTACGCCACAATACGGCACGCTGACGCAGCAGCGCTCGCCTTTGTGGTGATCGAACATGGCTGCAACCAGTGAGGCCGTCGAAGCGCTCGCAGGGGACGCCCTCGCGGCCTACAAAGCTGGTAGGCATGAGGACGCCATCGATGCGTTCACAACTGCGATCGCACAGCAGGACTCGGCGGTCCTCCGCAAGAACCGCGCGGCGGTCCGAGCGGCGACACAAGACTGGCCCGGCGCCGAGGACGACCTGACCGCGGCCCTCGCGATGCGCCCGCCGGACGCGCTTACGAGCAGGATACTCCTGAAGCGCTCCTACGCGCGCGCGGCGCGGGAACGGCACGTGTTGGCGGGCGACGACGCATCAAGAGCAGCCGCGCTCACCGGGGCGGAGCGCGAGACGTGCCTGGCGCAGGCCGCGCGGTGCCGCCGCGACGCGAAGAGGGACGCGTACCTCCTGAAGAAGACGGCGAAGGACGCCGACGGCCTGGTCCACCCCGCGCAAAAGCTAAGGCTGGCCTTCGCATCACCTTTGCTCGAGGGGATGGCGGCGGGCGACCTGTTCGAGGTGGACGTGCGGCTCGGCAACGAGTTCGGACTATGGCGGCCCGCGGACTGGCCCACGGTCTGTGCGGACGGTTCGCAGGCGGTGGTCGCGTCCGCGCGCGGCGCGGGTGAGGTCGCCCCGGCCCCGGTGCCGATCGGCGCGGACGGCCGCGCGAAGCTCCGCATCACCGTCACACGCGGGGGCGCCTTCATGCTCCGCGTGGCCGCCGCGGGAGCCTGGGCGCGCCGGCCGCTCGCGGTCCTGTCGCTGCCCGTCACCTACCGCACGGCGGTAAATGCCGGCGCGACGTGCTGCCGCGAGCTGGCGCTTGGTACGGAGTCGGTGGTCGTGGCCGAGGCCCCAGCGCGCCTGGGCATCGGGGGCAAGCTCTGGGACGCGGCGCTGGCGCTATTGGCGCACGTCGGGAGCACCGCGGGCACGGACGAGTGCGTCGCGGGGAAGCGCGTCCTGGAGCTGGGGAGCGGCGTGGGGGCCGTCGGCATCGGCGCGAAACTCTTCGGCGCACAACGCGTCACGTTGACGGACGTGGCGGCCGTCGTGAGTTTGTTGGAGGCGAACATCGAATTGAACAATGTCGAGGACGTCACAGCGGTGGCCCTGGACTGGTTCGAGGATGTTCCACAAGCCGTTCTCGATGAACCATTCGACCTTATTCTCGCGTCGGACGTGGTCTACGACCCGGACCTCCACGCGCCTTTATTGAAGACGCTCGAAGTACTGCTCGAGCGCGTGCCCGTGTGTTTGCTGGCGCACCGGAAGCGGAACCCGCACGACGCCGAATTCTTCGGGGCGCTGCGGGCGCGCTTCGAGGTGGAGGGGCGAAAGGTGGCGAGCGGCGGGGGGTTCGAGCGCGTGCCCGAGGATGTTGTTTTGTTTGCGGTTCGCCGTAAGGGGTAGTGTTTTTTATTTGTCTTTTTTACCGCAACGCGCGCAGGCACGTGACACACAGAACCTGTGTGCTTCGACTCGCGCTAGGAATCCTCCTGCGTTCTCCGATATTTCCAGTGCACGAAGAGACGACTCCGTCTAACTTAAAACAACAAACACACCTTAATCCTCCTCCTCCGCCTCGAGCGCGAACGCGGGCGACCCGGCGACGTGCCTCGAGGTGGACGGAGCCGGCGGGCCGTCGGCGGCGAGCACGACCTGCAGCGTGTCGTGGAACGACGCCTTGACGTCCTTGAGGTCCTCGCGCGCGGCGTCCGCCTCGGCCCGGGCCTCCGCGACGGAGCGTGCGGCCTCGCTCCGGGCGGTTTCCACGGCGGCCTTCATCGTCGCAATCGCGCGGGCCACCGCCGCGTCCGCACCGCCCTTCGTGGCGTCGCGCTCCACGAGCGCGGCGGCCGTCGCGGCCCGGGCCCGCTCGAGCTGGACGCCGTGGACGCGCGCGTCGGCGGCGAGGGCCTCGAGCCGCGACCGCAGCGCCGCGACCTCGTCCTCCAGGGCCCGGTCCGGCGCCGTCGCCGGCGCCGTCGCCGGCGCCCGCCGGTCGCGTCGCAACGCGGCATTCGCGGCCACGGCCTCGCGCAGGCGCGCCTCGAGCGCGTCGCGGTCCGCAATAAGGCGCACCGCGTCGGAGCTGTCCGACGCGCGCCGGTGCGCGCTCTTTTTGAGGGCGTCGCGTTCTTTCTCGACGTCGCGCGAATCGTGGCGCGTTGCCGCGATCAACGCCTGCGCCGCGTCGCGCTCCCGGAGCGCGGCGGCGAGGCGAGTCTCCGCGTTGCGCGTCGCGGCGGCGACGCGGTCGCGGATGATCGCGTCCGCATCCGCGTCCCGGCGCGCGAGCGCGGCCCGCAGCTCTCCTAGTTCCGCCTCCTGCGCGGGAATCCGCGTTCGATGGCGTACGACGGCGTACGACCCCCACACGCCATCGCCACGCTCGCAAGGTGAAGGAAGGACGCCGGCCCCGGACGAGCGTCGCCACGCGCGGGTCCGCGGCGCCGCCCCGCGCGGCCACCAGCGCGTCGGCCGCGTCGCGCCGCGCGGCCGCCGCGTCCCTGGTACTCGCGTCACGCTCGCCGCGGGCCGAAGCGAGTAACCGCTCCGTCTTCGCCAGGTCGTCGCGCGTGTCCTTCGCCGCCGCCGCCAGGCGCTTGAGCGAGCCGTTCTCCAGCTCCAGCGACGCGGCGCGCGCCTCCAGGCCGGCGGCCTCGTGTTCCAATCGCGCGCGCTCCTCGCCGTCGTCGACCGGCGGGCCGCGGCTCTCGAGGCGCGCGATGACGTGCTCGCGGTCCGCGAGCTCGGCGCGCAGCGTCTTGTTCCGCTGCTCGCTCTTGCCGAGCTTCGTGGAGAGCTCGGCGCCCTCGTCCAGCAGCTCCTTGGCGTCGCGCTCCGCGGCCTTCAGACGGGCCCGCAGTCCTTTCACGTCCGGCGCCTGCTCGTCGTCGCTCTCCTCCTCGCGCTCGTTCTTGAGGTCGATCTGCAGCGTGCTGTCGAGCTGCGTTTCCAGTTTTTGCTGGAGGCTGTCCAGGACGTTATCTAAAAGCTGGGCCATATTGCTCTGGTCGCCGTGCGCGTGCGGCCGCGCTGCGGAAATGGATTGTACAGCCAAAGCTCAGCTTGCGCTACTCTGAAGCGGCGGCCAATTTTTTTGTCCAAAACCCGATTTGCGCTGCAAAACCCGCACGAATTTGTCAAGGTGTTCAGGTAGGCTCAGGCTAGCTGTGAGATCTGTTAATGATGATGTGCCTGGAAACGAGATACTTACACACGTGATTGCATGAATCCGAAGTACTGCCCACTAATTGCATTGCCATGATGGGCGGCAGCACAGCTGCAATCATAGCAGCAGCACTCATCCTCTCGCTACCAGACAGCTTCTGGCAGCGCTGCGGCGCCGGAGGCGACGACAGAGTCATCTATGCCGCACTGGTACTGCTGCTCCTGCGAGATACGTACGGCTGCTTCTTCCTGAACCTGACGCGTCGACCGGCGCGGGCGGTCCGCAAGCCGCTCGGCTACGACGCCACGACGCTGCGCCAGCCGCGCTGGTGTCCGGTCACGCTGCTCCTGCGGCTCTGCGCGCCGTCGACGCAGCGCCTCGCGTTCGCGACCGCCCTAGGCGGTTCGGCGGCGTTGGGCGTCGTAGACAGTGCAACTCTGCGCATAGTCATAGCCCTGGCGTATGCAATCGGCGAACTGCGGTTTCATGCTGCGCTCGGCTGGCACCGAAATATGCTCCTGCTCAACACGCTTGTGGCGTCGGCGCTGCCCCGACCCTGCCGCGCGACCGGACGAGCGCTCGCCTTATGCCACGCGTACGGCGGCAGCGGCCTGCGGCGGCTCTGGACCGGCGGCGCGTTTGACGGCGCCGCGCTCCGCGAAGTGCTCCCCGGCGCGCGCAATGGACTCTTCCCGAGGCTGACACGATATGCCTCAAAGGCGCCACTATTGCTGCTCGCAGCGTTGGACGCGGCGTCGCGCGTCGGCCTCGAACTCGGTGGCGTCGCCCTATTGCTCATGTACCTTGAAGAGAACAGTGTACATTTTGCCTTTCGCGCCTGCACCATCGCGTTTCATTTTGGGGTTGCTTTGTTGACCGCTATAGACTTCTTCGAGAATCGCGTCGTACTATTTTTGGGGCTGATAGTCGACGACCTGTCCGCATCAGCATCGTCGGTCGAATGCTCGCCGTGGCCGAGCCGCGTCTTTGCCTTTGCGCTTCTATTTCCCGTGTTGGCCGGCATAGAACACTTCCCCTTCACGCACAACGGCCTGTTCCCCTTCTCGGGACGCCAAATGCGCGCCATCCGCGACGTCTGCGATCGGAACGGCGTCCTACTCGCGGCGACGTCGAACGCCGTGCACATCGACCTCGCGCGGACGTTCCTCGGCCTGGGAGAAACGCAGCCCGCGCAGCTGTGGCACCCGGTCCTCGCGCCCCTCGTACAGGCCGGCGGCGAAGTGGCTTTACACCTCTACAACTGCGCGAGGTTGCGGCGGAGCGCCCAGGAGTGGCTTCGCACCGCCCGTCCCCTCGTCGACTCGCGCACTGGTGCCGCGTACGACCGCGTGGCCTATCATGACCCGTACTGCTAGCAGTACGGGTCAACCAGCCAAGAACTGCGCGGGGCAACAGCTGACCCCCACAGGCTGTTAATAATGTGTACCCTCGTGTTACCCGAGGCCTAGGTGAACCACTTCATGGACTTGATCGGGTGGTGGATGTTGCAGCGGCCGCCCTCGTTGGCCACGATGTGGGCGTGCTCCTTCTCGATCTTCTCGATGTACTTGGCGTCCAGGAACTCCTGCTGCTTCTCCTCGGCTCTAACCTTTTTGTTGCGCTCGATCTGCAACCGCAACTTGCCCACGTTCGCGTAGGCCGCCTCCTTGGCGAAGGCGGCTCGCCGGTCACCTTCTTCGTTGGCCGCGCGCTGGCCGTCCTCGATGGCCTTGATCTCCGCGCCGTAGTGACTCGTGGAAAACTTCTCCGCCGCGATCTTATCCCGGATCTGCTGCTGCCGCCCCAAGTCCACTTGTTTCCTCAAGTACGTCCTAGCATCAATCTCCGCCTGGAAGGCCCGGTCCCGCTCCTCCCAGATTCGGTTCTCGAGTTTCGCGCGCACGGCCTCAATTTTGGCCTCGTCGGCGCCCTTGAGCTTCTCGAAGCCATCTAAATATTTCTTGAACCGTTGGTTCCGCTCGTTCTCCTCCTCGATCTTCGCGCGGTCCTTGTCGTCCTGTTGTTCCTGGAGGGCGAGCTCGTAATCCAAAGTCAACAGGTCCCGCTCGCGCTGCACCTTCTTCACGAGGCCCTTCTGCTGGTCCACAGCGCTATTCGAACCCATGACGTCCTTGGAGCGCGCGCGCGCGGCATCTCTCACTTCGACAACTTTCCGCGCTTCGCTGTCGACGGCGATCTGCCACTCGGCCATTTCTTCCTCGGCGTCCTTTTTCATCCGCTCCTCGCGCGCCCGGTACCGTTGCTTCTTCAGCTCCACCTGCTCATCTAGGACGTAGCGCACGTCGTGCTCGTGGGCCTTGTGTTTTGCTACTTTTTCGGCCTCGACCCGATCCGCTTCGGCCCACGCGGCCCGCTCCTTCTTGATCCATGCCTCTTCGTCCGCCTGCTCCTTCGCCAGCCTTTGCGCTTTTTCTTCGTGTTGGAGATGCCTCGTGCTTAAACAGGCGTGGACGAAGGCCTTGCTGTCTCGCTGGCGCACGTCGTCCATGCTATTCCGCCGCTGTTGCGCGTACGCCCAGTCGCAGTGCTCTTTATTAGCGACTTCGCGTAAGCGCCCGAGCTCCAGGGCTTTTTCCTCGATCTCCTTCTTCCGGTCCGCGGTGCTGGGCCCTCCATTTTTAACCTCGTGGCGCCACTGGGCCATCTCATTGCGATACAGCTCGGCCAATCTTTCCCTTCGATCTCTTAAGTCATCCTCGGCCTCCTTGTCGTACTTGCGGATGCGCGCCTGCCGGCCCCGATTCAGGATCTTGGCGTGGGTCTTCTGCTCCCACTGGGCTTTTTGCGTGGCGAGCCAGACGCTCGCGTTGTGCTTCTTGAGGTTATCCGTCACCTCCTGGGCCTCCCGGCGCCTTTCAATAGCCTGCTGCGCGGCGCCCGGCATGGTCACGGATGCGTGCGCGCCGGCGTCCACGGGGCTGCTCCTCGGATGAGGCGGTGCAGGGCAAGCCTATAAGCGGCCTCTGGAAGCTCGTTGCGCACGGCGGCGCCGAGCGGGCTCTAGGCTTATGGCGGGACGGGAGCCGGGGCAGCGTCCTTCGCGTCCTTTGAGGCGAAGCCTGCCTTTTTAGCAAAACTCACAGCGCGTTTTGATGGCAGCCAAGTTACCCTAGCTACAGTCGAGCACAGGGCCTGTGATCGACTTTTCTTCGGCTTCTCGCGTCGTCTGCGACTGCCACAAAGCCATCCAGGGTGCTACGCGCACTGCCAGAAACAATTTTTCTTCGACTACACTTTGTACGGCGTGGCGACATTCACGAGCTCTATTCACGAGCCTTCAATTGAAGACTCCCGAGCACGCCAGTCGAGGCGACAGCGCGGGAAGCGCAAGGGCAACGTTACCACAAACTTACACATCATCGGCGTCGGCTTCCCCGCGGAACCGCCGCCGGAGCGACCGCCCGATCGCCCGCGCCCCAGTCGCCTGGGGCGCCTTGGGCAGGCCCAGCTTCTTCCAGTTGAACTTGGGCAGGGGCCGGCCCGGGGCGGCCGCCACCGCGGCCGCGGCGCGCGGCCGCTTCGCATCTGCAGAATAAACGGCCGCCTCCGCCTGGACTCGATCCAGGTCCACGCCCACGACCTGCTCCGCCAGCCCCAGACCCATCTGCGTGGCCTCATGAACTACAGAAGCGCCGTTCTTCTCGAGCTCCCGCCCCTCACTGGCGAGGGGCCCGCCGCCCGCCCGCGCGATAATTGGCGCGTCCGGAAACGAGGCCCGCAGCCGCGCCACGGCCTCCGCGCGTCGGTCCGCCCCCGCGTAGGCCACGACGATGGCCCGCGGCTTCGTGACGCCCGCCGCCTTCAGGACCGTCTCCGAGGCGCCGTCGCCATAAACCACGTTCGCGGCGTCGTCGACGACGCCGTCCGCGACGCGCGCCGGGTCCAGATCGACCGCTACTACAGGGACATCGGTGTAACTAATAGCGGCGGCAGCAGCTCGTCCGACGGGGCCGTAGCCGCACACGACGACGGCGTCCTCGAGCTCCGTCCCCGTCTCCGGTCTCAGTAATTGTCCTAACTCGGGTTCATTTAACCCGGCGCGCCACTCGTCCAAGGAGAGCGTGCCGTCGCCGTCCGTGTCGATGGCGGCGAAGACCCGGTCCGCTTGAGACGCGGGGAAGCCTCTTCTAGAAACATAGACTCGTAATTCGTCGAGGTCAATGGTGCCGTCGCCGTCGGCGTCCACCCGCTTGAAGAGGGCACTCACTTCATCTTCCACGGTGCCGCCCGTCGTCAGGGGAATGGCCCCCTCGCCCACGAGTCGATCGAGTTCGTCGCCCGCGTACTGCGCGAACTCGGCCACGAGAGGCGACAACGCCATGCTCAGGATGACCGACGTGGTCAACAACTCCGATGTTCTCGAGGACAGCACGCCCAGGTCCTCCGCCAGCTTAAAAATGATGAACGCGAACTCGCCGCCCGGCGACAGTAGCACGGCGACCCGCGCGGACCGCGGGACGTCCAGACCTAAGACGGGCCCCGACGCGAAGAGCACCGCCGTCTTCACTAGGAGGAAGCCGACCACGCCCAGTGTTAGAGTCGGCAGTTCCTGCAACACTAAGCCGGGATCAAAACCGGCGCCCGCCGCCATGAAAAACACGCCCAAAAGAATGCCCTCGAAGGGTCTTATGTCCGCCTTGATCTGGGCCCGGTACCGGTTGCCCGCTAACAAAACCCCGGCGGCGAACGCACCCGTCGTCGCGGAGAGGCCGATGGCCTCCGCCAACCGCCCCATGCCGACTGCGACGAGTAAAGTAGCGGCTACAAAGGTCTCCGTGGATCGCGCCGCGGCCACGGCGTCGAAGGCGACGCGCAGGACCCTATTTCCTAGTAAAATCACGGCGCCGCAGCCAATGGTCGCTTTGAAGGCTAGCAAAGCTATGTCCGAGTCGCCGACGGCACTTCCGCCGCCCGCGACTAGTGGTAGAGCTACTAGTATAGGAGCCACGGCCAGGTCCTGCAGGAGCAAGATGGATAGAGCAGCAGCACCTTCCGGCAGGTCCTTCCAGCCCTTGGCTTCTAGGACCGGTAAGACCAGAGCTGAAGAAGATAACGAGCCGGCCGCCGCCACGCAGAACGCCGCCACGGGCGTCGCTTCTATTGTTTTTAGTAAAGCGTCGTCGATGGGGAAGGGCACGATCTTGTCCACGATCGGGACCAGTTCGGGGCCGAGGTAGAAGGAAAAGAAGAAGAAGACCGCCACGGTCAGGATGAACTGGGCCAGGCCCAATTTGAGGAACTCGCCTAGTTTTCGCAACCGTTCTGGTGATAAGTTCAGGCCCTCGTTGAAGAGGAGGAACAGGATGCCGAAGTCGCCGAGTGCGACGTCGGATTCGACGTCACCGAACACCCCTAACCCGTGCGGGCCTAACACACATCCAATAGCTAGGAAGCCGAGCACGGGCGGCGCCCCGACCGCTCGCGACGTGGGCACCACTAGCACAGACGCTGCTAAGAATGCAAAAATGTCCCGCCCGAGCGCGTCGATGGCGCGCTCGGCCTCGATGGCTTCGGTGGCGTCGGAGGCAGCCTGTAAGGAGGTCGGGAGCGCGTGCTGGAACGAGGCCAGAAGCGTGTCCTGCGCTGCGCCGACAGCGGCGACGGCGTCGGGTGCAACATGGCTAATTTGCTGTAGCACTGCCTGTGCTGCGTCGATGGCCTCGATCGCTCGCAGGGATGTGCTTCTCCGCGGTGGCAGTCGCCTCGTCGGAACGAGGGCGCCCGCGCACGCGCAGAACGCGAGTATGGGTCGCATTTTGGGCCGCATTTGGCACTTGCACACACTGAAACGCCAGGCAAGCTGTCGCACCGAGCGGCGCCGCGCCTCGGCTGCGTAGGTGCTCTCGACGTGTCCCGCATGAGTCTATGACACCGCGGATGGCTGGTACGTCGACGCTAACGCGCGGGTTTCTCCCCAAATTGCAGTCGCTGCAGTCAGCTCGTAAAAGGACTGCTACGGACCTATTTACACCCGCTGACCCGTCAGGACCAACTCCCTGGCAATCATGGTTCGCGCGCTGCTCGCCACGGCGCTCTTCGCCACGGCCGCGGCCTTCGCGCCGACCCTGTCTCTCCAGCGACGAACGACCGTCGCGCCGCTGCAGATGGCCAACAACCCCGGCGCCCTGAAGCGCATCCGCACGAGCGAGAAGAGCCGCGTCGCGAACGCCGCCTGGCGGAGCCGCGTGCGCACCTGGACGCGCAAGACGCGGGAGGCCATCGACGCCGGTGATGTTGACGCCGCCAAGGAGTGCGCCCGCATGGCGACGAGCAGCATCGACCGCGCCACGCGCCGCGGCATCTACCACAAAAACTGGGCGGCGCGGAACAAGTCCTCGCTCTCGAAGAAGGTCATCGGCCTGATCCTCGAGACGCGCGCCGGCGGCGCGGCGCCGGCGGCCGCGGCCCCCGAGCCGGTCGAGGCGTAGTGTGTGGTCCCCTAATATATATCAATCTGAAAACGGAACACGACAGTTAAATCCTAAGCGGCGCCGGTCACTCGGTCGCCTCACCCATCCGCTGCCTCGACCGCGTGTAGATATTCGCCACGTCTTCCTCGAGCGCCGGCTCGCCGATCACGTCGGGCTCCTCCGCCACCGGCTCGGGCAGGATGACCTCGATGCGGCCGAAGGCCCGCCCCTCCTCCAGCGGCCCGTCGAAGTCCAGCGGCGTCACCAGGCCCGTGGACACGAGGTCCCGCACGATGGCGGCGTAGTCGCCCACGTTGAACAACGCCTCGCCGGGCTTCAGCCGGTCTCTCACCGTGACGTCGTGGCAGGGCCGCGTCACGACGCCGTGGACGTCGTCGACCTTTTCGTCCTCGTACAGCACGAGCGCCGACTTCCCGTACCCGTCTAAGCGGTGCCGCGCCCGTAAAGCGGGCCGCTTCCCGTTCGCCGGCATTAGACCGTCCAATCGACGGGCCTCGGCCGCCTTCACCGCCTTTTTTAGTTCCATGCGGCCCTTGTGGCACTCGCTCTTATGCCGCCCTCGATCCTTCTTCTGGCATTCCCTGCCGCAGTACCAAGCCAGACAGCACGCCGCGCACCGCGAGAGGGGCGTCCGCTGCCACAGACCGCCCGCCGCGAAGCAGTTGGCGCACATCAGGCCCTCGACCTGGCACTGCTCCCGCGGCGACCGGTGGCGCGCCAGTAACGGCGCGTGCGGCCCGTACAGCGTGATGTGCGGCTTGTTCGCCAAGAGCAGAAACCAGAACCAGGGCTCCGAGCCCCGGTCGAAGGGGCACTGCGTATCATCAACCTCCTGCCCCTTGTCCATCGTCGCCCGCGCGGCCTCGACCCACTCGATCGCTTTGAGTAGCGCGGGCTGCCTCCCGTCGTCGATCTCGTGCAGGAGCTCGCGCATCGCGGCCACACGCGTCGGATCGAGCGGCTCGTCGCTCTGCGGCTTTTGCGGCGCGGGCGCGGGCGCCGTCGCGTCGTCGTCGCTGTCCTTGATGGCGTCCCATTTGCTGTAGTCGGTGCCGTACATCGTTGGAGCAGCGATACTGCAGCGTCGTCGGGGCGATGGCGTGACAGGCGGATCTGTCCGCGTCTGTTGGCGTCTCGCGCACTACTATAGCAGCGACAGCGTCACGCACAGTCCTGGAGCAGCGATATTTTTGTTCAGAGCAGTCTCGCAGCAGCGACAGCGTGGCCACGCAGCGTAAACGCAGCGCAGTGATGCCGCATCAATAGGTGGGCAGAGTCGACAGCACAGGCGAACACCGATCTCTACGTGAACAGCACACCCGTTTGACATCAAATCGAGGCTGGAAAAACCCGCACAGCTAAACCATGATCGATCATCAAGTACCCGCATTGACTCTGAATTGACTATAGTTATTCAATCATCAAGTACAACATAAATCATTAGCCATACAACAACAACACGGGGCACTAAGAAGAGCCTTCCTCGCGCCGCGCGTGCTCCGCCACCACCGCGTCGATCGCCGCGCGCCGCGCCACCAGCAGCGGCGCGCCGAGAACAGCGTCACCGCGGCGCACGGGCACGTAGCGGGCCGCTTTTCCAAGATGTCGCAGCACGTGCGCCGCGTAGGCCCGCACGGCCGCGGCCGACACGGCATGCTCGGCGTAGGCGTGCGCGTTCCTGATCATGCGGCGGACGAGGTCCGGGTGGTCGCGCGCCCACTGTACAACACTCGCCAGGGTAGCGAAGGCGTGGTCGACGGGCACGTAGTGGACCCAGGGCTCCAGGGCCAAGCCGTAAAACTCGCGGCAGGCCGTCTCCTGTATCAGTAAAAGGGGTCCCATGAACAAGGCCAGCCGCAGCCGGTCCGACCAGCCGCAGTGGCCCTCAGCAATAATTTGGTACCGGTATTCCTCCTGCGCTAGTAATGGCACGTAGTCGTGCGCCGCGTCGACCAAAGCAGGATGGGCCGCCCCGACTGCTATGAGAGCGCGTCGGCCGCAGGGTTGACTGTCAAGAGGTCGTTGGTCCGTGGGGACGATCTTTTCAAGATCGTAGTCGAAGCAGCTCTTCCCCAGGACCTTCCCCCGGAACACGGCGCGCGGGTCTCTTGACAAATAGGGGTACCTTTCTCGCTGCTTCACGATGAGAGTGGACAACCCGTCCCATCCGTTCAATGATTCATCTAAATCGATGGAACGGGCGTACCAGGCCGGCACGGGGATGTCCTGGGAGCCGCGGCAGGCCACCAGGCCCAGACGCGGGCCTCTCAAATGTACGGCCGTGCCGTGGTGGGCGTAGGGCGACGTGCCGTTCGTGTTAGCAACGGAGTCCAGGACGCAGTCGACGGGGCAGAACGCGACCTCCACATCCATCTGTATTGTGGGCGCGAGTTCCAGGACCAGCTCCAGGAAGGCCAGGCGCCGCTGCTCGCGCCACGGCCGCTCGTCTAGTTCAGAATCCCAGTGGTCCAGGGTCCGGTTGGCGACCCACACTTCTCCATCGAGTACTTGCAAAATCATGCAGTCCGGGTCGCTGGCCGCAGTTTCCACAGCGCCTTCGCCGTAGCCCCACGCGCGCCAGGCGGCCGTGGCTTTCATAGCCAGCGCGGCGGCCACGCCCTCTGATGGTGCTGTCCACATTGGTATATGTGAAGGCGGGTCGCCTAGAGGCGCCGGTGGCTTGTAGAGTAAAGCGTCCGCGTACGCCGGCGCTAATAACGACGGCGCGCCGCCAAAGTCCGGGGGGACCGAAGATAGTAAAGGGGGTCTCGCTACGTCCCCTGAAACGTCCGCCGAGGCCTGGACGCACCCGCGCCGCGCCGCGCGCCAGCGCATGCGCTGCAAATCGTGGAGCCGCCCGCACGGGGGATCATCTAAACCCGCCCAGGCGCATAATACTTCGGCCCGCTCGCCCACGTCGCCAAAATGCCAGTTTTCTAAAGTGGCGGCCACGCGCTTGCCTTCTAAGGTGTCGACGGTGCACTCGCCCTTGACGACAGCTTCGCAGTCCGTGTCGTTTGGGTGCAAGACGAAGGTCGCGTCCCGGCGCAGCGCCTCCTCCAACCCAATTTCCTTCACGACCTTTTGGACGTCCACTCGTAAGTAGGCGCGGGGCCTCAGTTCAAAGTCCGCCCATTGCTGCAGGGAGTTGAGGTGCAAATCGGCGAAGCGCGAGGACGTGATGAACGAGTCCTCCCACACGATGAGACGGAGGGCCCGCGCCTTTGATGAAGTGGCCATGAGTTCGTCAAGCATCGCCGCGTGGGCGTCGCACGTCCGCCCCCCCTGGGCGTCGCAGGCGGTCCGGATGTCTTGCATATGCGTCTCCGGATTAATGACGACGTGCGTATTCAGATCCGCCATCTCGTAGATGAGCTGGCCTTCGCTCGGCGCCGTTCTCGACCGCGGGTCCGCCGCGGGGAACGTGGCCGCGCACTCCCGGCTGACTGTGCGCGCATCGCCCCGCCGGTAGGCCTGGAGGCGCGCGCACTCGGCGCCCTTTGTGCGAAAGATCGTCGCGAAGAGCGGGACGCGCCTTACCGCAACGTTTTGATATAACAAACTCTTGAGAAGGAGCCCCTCGGGGTTCGCCAGCGAGGCCGGGGTCCGGGACCAATCCTCGGAGCAGTTCCGCCACAAAGCGAAGGGCCCGTCGAAGTACGCCCCGGCCGTCGCTCGTCCCAGGACGGCCACGTGGTTGTTCACCGGGAAGTGGTGGCGCGGAACCACGACGAGGTTCAGTGCAGCGACGACGTCGTTTTTGGAAGGTGCCAAAATATCTAGTAAGTCCGGGGGCGGCCGGACCCACACGACGTCGAAGCGGAGCCGTAGTACGACATCGTACGTTATACCATCCTCGGCGGCCTTGACCAAAGCCCAGGCCGCCCGTACGTGCGCGAGCTCGCGGCCGTAGTCCAAAGCCGGCCGCCGGTCCTCGTCGCACGCGTCGCGGCGCCAGGCCGGGTGCGGGTCTTCCGCGCTGACGATGCAGCCGATACGAGCGTGCTTCAATCCACGGAAGGCCGCCTCCACGTCCCCCGCGTTTGCCCGGGCGTGCGGCGCTGGGTTCGCAAATAAGCTCCCGTCCGTCGCCGCCACGACCGCGAAGACGTCGCAGTGCACCGTCGCGCACAGGGCGTCGACGCCATTTATGACGTTGTCCCGCACCCGTTGCACGCTGAGGAACGTGCGGGGGTGGCCCCCGAGGACGACGGCAGCGCGCAACCGCGATTCCCCGGCCGCCGGCGCGTGGGCCCGCAGCGCCTCGAGCGACGCCTTCTGCGCCGCGTAGGGCCCCTCGGGGGCAGCCGCGCTCGCTACCCACATCGCTGCGACCGCGAGGCAGCGCGGCACTCCCATTGTGGCTCCCTGGTACTGCCTCCGCCGGCTTGCTGCCTGGAAATGTAGCTCGGCGCGAATGCGGCTGCCAGCTGGTGATATGGCCGCCTGGCAATTGCAATCAGGCGCGGCGCACCAGCCAAAAAATAAGAGGTTGTCAAGAGAGGCAAAAAATATGAGAGGCGAGGCCAGAGTTCGTGTGCGGCTGAACTGTCCGAGCGGGCCTGGGCACCGCCAACGATACCCGAAGACGCTGCCCGGTTCTCACTCGCACGTCGTGCGGGGCGCGCGTTACACAACCGCTCTGATCTGACGCCATTTACTCGTGTGAACGCCCTCAGGCGTGAGACGCCAGCTGATCCAACGCCTCCACCGGCTGCGCCGCAGGAACCTCGACGCTGCCCCGCCTAGCGGGCGCGGACCGATGGAGTGCGACAACGACAAGCTCCACGCGCCGCTCGTCAAGGGCGCGCCCGCGCCGGCGCGCCAGGAGTGCGTGCCGCGGAAGTGGTGCCTGCGCGCCGGGCGCAACAAGCGCATGCGCGGCCGCGTGGCGGTCTTCGCCGCGGGCCTCGGCAGCGTCCTCGCGATTGTCACGGTCACGGCGCTGGCACGAATGCCGCGCCACAAGCGCCACCGGCGGCGGCACCACCACGCCGCATCTCCCGTCGACGAGGCCTGCGTGGACCACCAGACCGCCGACCGCATGGCGGTCGAGCTCGGCGCGCGCCTCGCCGGGTGGACAGCATTAGCGCGGCCGGCCGGCGCGTCGTTATTACTGGACCGCGGCGCGCTGGCGACGGGGCGGCCCAACACCTACGACTGGCGGCGGGCGCACCGCGCCGTCGTTGATAACTACGACGCCGTGCTCGCGGACGTCAAGGCGGGGGGCCTCGAGCCGAGCGTCTGGGACGACGTCTGCGACCTCGCGGCGCCGGCCTGCGCCGAGGCCTGCCTCGAGTCGCGCTTTCGCGCGCGCGACGGCTTCGAGCGGTGCTCGGACGGCGCGCGCGCGGCCTTCTTGCTGGCGCCCGACCTCGTGAAGGCGTGCCTCACGCCGGACACGCCGTGCTTCGACTGCGTGGGCGAATGTCCGGCGGTGGTCCAATCGTGCCGGCCCGTGCGCGTCGCGGCGCGGAGTAGCGGGTAATTAATAAATGAATGAATCGCAGAACGTTGCGCGGTGCCCACGTTGACCACGGTAGGCAATTTCCAACTTGATTCGCTTCTCGGAGCTCTGGCTAGCACCGCCTAGGCCTGCGCCTGGATATTTCTCGTCCATCACGCGTCCGGACTCCTCGACCTTTGCCCCCTTGGTACGTTGTGGCTCAGTATTTGGACCGGCAGAGCGCCGAACAAAGGCTGTGAACTATAGCGCCCCGGCCGATTTCGTTCGGTTCAGAACCTGGACGACAGTACCAAGTTGTTGGCGCTGCCAGCGCTAACGAAACTGCAGCTCATTCAGCCTCTGTACGAGCTGAAAAGGAAAGAGATCTGATTTGTTAATTGGTAAAAATGGCCGCGATCCAAGCTGCATACCAAGCTCTATTCGATGTCGAGGCGCCACCGTTCACGACTTCGGCTCTCCACAATGACCCTGGGTCGCGGCGGCGCCCAGGCAAAAAGCGCCGGCACGACGCCGACGCCTGCGTAGAAGTGGGGGAGGACGTCTTCCGATTGCCGGCCGTGCTCGACGAGCAGACATGTCGGGCGGCCGTCCTCGAGGTCGACGACCGGGTGGCCTTGGGCCTGTCGACGACGAGGGGCGCGCAACTACCCACGACCGACGTCTACGTCCGAGACCTTAAATGCGCGCCCGCCATTCATAAGGCGATTGACGCTGGCATGAATCTAATGAAGCGGTGCACGGGACGCCTCGTCGACTGCGAAAAAGAACAGGTCTTCATCATCACGTACTGCGCCGCCACCGGCTGTCGAAGCCTCGGGCGCCACACCGACGGCGACGGTAAGCGCACTCTCCTCATTACGCTCGACGCTTCTCGCGATTACGCGGGTGGCGGCACCCGCTTTTACCCGAAGGACGCCGCGCCGTCTTTCGTCGTGCGCCCGGCCAGAGGGGCGGCCGTCGCGTTCGACGGCTCGGTCGAGCACGAGGGCGAGGCGGTCGTCGGCGGTCGGCGCCACGTCGTCGTCGTGTTCGCCACCGATGTGGCGGTGGAGACCGACCGACCAAGCATCCGTGCAGCGCAGCGCCGAGCGGCCCAGAGCGTATTTGGCGCGCCGGCGCCGTCATGGCGCGACCGGCGACGAGCGCTGCGTGCCGCGTCCGCCAACCACACCCTGTTCTAGAAGCCACAATTCCCCTCCTAAGTATCTGTTTGCTCCCTCGTTGTTGAGGCGTGTGGACACGGTGGCTAGTAGTGAATTCCTAGTGTGCTTGTGAGCTCCGACGAGAGTTCGTTCGTTTCGCGGCACACTGCTTCGTCAACTCGAGCATGGGGCAGCCCACGGTCGCCGCAGACGCGGTCGACCAAGTACCTACAGCCCCCGTCACCCCAGAGCGCGACAACAGCCCGTCAGCCTCGGTCGTCGACGTCGCAACCACGGGCCCAGGCCTGAAGCTACAATGGGTACGCAGGCGCGCGAGCCTCGACGGCTCCAAACTCACGCTTGACAGCCTCGACGCGCTGGACCTCTCGGGCGCGCGGTGTACGCCGCGCGGCGGCGGCGGCCTACGACTGCGGCTGCCCGGCGGGCGGCGCGTCCTGCTACGGTCGCCGCGCAAGGACGACGCGAAGCTCCTGGACGCCGTGGCCGGGGCCTGCGCACCGCCAACCGTCGAGGACCTTGTCGCAGCCTGCCGCGAGGCCGCGCCCACCGGGCCGGCGACGCCACCGCAACGGTTGCTGCTCACTGATGACGCCGCCGGCGACATCGACGCCGAAGGTGACGGATCGGACGACGCGGGCGCGGACGTGTGTCCCGTCTGCTTGGAGGCCCTGTGGCGGCGGCCCGTGGCGTTCTTCGCCGACGCGAGGCGCGGCCGCGCGTGCCGGCACTTCCTCCACGCGAACTGCGCCGCGGAGGTCGCGACGCGGGGCGGGACCACGTGCCCCACGTGCCGCGCGCCCTTCTCGCGGCCGAGGGCCATGCCGCCGCTCGATTATGCCGATCTGGCGTGGGTCTCGACGCTCTCTGACGGGAACGGCGTGCGCCGACGGGACGCCTGCGCCGCGTTGGCGGCACAATTCCCCTTTGACCGCGCGGCCGTCGATGACGACCTGCCCTGGGACTCGTGGGGCGGCGAAGTCCTCGACGCGGCGAAGTTGTGTGACGTTCGCACGGGCATACGGGCCGCGTTGCTCGGTCCGAAGCCTGCTTCCCCTTGTTCCTGAATCCCATTTGTAAGACACCATGACTGTATCCGTTATTAACCTGTTGTTAACCAGCTTTGGGTTTGTTGGAGGGATATTTGGAGGGAAATGGGTAAATGACGGGTTTTATTGTGACGGGTTTATTTCTGGATGCCGTCGATGAATGTCCACGCGGGGACGTCGAGCGTGCGCCACAGACTTAGGCGCACAGTCTGGCAACAGCCAGAAAAGCCCAACATCTGAAAGAATAGGCTGCACGCCCGGGCCTTAGCCGAGCCCACTCAGTAGCTCACACCACAGCCGATAGCGACATGGAGGCGAATAAAGAAGCCGCGCTGAAGTGCCGCGCCCTCGCGGAAAAGTACTTAAATGAGGGTAACAAGGCCAAGTGCCTCCAGCTCTGCGAGAAGGCCGAACGGCTCGCCGGCGGCTCCCTGGCGGGCGTCGACCGCCTGCGCACGCTCGCTTCTGCATCAAGCCAAAGGACGCCCGCCCGCGCGTCGACCGGCGCGGCGCGGCCAACGCCAGCGACGCCAGCGACAGCCACACCGGTGAAAGCGGCCTACACGCCGCAGCAGGTCGAGGCCGTCAAAGAGGTCATCGCGACGAAGCGACAAGGCCACTACGCCGTCCTCGGCATCCAGAAGCGCGCGACCGACGACGAGATCAAAAAGGCCTACCGGAAGCTGGCCCTCAAATTCCACCCGGACAAGAACCGGGCGCCCCACGCTGAGGAAGCGTTTAAATGTATTGGCCTGGCCTTTGCGACGCTGTCCGACAGGGACAAGCGGCGCCACTACGACACGTACGGCGACGACGAGCCGGAGCAGGGCATGCCGAACATGAGGAGAAGGCGGCCGCCGGGCGGCGGCGTGTACGCGGACGAGATGTCGCCCGAGGACATTTTTAACGTCTTCTTCGGGGGCGGCTACCCGCAGCACCACGTGCGGCGGCGACCGGCGCAAAGAAGAGCGGCGCCGCCGCAGAATATGTACCAGCAGCTCGCGCAGTTCGTGCCCATCCTGCTCCTCGTGCTGCTGACGGGCTTTGGCAACTCGGGCTCGCTGTTAAGGGAGCCCGCCTTTTCACTGAAAAGAACAGCAAAATACCGGCACGAGCGCCTCACGAAGTCGCGCGGCGTTGTTAGAGATGTGCGGTACTTCGTCGCGGACGGCTTCAGCGCGCAACACGCGCGGGACATGTACGGTTTGAAGCGGCAGGAGATGAACGTTGCCAGTGAGTACCAGACACAGCTGCGCTACGCGTGCTTCGGCGCCAAACAGCGGGTGCGGACCCTCGAGAACCACGCGTACTCCACGTTCCAGGCTGCGCGGCGGCGGGACTACCTCGAGCGCGCGAAGAACGTCGACGAAAGCGACTGCGCGCTGCTGGAGGAGGTGTTCGGCATACAGATGTGATAAGTAGTTTTCTTTGCCACGTTTGCACAACACATCGACGGCGTGAATGATGCTAGCCCCGACTCTAGTACAGACGACTCGTAGTGGATGCGAGTTTGCTCAGTGCGGGTTTTTACGAGGCTGATCGATCGATTCTGTCGGTGCTGGCCATTAGCCACGCGGTTTTACCACCACACAGCATGCTTTCCTAAAAGACACAGGTGCTGACATTGGCCGAGAAACGGCGAGCTGTGGATTTCAAGCTAGCTGTGCACAACATGGCGACCATAGATCTCACCCGCGACTCGGACGACGATGGTGAGCGCCGCGAGAGCACGTTTGACTCCGACGCGGCCCTCGCGCGCAAGGTCTCTGCCGAGCTGAACGGCCCGACGCCGACAACGCAGAAGCGCGCCCACATCGATCTCACTGCGGATTCACAGGAGAGTGCGGCTCCGCCGGCGCAGCGCGCGCGGACAGACGCCGTGTCCATCAAGGACATGAAAGAGACGATCAAGAGCGCCGGGCTCCGCACAGCCGATCTCATAGACCGACCGCAGACCGAGGCGCGCTTTGCAGAAGCTCTAGCACGCCTCGCCGAGCGCGCGCGGCGCGACGTGGCCGTGGCACCCGCGCGGCGCGTGTCGCTGGCAACCGCGCCGGGGTCGTCGCGCCAGCTCTTCTTCCTCCTCCAGCGCTCCGGTGGCCGGCTGATCGCGTCGTGGGCCGACGGCGAGGCCGTGGCGCCGCGGCGGGGCTTCACGCGGGACAGGCAGGGCCACCGCGTCGTGAAGCTGCGGACGCACCTGAAAGCACCGCACACGCCGGCGACCGTGCACATGGCCTACTGGATAGACGACGCCGACGGCGCGGTTGGTGACCAATATCAGCGGTCCCCCATGGCCTATCGGCAGTCGGGCTGCCGCTTTGCCAACGGCGCGACGATGATGAAATCCCAATTTCAGAAGGCCGTACGCCGGCGAGAGCAGGACATCGCGGCGAAGGCATTCCGCGAGCTTCTGACCTTTCCGAAGAGTGGCGGATTGTTCAAGGCCTTGCGGCGATTGCTGGTCGTATCGTGCGAGGACTCGGCGCCTCTCGACGGTATCAACAGTGTCCTAGTCTGGTTCTTCGCAGCTCAAGACTACGCGCCGACCGAGGCCGACATCGCTTTTATCTTGGGCGCGGCAGCGGCGGTCGCACATTCACCTGAAGGGCCGACGAAGAAGGAAATTCCGGGCTTTGATTGGAAGAAAGCGCAAGTCGGGGAGAAGAAGGAGTTCCTCGCCGACGTGCCGCTCGCTGTGTCGGCTGGCTCGCGCCGCGCGCTCGACTTCCTGTTCGCCGTCGCCAGTGGTGGCATCGATGGCTGGGATGGGGAGTTGCTTCTTGCGGCGGCGGCGCACTTCGCGGCTAAAGATTGCCCACCTGCGGCTTACTTCGTGCTGAGGCCGCAGGCGTCGCTCGGCCGCTTAAAGCCCGAGGAATGCATACTAGCGGCTGTCGATTCAGAGGTAGGAGCTTTCGGCAAACCTCGCGCCCTGATCTTCGACGTCATGGAGGAGGTAGAGCCGGCGATGAAGCGCGTGAAATTAGACGGGGAAGGAGGGCTCATGAAGTGGATGGGCATCACCCGGACCTTCGTCCGGGCGCGCAAGTCGTACACCCCCAAAGATGACCACCCGGACTGGACCCGCGTCGCCGACGAGGCCGCGCGGCGCATCATCGCCGCGGCGGTAGTCTCGAAGCCGCCGTGGGTGCCGTCACCGCGCCCACCAGAGGGTGCTACGTGGTCGCAGGGGTATACGGGTAGCCGCCCCCAACCACCCCCGGAATAACTTATGCATAAGTTTTTCCGCATATCATGAAAACCCGCACCGTTCTAAGGTCAAAAGCTAATTGGTCACCAAAACCCGCATAAACTCGCCAAATCATAAGGGTAAATGAGCGATTGCGGGCTAAAACACACAAGCTACTCGCACCATCCCGCCGATTTGCGCGCGCGATTTTCTATTCGTTCTAACGAATTCTTTACGACTAGCGTATGTTACTAACTGTTTCACAAATGTAGTTTATTTTTCTTTTGATATAGGTCTGAATCTCTTCTATTTTATAATCACGTTTTTTCTCGCGCAAACAAGCAGGATAGAAGTACACGGCACCGTGTTCGCCTGGAAATATAATTTGTAAATAGTCTGTTTGAACTGCATCGTCAATTATATTTTTTTCAACCCAATTTGTACCACGAACTGGCGTCTTAAAAATGCAACAATGTGTGTTTTGCAACAAGACGCCTCGTCTTACATATTTTTCCCAAATAGTTCCGGTTTCCCCCTTCACGTTGATTTTCTTTTGCCTAAAGCAGGACATTATTTCATTACAATCATTCAGTTCAAATTGTTCCAATGTTTCTTTAAGTAATTTAGGGTAACGTGCATCGTTGAAATTGATCCCAGTTATTTGCGTCGCCATAGTTTTGAAATCTTTAATGTTTGGAACCAGAACTAACTCTTCTTTCAAATTAACTTTTCTTTGATAATGGTTCCAATCCGCCAATACCAAACCACCCGCAGGATTGTTAAGCGCTGCGCTTAATCTAGCACGGGCGATTGCGCGCATTACCGCCTTTTCCTCATCACCCGCTACATTACTTCTTCGTGGCATTTTTTATGTTGGCGCCAAAAATCTAGCGATTAGCGAATGGTGCTTCCTGAGGCGGCTGCCGCAGCGCCGCGCCGCGCTTTGGGACGCTTCAGCACTGCGATACACGTTAAGCAACCCTCTTATGTTGCTACTTTCGCGTGCGGCCGCGTACACGCACGCTAACACAAACGCGCCAAATAGGCTTATTTTTTAAAATTATTCGGGTTTTTGCGGCGGCCAATCAGTTCAGGTGCGGGTTTTCAGGATATGCGGAAAAACTTATGCATAAGTTTTTCCGCCCCTTTGAGCACGCTGTGTACTAAAGTATTCTTGTTACAAGCTTACTCCGAGTCATCCGCTTCGAGCCCCTCCTCCACGCTCACGTAGGACAGCGTCGCCGTCAGCGCCTCCGCGTCGAGGCTCTCGACGCGGACCAGGACGCGGTCGCCCTCCGAGAAGTCCTCGCCGTCCGGCGCCCGGACCTCCCCCACGACGCCGCCGGCGTCGACGTTGAGGAAGTCGCCCACGTAGCTCACCACCGTCGCGACGCGCCGCTTGCCCGGCGCGAGCGTGCCGCGCTTAATCTGCTTGCGCAGGCGCGCCTGGACACGGTAGTTGCCCGAGTCCACGAGGGTCCGCGAGACCGTGAGCCGGCCCGAGCTCTTCTCCACGAGTCTCACATAACAGTCGACCGTGTCCCCGACCGCTAGGTCCGCAGCGTCCCGCAGCACAGCGGCCTGGCGCCGGTAGCCGGAGCTGGCTTTGCGGTAGACGCCCCGGCACGCGACGAGGGCCACGTCCTTGGTCAGCATCCTTAATACAGTCCCCTCACATGGCTCGTTCTTCTGCAGCGTATCGAGGAGCCGGCCGTTTCCTGGGGGCCCACTTACAAGGGCGCGGTCCGTCTGCTCGGACCGCGTCGGACTTAGGACCAGGATGTCGCCCTCCTCCTCGTCCACGTCGATGGAACTGACGTAGGCGTGGATCTCGTCGCTGCGCTCTGTGAGGTGCGCCTGGCCCGCCGGGACGTGGAGCCAGCACTCGACGCCGTTCTGCGTCTCGGCGGGATACAGTAAGGGGCTCCTGCTCCGCCGCTGCTTCTTCCGCAGCTTCTTCGGCTGGGCGCCGGGCACCAGCGTGACGCGCGTCCGCTCGCCCAGCTCCCACTGGGCCCCCTGGCCCGCCGGGCGGTGCACCTGGGCGCGGTGGGCGCCGGGCGGCACGAGTGCGTAGGCCGAGGCGACGAGGAGGGCGAGCTTCATCGCAACAGGCCGCAGAAACCGGCGAAGGTTGACCTTGCTGCTCTGATCCGTTTAGCGGGCGCTGCAAGAAGCTCGCAGCGGTTGGTGGCTAAGACGAGCAGTGGCGTGTGCCCCCTACGCGATCAGGATGGCTTCACAGTCGAGAACAGCGCTGTTTTGCAGCGCGTCTGCTTTAGTGAGAAACCCGTTTTATCAGGATTTAGCTAAAAAGTGCCGTCGAGCCATAAGGCAAGGTGCGCAACGCACAGCTCGCATTTACTTGCTCTTACGTAGCCTCAGTACCTGTTCGCACCAGGCGGACCACCTCAGGCAGCCTCAGTGCGTGCCGACGAGGACCCTGCGCATTCGGCAGCCCTCCGTATTACGCCATCTGCCTGCCGAGACGTGGGAGCGAAGCATTCCTCGGTCATACGCCCGCCGACGCGACGAGTAATCATGCCGCGCTTACTCTGGTGGCCCGTGCTCGCGGCGGCGCAGGACCCGTCATTAGTGGGATGGAGGATGATCGACCGGTTCACGGGCTTCCGCTTCGAAGTCAAGGGTCCGCACGTCGTTGATAGTGGCTTCCACCTCGCGGCGGAGAAGCTGGCCGACGACCTGGGGTGCTTCGGGTGGGTCCAAGATAGTGAGGTGCGGACCGTTGTCGGGGAAGCGAGATGTGCCAAAACTGTGGCAGATAAATTCAAGGCTTTTCTGCACGAGGGGCACCCCCAGTCGGAGGTCGACAGTGTCGAGATCTACGACTACCCCGACACGAAGATCAAATTACATTTCTCGCACTTTAAGAGGCTGGGCGCGGACCGCGTGACGTGGCGCGGCGCGGCGTCCGGCCCTTCTCATTCTCGCGGCGATGGCGTGCTGGTGAAGGGATCTGATCACCGCGCATGGCCGCGCGTGCCCAGGGGTGGAAACGCCCACGAATCGCGCCACGCCATCGCCGCGTGCCACCCACCCCCGTCGTTCCGCGCAGCTTCCCGACGCCGCCGCACGCGTGCCGCGACGACCACCTGCGGCACTGGCCCGAGGGCGCGGCGTACCCCGAGGGCTGCGGCGCGGACGGCTGCGCGCCGCTGCCCGGCTCAGGCGGCGAGTTATAAGCTATCGCTTCTTCTTACCCGTCCCCAGGCCCTCCATCAACAACGACAGGTCCGCGTCGCCGCCCTTCTTCTTCTTCTTCTTCTTCTTCTTCTTCGGAGCGGCCGAGGGCGGCGCCTTCTTGTCCTTCAATTTTTGGTCCATGGCGCGCTTCTCGGCTTGTGCTCGCAGGCCCTCCTCGAGGCCGTCCGGGAGGGGCGAGGCGCTGTGCTTGGACTCCATATGGTCCTTCAAATTCTGCAGCGTCGGCATCCGCGTCTTGCAGATGGCGCAGTCGAGGCTCAGGGCCTTGGCGCCTAAGCCAAGCTGCGAACCCGACTTCTTCGCCGCCTGCTGCTTCTTGGCGTTGGCCTCCTGGGCTTTCGCTTTGGCGGCGCCGCGGACCATCTCTAATTGCTGAGTGTCGTTGCGATGGCGTCTAGAACTGCAGATGCTGCGCAACAGTAGTACTTGTGCTCTCACGCTTGCCGGAGCGTGACTCGCTGCTCACGGTCGCGGCGATGGCGTCTAGCGTGCTGCAGAGGGCTGTGCTGCTGCAGTGTGGCTTGTGCGCGTCGCACAGCTCACTGTGTTGGTCCCGACTGACTCTTAAGTGTCCAGAGGCCACGTAACCGGACCTGTCGGTCTCTAAGCGCGCGTTCGGGTGCCTTTTTAGGGCTGTCAAAACTTGCAGCATCACCAAATCGAGTTAGGCGGGTTTTTGCGCAAGGGAGGTATAGGATATGCACCAGGGCACTCTATATAACGCAAAAAGATCGACTCCGTGCTGCTTCGAAAAAAAGCCTAACTAGGGACTACTATTAGACTCCTTTCTTTAGTGCGAGTTTAGTGCGCAGTCAGATCAAATTGAGCCCCAAGCTACGCCCCTACCGGACGGCATTTTTTTCTGAGGTGCAGGAAGGCTAGATTTGGTACGGCGCTGTACTTTTGAGCCGATATCATGGGTGCCGCCAGCTCGAGCGAGGAGGTTGGTGAAGAGATCAAGGGCCTGGGCGAAGGTGCGGCTCCGCGTCCGTGAGCGGAAAATGGAGTGTGCCAGCACGACGCCCCCCATCGTCCGCGAGCCCACAAAAAAAGAGAAATTGATTTGGCCCAAATTGGAGTGGTACGCCCCAAAAACGTACGACGCGTCCGCTCGAAAAAGATCTCCCGCCCCCGCCCGCATATAAAACGCCCACCTTTCACGCACGCAGGCTCCGTCTACGCCACGGTCGCCAAGGCCGCCGTGCAGCACAACATCACGGGCCGCTTCTTGTTGGAGACGCCCACCGAACAATTAGAAGACATGATGCGGCACCGGTGCAAGGACCTGGAGAAGGTCCAGAAGAAGCGCGTCATGTACGAGATCGATAGGCTAAGGCAGACCGTCGTCTCGAGTCCTAAGGAGAGCGACGACGAGGACGAGAACGACGAAGCGCCCAGTGAAGACGCGTCGTCCCTCAGCGGCGACCTGAGCACGCCCGCGCCCAAGGGCCTGTTGAGCCGCTTCTTCGGGGATCGCAGCTTGGACGGGCCGCGCGTCGAGGACATGGCCGCGCTCTCGATGCGACCGCCGACGCCGGACGCCGACGAGTGGGATTCCAGTGATGACGAGTGCGCTTCCGAAAAGTCCTTCGAGGACGAACGCACGGGCGAGCGGTGGCGCACGTCCGGCTCGCGTTTTATTGGGAGACATGTGAGTGTTCTGGTGTGGGACGAGCGGGGCGTGTCGCGGAACCGGCGCCAGGGCATTGTGGTCTCCTACTGCGGGGCCGTGGACGACGCGTGCGGCCACGCAAAGCTGTGGCGGGCGCGCATCGAGGACTGCGACGACGCCGTGGAATTGGACGAAGCGGAGGTCCGGGCTTGTAGTGACGCGTGGGACGAGCTCATTCAATGGAGACGAGGTGAGCGGTTTCCGCGGCAACGGGATACGGCGTCGGTGCGGCGGGAACAGGCGGCCGCGCGGCGGGAGCAGGGCCTGGCCGACGACCCCGAGGCCGACGCTGCGGCCCAGGTGGCCGTGCGGGCCGCGCAATTGCAACTGAGCATGCCGCTCACGGCCGCGGAGCGGAAGCGGGGCCGGCCGCCCAAGGCGTTGGTCGTGCGGCCGTTAGCTCCGGCCTCGCCCAAAGGCCGGCGCAAGGCGACGATCTCCGCGGCCGCGGCGGCGCAGATGCTCCCGCCGACCACGACGCGGAGCCGGGCGTCGTCGAGCTGCGACCTGGGCAGTCCGAAGCGGCGGGGGTCGGTGCACCACCCCCAGGACCCGTCGCCGGAGGCGGCGGCCGCGCGGCGCGAGGAGCGGAAGCGGCGGCGGGCCGAGGCCGACGTCGAGGCGGCGCGGCGGTCCAAGCTCCTTTCGCAGCAGAAGCGGGCCGAGGTGGACCGGACCATGGCCGGCCTGGACGTGGTCACGCTCAGTTCGCCGGACGCACTGCTGAACTTGCGGGCCCAGGGCCTGACGCGGCGGGACCGGCGGCGCCAGGCCGCGCGCGAGCAGCGCACCGCGCTGGCGCTGCCGCCGCCGCCGGCCCTCGCGACCTCGCCGCGGGCGCGGCCGCGGCGCGAGCTCGCCGGGCGGCGCTCCTGCGCCGGCTGCAACGCGGCCCCCTGCACGCGGAACGCCGCCGGGTGCTTCAAGGGCGTGGGCCAGGCCAACGGGAAGTACGTGGTCCGGGGCCTGGACCACGAGCGCTACGCGACGGCGGAACTGGCCGCGCGGCGGCGGGACATGCTTCTGAGCGCGGGCGAGTGCCGCAGCTTCGACGAGCCCCCGAACTTCGAGCGCCACGACCCCGAACAGTTAAAATTCGAGCGGGACCACGCGACACGGGAAAGGGCGGCGTCGCGGAAGCGCGCGCGCGGCGACGACCAAGGCGACCAGGCGCGCCGGCCCAAGGCGCCCAGTGTGCGGAGCGTACCGAGTCCGCGGGCGGCCGACGACGACGCGCCGCGCGGGCCGCTCAGTCCGCGGCCGCGGCGGGGCGAGCACGTCACGCCGCCCCCCGGCAACCACAACGTGGGCACCCTGGTCCGCCACGACGCGCGGAGCTGGTGGATCTCGGACGACGACGAGACTATTTCCAGCATCGCCGAGGCGCAGGGCCTGGACCCGGAGAAGGTTCTGGCGGCCAATCTTGGCTGCACGACCTTTTCGCGCGGGCCGCGGCCGCAGCTCCACAGCCCGCTGCGGCACCACACGGCCGTGCTGCTGCCGGGCTGCTGATCCCCTCCCTTCCCCTTCCCCCAAAACACCCGCGGGCCCGTCCCAAAGTCCAGCGGAGACAAAAAACACGGCGCGACCGAACGCGCGCCCATAACATCTACCGATGTAGTTGTTGGTCCTAGCGATGGCGTACTGGGCCTCAGTGGGGGCAGCGTCCCTGATTCGTATGTTTACGCAGACCCCGGCGCGGCGATGGCGGACGCCGGCGCCGGCACGAGTTTCTGCGCGCTCGCCGTCATGTTCGGCGCCCAGCTCGCGTCCGGCGTCGCGTCCAGGTTCGTGGCCTCGGTGAGGAAGAACTCGGCCGCCGGGTCGAAGTCGGGCTCGGGTTGGGGCGGTGCCTTCGCTGGCAAGTTGCGCGCCGCGTAGGGCCGCGCCTTGTCACCCGGCCACTCCGCGTCGTCGGCCGGCTTCTGAGTCCGGTCGTGCATCTTCTTCGCCCGCCGCTCTAAGGCCCGAGCGTCCTTCACCAAGCGTTCGAGTTCCTTCCCCCGACTCGCGACCTCTTCTTCCCTCGCGGCCATGCGCCGGTCGCGCACGGCGCACTCCTCCTCCTGGCCCACGACAGTCTCGGCGACCTTCCGGATGTCCCGCATCAGGCGCCGCTTCAGGGTGAAATCCTTCTCCAGCAACTTCTTCTCCCGCAGCTGCACGCGGCCGCGCGCCTCGCGCTCCGCCTGCGCTAACGAGGCCTCCGTCTTCAGCACCCGATCCTTCCAGCTCCGCTCGATGGTATCCAGCTCGCCCTTTTGCGTTTGAATGTCCTTGTGGCGCGCGTTCATGACGTCGCGCGTGTCGGCCTGGGCGGCCAGCATGGTGTCGAGGTGCGCGGCGACGCCGCCGTTCACGCGCGCCGCCATCGCCTCCTCCCGTGAGCTGATCTCCACCTCCCTCACGGCCATCTTACTCTCGGCCTCGGCGAACACGGAGAGGCGCGTCATGGCCTGGTCCTCGCGCATGACCGCCAGGCGCTGGGTCGCCGCTTCCCTCGCCTCGGCCGCGGCGATGCCCGAGCGCGCGCGCAAGGTGACTTCGGCATCTAAACCCTCTAGTTTTTGTTTCCAGGTCTCCTCGTTCTGGACGACCTCCCGTTCCCGCCGGTCGAACTCCTTCTCCTTGAAGCGGATCGACTCCTGGAGCTGGGCGACGCGCTCCTTGTAGGCGACCTCCTCGGCTTCCTCCGCCGCCTTGGCCTTGGCCGCCTCCTCCACGGCGAGCGCGGCGGCGGCGAGCTCCGCCTCGGTGGGGCCCTTCTTGCCCTTCTTGCCCTTCTTCTTGCCCATGGCTGGTGTTGCGTGGGCCGGGCTGCCCTTTCTTCTTCCTACCCAGACGCGCGGGCTGCCGCCGGCCTCGTCGACGCTGTGGATACGGGTGACGGTGGTTTGGCACTTTGCGGCGTCGACACGGCTTCCGCGTCAGCGCTGCCCAGTGCAGCTTCGTCGTCCGCTGTGAAAATAACGCAATCGTCGCGAGTAGGGGGTAACTTTGGGCTGCCTCGGCGGCGGGCCGCGTGTATCGCACATGGCTCGTTCGATACTTCCCACTACAGCTTTAATGTGCAGGCGAGCGCCCGAGGCCGTCGAGGCCGCCGTGCCGCGACGCGGAGGCGCATTCTTGGCACTGTGACCCACTGCTAGACAACACTACCGCCACGCCATCACGAGACGAGGCCGCCGCGACGCGGGGGCGTATCCTGGAGACCCACTGCTAGACCCCAATACCTGTACGCCACCGACGGCGGCGACGAAACAACGAAGACGACGGTTCCAGAAGTTAAGTTACGCGCACTAGTACATGAACACTGGGTTCGCCTCCGTGATGACGCGCTTCTCCGCGGCCACCCCCTCGCGCACCGTTTTGATGAGGTTGAACATGCACAGGTGCGTGCCCCCGTCGTAGTGGCGCATGACGCCATTAATGCGCTGGGAGACCGCGGCGTCCGTCACCACGGGGCTCTGGCACCGCAGCATCGCACTACTGACATCGTCCCGGTCCGTCGCGACGTTGAAGCCCCAGTCGCTCCCGAAGGAGGGGATGGCCACGGAGTAGGGCACGACCGTTTTAAACGAGGCCGCGAGCGTCTTGTGGATGGCCCCAAAGCACTCCGTGTGGTTCATGAGGCCCGCCGGGCCGGACTGGGTCACCAAAACGCCGCCCGGGTTGAGCTTTTGCCTCACCAAGTCGTAGAACTCCTTCGTGTAGAGGTGGACGGCGGGCCCGGCCTCGATCGGGTCCGAGATGTCGAGCACGACGACATCAAACGTGTCCGTGCCCTCCACTAAGTAACTTCGAGCGTCGCCGATCTTCACGGTCAGGCGCGGATCTTCTGTTGAACCGGCGTTCCACTCGGGAAGGTGCTTTTTGCAGACGTCCACAACATCACCGTCCAAATCGACCATGACGACCTCCTCCACCGAAGCGTGCTTGAGGCACTCCCGCGCCGTAGCCAATTCCCCACCACCCCCAATGTAGACCCGTTTTGGGTTCTCGTGTAGCAGTAAAGCGGGATGCACCAGCGTCTCGTGGTACACGAACTCGTCGTGCTTGGCCGACTGCGTCTTGCCATCTAACACTAATGTGGTCCCGAAGGGCACGGTCTCCACCACCTGCACACGCTGGAACTCTGAAGGTGCATCGTATTTGAGAGCTGTCATGCGCATGCGCATCGAGTGGTCCGCCGTGACCTCCTCGTCGAACCAGAAGGCCGAGGTCATCTTGGGCTGCTGCTTGGCGTCCGCTTCGGCCATGGCTGCTGCGTGCTGCTGCGGCTGCGTCTTGTTGTGCTTCGCCTGGCTTGTGCTGCTGGCAGTGGTGTGCTGCTACGGCTGTGTGTTGCAACGCAAATTTGCGTTGGTTGCCGAGCTACGCACGACTGGTTTCTTAGCCGGAGTACGTTGCAGCTCTGCTGCAAGCGTTGCGGCGTGCGAGCTGTGCTGAATTGTGCTCGCCTGCCTCGAGCTCCCCAAAACTGTGGAGAGCTCAAAACCTAAATATGGCTGCACAGATCGGAGCGACCGATGGTGCTGTTGGCGCAAGCTCAGGAACCATGCTCGCGACCCCGCACAACCCGCACTCTCAGCTTTTGCTCAAGTTGCCAGGACTCCAGGTCAGAGCGCAGGCGTGTCAAGGCTTCGCGGCAGCATGGCTCGAATTCGTGCTCTGCTTGTCCTCGCTGTGGCGTCGGATGCGCTCGCGCCAGCGAATCGGCCGGCCGTGACCGATCGTCGGCAGCTTGCCAAGAGCATAGCCGGGCTAGCCGGCGCCGTCGCGGCCGCCAGCGCACCGGCGAACGCCGTGGTCTACCTCGACCCGGCGCGCTACGGCGACGCGGAGCTCAAGTCCGCGGCCATCGCCAAGTGCCGGACCCGCGTGCGCGACGTCATTACCAAGGACCCGAGCCTGGCCAAGTCCTTCTACCTGCTCGCTCTTTTAGATGGCTTATCCTACGACGAAAAAACAAGAAAGGGCGGCCCCGACGGCATGGTCGCGGCCAGCATTCAGCTGCCGGGCAAGGGCTACGCGGAACTGCGCGACGCGGTGGACCTGCTCCAGGAGTCGCAAAGGGCCCTGAAAAGGACCAATGCGCTTACTTTATCAGACCTTATCGCGCTGAGTGGGGCCGAGTCTTTGGCCGCGGTGGGCGGCCCGGAGATCAGCGTGCAGCTGGGAAGGACGGACAATCCGGATGTGTTGAACGCCATCAAAGCGGTCAGTAAGGGGGGTTTGAAGGAGGCGGAGGCGCGGGGCATCGCCCCGGCCTTCGACGTGGAGAACGCGTCGCCCGGGGACATTGTGAAGGCGTTCCGAAGGTCGGGCTTCACGGAAAGGGAGGCCGCCGCGCTCCTAGGTACCTTGGCCATCCTCCAAAGTGATGAGGTGGTCAACGCCGAACCTGCATTAAAAGAGGACAAGGAGAAGGCTAAAACAAGAGGCAAGATGGGGCGCGGGGAGGCGGCCAGTACGAACTACGCCATTGATTTGTACGGCACGAACGAGGGCACCGAGGACGCCAGTGTGGATTCGTTCGACGGCGACACCAAAGATTTCTACATCGCGGACGCCTTTGGGAGTAGAAAAGAAGCGTATGGGAGAAGAGTGGGCGGCGCGTCTTCGTCGGTGGAGAGCTTCAACAAGGTGTTTATCGACCTGATGGCCGCGAAGAAGAAGGGCGGGAAGCCCAACGGGCCCGTGGAGGCGGCTTTACTCTTGGACGACAACTTCCAGATATGGGTCCAGAAGTACGCGGCCGAAAGGCTGACCTTCCTCAAGGACCTGGACAAGAGCTTCTACCGCATCACGCAGGTGGGGGCGCAGTACACGGGCGGCAAGTACGCGGCCTTGCTCGACAACAAGCCCGTGAAGAAGCTCAGCGCGGACCGCTGAGTAAGCGGGGCTGCTCTTTGTCGTTTGTAGTTTTCTTAGAGGGGCAGCCCCTGCCTGAGGCCGGGGCTCCTCGATGGCGGCGGACGCGTCGGAGGGCGCCGGCTGCGGCCAATTTTTGCTGCGGCGGCGGCGTCGCAAAACCCGTAAGAAAAACCCGTCATGCCTCCGCAAGGATTGCTTTTGAGCCTCTGCAATACCGACTGTGGTCAACCCGCAGGCTGATATCACACCACTGCTCTTCATTCGCTACTCAATAAGACGTGCCGCTGAGATTGCGCGAAAACCAGCGCGTAGACAACCTGCAAGCTAGCAGCAGCACTGCCATGGTCGCCACCGCCCTGCTCACACTGCTCGCCGCCACCCACGCCTTCGGCCCGCAAACGACGCGACGGCGGCTGCCGCGCTTATCACGACGAGCCGAGGAGAAGACGGGCCTCGACGCCATCGACGAGCTGCTGCCGCGCTTTCGGCGGGACGACGGCGCCGTGGACCTCCCCAGGGATGAGGCAAAACAAAGCGGGGGCGCTGAGATGGGCTCCGTGAACGACAAATTGTTGAACGAGATCAACGAGGCCAAGAAAGGGTTTCGCGTCGAGGCGCCCCAGGTCGACGACCGGGAGATCGTGGACATCAGCGACGTGAACCCGGTGCAAAGTCTGCTGAGCGGCGTCGCTGCATTAGCGACGGCGTACGTCTTCTGGGTCGCCGTGTCCTGGGCCGCGGGCTCCTTTGACAAGCATCCCATCGACAGCGACATCTACGCGATCCAGCGCATCTCCACGGTCATGCGGACTGTGGTCTTGGGCTCGGGGACGCTGCTGACGGGCATCACGGCCTTCGCGGGCGTCGGGTTACTGGCGCTCGGCGGCAAGGTGGCGCTCGGGGGCGGGGACGACGGGGAGTAAGTTCCGCGGCCGATTGTATTAGTAGGAGCAGGGAACACGTACCCCCTGGCAGGGATGCCCCGACGAACATGAGCGCTACTTACTCCCCCGCCCGAGCAGCACGGCCCACGAATAGACCAGGGACGCGACGCACGATAGAGTGATGCCCGTGAAGTTGACCAATGAATAGGCGTAGTCGCCGCCCAGGAACATGCCCACGTAGGTCGTGGCCACGTTCTTCAAGGCGCCCACGACCGTGGTGGTCAGGGCCGAGTTGTGCTGCGTGCAGACGAAAATCGCGTACTGCAGCACGGGACCTAATGACGCCGAGAGCGCCACGGCCACGAGGGCGCCTTCCTTCGGTGCGGCGAACCACTCTTTGGCAACGTCCAAATCCCCCGTGTACCGCAGGTAGGGGTACAGGGCCAGGCCCGCCAGTAGGGCGTTGTAGAACAGCAGGCTGAGTTTTGACAATGGCTTGGGCTGCTCCTCCTGGCCCTCGACGTCCTTCTTCCGAGGCGAGAGGGCACTGGCCGGGCCTAGAGCGCTTTTGAGGTACACGCCTCGGCACGCGGTGAAGACGTCGTTCAACCCGACGGCGGTGTAGCCCCGCGCGTCGAAGCCCAGGTCGTCGTAGGCCGCGACCGCGGCGCCCCCGACCATGCCCCAGACCGCGGCCTGGACTAGTGTCGAGGGGTTCGACTGGCCCACGAACCTTTCTAGAAGCATGGTCGTCGGGATCGAGAACCGCCGCAGCACCGTGAACATGGGCAGGGACAGGTTGCCCGTGGCGAAGAGGCCCATGAGCACGTCCGCTAAAAAGAGAGCGGTCAGCGGCAGGACCACGCGGATGGACTTGGCGTCGAGCGGCGCGAGGTCGATGACCCGCAAGATCTTCAAGAGCCCGAGGCTCACGACGGTCACGCCGAACTGCAGGAAGGCTAATACGGAAGCCGACGGGAACCGGTACTGCGTCAGCGTGATCTTGTTCGCCGTGATGATGCCCACAGAGGTGATCGCGTAGAACAGCGCCGTGGGCACGGCCAGCGGGCTCCGCTTCGGCCGCGCCTCGTCGGGCATGGTCGCCAGGCTGTCACTGGAGAGCGGCGACGGCGACGTGCTGCGGAACGACCCGCGGTTCGAGGGCGCCAGCTTGTCCGGTCGCCGCTTGGGGAGCAGCAGGGCGCAGGTAGAAGCGCACGCGGCGAGCAGCGCGAGAGCGCGCGTCGTGGTGCTCGTGGGTCCAAGCACAGTTAGAGGAGAGGGTCGCTGTTAAATGCGGCGCTCCCCGTCACTGGCTGCGACGGTGCAAATCAACCACACTGCTGCGATGTCAGCGTCTGAAGTATGCCGCGTCCTGAGCCGATCGATGTGCAACGCTTTGGAACGCGTCGGCCGCCTCCCGGGGGGACGAAACCCGCACGAAAAAGAGGATCACTGATAAGCGCACGAGGAGTCCTCCCCACGAGTGGCCGGAGGAGTCGACCCAAACTCGGATTCAAGCGTACAAGCTGTGCAGGGAGAGCTTGGTCCAACGCATACGCGGGCTCGTGTCCGCGGGCCAAGCTGGCAAAAGGCTGCCCTACCAAGCGTCGCGAAGACCAAGAACTGCTCCGCACAAGGCCACCGTTCTAGCCCGAGGAATACATCGCACGGGGCAGCCTCCAGACCGATGGGGGAGGGCCCCGCCTCGCCGCTGCGCGAGCGCTCCACGCGGTCCATGCGCTCCACGGCCTCGGTCTGGACGGACGCCAACGACACCTCGGTCTGGAGGCCGTCGCGGGCCGAGATGCAGGAAGACATCCGGGAAGCGCTCCTGGCCGAGGAGCGGGTGTCGCAGTACGCCGACCGCGCCCACAAATCAAAGCTCAGCCAGCGCTCGAGACTGCAGTGCAACGTCGACATGGTAAGGATGCAAAGTGAACGCGTGCCCTTCGCGAAGCCGCGCATTGGGGCCGACCTCACGTATGATCCATCACGCGGCTACGCGTTATTACGGCCGAACACGAGCGCGGGCCCCCCATTCAATCGGGGCGCGCAGGCCGTCAGTGGCGGCTGCGTTTTGGATACGCCGGAGAAAATGGCGTATGCGAGCCTCGGGCTGCGCGGCCGGGCGAAGAGAGTCGCGAGGCCGACGACCGCGCGCAGTCAACCGCTTTCAATAGACCTGCCCGTGCCCTCGCTCCACATGCTGTCGACGAAGCGGCGGCCCGTGACCCCCGTGTCCATGGCGACGATGCGGGCGCGGCCGCCCATGGTTCCCAAAGCCCTGAGCGACGCCTGCTACGAGCCGCGGTACTCGCTGACGGACCGCCGCTCGCGCAGCATGGGCCTGCACGTGCGCGCGCCGCCGCGCTTCGGGACGACGCCGACGGGGTCCGTGAACGCCTTCTGGCTCACGAACACGGGCATCGTCGCCATCAACGGCGCGCGGAACGGCATCACGCCGGCCATCATCCGGCCCGCGTGCTCGCCCATCAAGCGTTGGCGCCGTTAACTAGCCTCCTTAACAACTTGAACGTATCATCTTCGCGCGTCGACGGCGTGCTTACGCGACGGGTCCGATGGGTCGGGGCACTAAGGCGCGGGCGCGCCCAGGCTTGTATTTCCCTCTGCGGACGCGACGCGCTCTCAAATAACTATAGTCAATCGACGCCAATCGACGCAATCGATTAATCGACGGGCTCGGGACGGGTTTTATACACGGTGTTTCGATACAAAAACAGCACAACCGTGACCTGTGACATTATGTGTCGCAAACACCACAAGATGCACTGATGGATCGCTTCGTGGTGAAACGGAAGAGCACTGGGCAGTCTGCAAAGCCTGCAAAGCTAGCCAAGCCAGCATCAGAGTCGATCGGCTACGCGCGCTGTCCGATATGCGATGTCAAAGTGGGGCTCTCGGTCATGGGCCAGCACGTCGACTCCGGCTGCAAGGAGTTCGCCGGCGCGAAACGACGAAAGAGTGACGACGCCACTGTGACAGCGGTGCCACACGCTGAGCTCGGAGGGCAGTACATCGTCGAGGACTTCTTGAGTGTCGACGAAGAGGAGGAGATTTTGGCACTGCTCGACGACGCCGACGCCGACCCTCCATGGGCCGCCTGTCGTTTCAACGGACAGCACCGCGGAAAGCACTGGGGCGTGCGCATAGACATCGCCGCAGGTAAGCTGATGGAGCAGACGCACCCGATGCCAGAGGTTCTACGGGCAGTAGTCCGGAAGATGCGTACTGTTGATGTGCTCCGTTCGTTCCACCCGAACGAGTGCAACGCGATTAGTTATGAGCGGGCGAGGGGAGACTCTCTGAAGGTGCACTGCGACCATCGCGGCCTGTCGGGCGACATTCTAGTGAATTTGTGCTTAAGCGGTGCCGCGACGATGACGTTTTATACCGGTGTTATGACTCACGCCATCGCCGCGACTCACGCACAACACGCCGCTACTCCGCCGCCACGCCATCGCCGCGACTCACATACAAACGCACAGGTACACAAAGGACGGCGACGCGAACGCGCTGACCTACCGCGTGCGCCTGCCGCGGCGCGGTTTGCAAGTCCAGACCGGGGACGTCCGGTATAGCTATCGGCACGGTATCGCGAACGTGGACCTCGGAGACGCGCGGCGCGTGTCGATCACGTTTAGATCCAACAAGAGCCCGCTACATCATGTTTAATGTGACAATAAATTAACTTAAATGAGCGGCGCCGCCGAGGTCACACCTCATACACAACATCAGGGAGGGGAGAGTTTCCGGACGGCCGCCGCCAGGCGCGCGTTCTCCGGCGCGGCGCCCCGTGCCCGGTCGACGACCCAGCCGCTCAGCGCGTCGACCTCCGTGCGCCGGCCCGCGGCGACGTCCTGGTACATGCTCGAGTAGTTCCCCGCGTTCTCCGGGACGCACGCGTACACGGCCTCTTCCAGGGCCGACGCCGGACACGGGCACTCCGCAAGCAGGGCGATCTCCGCGCAGACGGCGCTACACGTCGCTTCCCTGCCCGCCAACGCGTCGCCGTTCCGACATCGGTGGAGGGCCGTGAGCGGGTTCAGCACGCAGGACACGGCCAGCTTCTTCCAG
>Ga0114994_10000173_pt1 | contig 38056 bp, 33 predicted proteins | sample ArcticOcean_MG_C_9_FD_87043 | JGI IMG/M metagenome (GOLD analysis project Ga0114994, IMG submission 87043) | Marine microbial communities from western Arctic Ocean - ArcticOcean_MG_CB2_152 | ecosystem: Environmental > Aquatic > Marine > Oceanic | place: Arctic Ocean: Canada Basin | collected...
CAAGAACGGGGTACCCGATTACCCACGACACGACCTCCGTCACAGTTTTGGCCCCGACCGCGATGGCGGCCGATGGCTGGGCCACCGCGTTGAACGTATTGGGCCCGGTGGCCGGGATGCGCTTGGCTGAAGCACAGGGTCTGGCGGTTGTGATGCTGGTAGCCGACGGAAATGAGCTTAAAGCGTTGGAAAGTCAGGCGTTTAAAGACTATCTAGCGCAAAATCTGTAAACTGGGGCTCAACTCACGGTGGTTAGGGTCTGAGTCCAGCAGAGCCGCAGGTATCAGATGAGCGCGACAACTTGGGTTAATCTAAGGCTTTAAATCGGTTCAGCCGCTTATCAGGACAAAACGCTTAAAGGGATAAATCGGCGCCTTCAAAATAAACCCTGGGCCCAATCTAAACGATAGGTGATCTAATGATAGAGTTTTTGATGACGTTTTTGGTCTTTCTGTTTGTGATTGTCATTATGGCCGTTGGTGTCATGAGGGGCCGCCCACCGATCGCGGGCTCTTGCGGCGGTCTGGGCGCAATGGGCGTGGATGGCGCCTGTGAAATCTGCGGTGGTAACCCAGACAAGTGCGAGGCGCCTGATAGTGCGGGCCAAAAGCCTGTCGTGACCAACGCATTGGAGGCCTAATCAAGCGCTGAGTCAGCAACCAAGACACTAACGCGTCGACAGACCATGACACTAACGCGTCGACAGACCATGACACTCACTACGACAATCGTGATGGATTCAAAGCCAACTACGCCACAAACTTCGATTTAAAGCGAAGCAACCTCGACATGCCCACCCAGCGCGATGTTAAAGCCATCCTAAAAGGTCAGGCGCTTATCTGGTTATAACTCATAAAAACTGATCGTTCTGTTCTTCTCTAATTTGCGCGCGCCGGGCGTCCGTCTGGCGATTCAAAAGATACCGATTGATTAACTTTTGATACTCAAGCGGCAACCCAACAAACTCGATGCCCGATCGATACTGACCACCGTCTTCATGCATTCTGCCGTACCGAATGCGCGCAAAACACGTCAGCACCCAGGTCCCTTCATCAAACAAAACACGCAAGGCCACATGGCTTCCCTCGGGCAATAATTCATCGAGGCACAAACCCGCACCGCCCACACTCAGATCAACTAATTTTGATCGAAAATTTTCTGGCGTCTGAATCTCATTGAACAGAACCCGCCGACCAATCAGCTCAACTTGCTGATCTAGATTCTTAAGGTACGCCCCCATGGCCGCATTTTGGGTTTCAACACGCTCCAATAAGCCCCGACCTTGGCGCTGTAACACCTTGAGCTGTCCCATCAGTCGAATCTCTTCGGAGTAATCAAACAGCGTTTCTGGATCTGCAGTGGCTACCTGATCTGAACTGATCAGCTTATACTCACAAGGGAGTGCATCTTCTAAACGGAAAAAGTCTCTAATGTCGACATCACTCATACTGATCCTAGTTGACTGCTTGCATCCGGAGAAAGCATTAACAGTTATTGCCACGATAGAATGATCCAGGGTCGCTCGGCTGATGCCGGGCGCCGCGCCACTGGGTCATCCCAAAACATCGGTTAAGAATACTATGGAATACCTGAGATACAAATTGAAGGACATTGGCCGATGACGCATTGGGTCCTGAGTGTCTCGTTAAGGATGGCGAGTAAACTGGGTAAAAATGCGCTCTATCAGCGCACCAATGGTCTGCCTGTGGCCGGCTTAAGCTTTGCTGTGGCGATTCTTGTGATGGTCTTATCTGTTGTGAATGGCTTCGAAGTTGCCATGCGCGAACGAGTGCTCAGTCTGTTCCCACATGTTTTAATTTATGACCGCAATCAAATGCAATTGAATCAAGCGCAAATTGAAGTCATTGCGTCCCATGAACAAATTTTAGCAACCGCGCCCATCATGGAGATTGGCGGCATGCTCATTGCCAACGGCGCGCACCAAGGCATTTTGATCTCTGCCATCGATCCAGTTTTAGAACCGAAGGTGAATGACTTACCCAGCTACCTCACGGGCGGGCAATGGTCGGGCCTTCTCACTGAACCCTTCAGCATGGTGATCAGCCAACAACTCGCCGACGTGCTAAAGCTATCACTCAATGATCGGGTGACGTTGATGCTGCCGATTGCAAGCTTTTCACTTGCCGGCATTAGCACGCGCTCTAAACGGTTTACCGTGGTTGGGATTTTTGACACCGCAACGGATTTAGATCGCGCAACCGCCTACATCAATCTCGCGGCTGGCAGCGCTTTGGGGGGGCAACGATTTCCCCAAGGGTTAAGGTTAAAGCTGAACGATCTATTTGAAGCTGCCAACGTTTTACAATCGATTTACTATGCAAACCCGGCCCAGCCCATCTTTGGATCAAGCTGGATGAGTCGACAAGGCAGCCTGTATGCCGCCATAGGACTACAAAAACGCATTATGTTTATTTTGCTCGCACTCCTCGTGGCAGTGGCTGCATTTAATGTGACCTCGCAGCTGGTGATCTACGTTGAGGAACGCCGGTCGGATATCGCAATCCTAAAAACATTGGGCGCGAATGCTGGTGAGATTCGGCGCATTTTCCTGTTGCAGGGTATGACACTCGGGCTAATTGGCACCAGCGCCGGGCTAGCGCTTGGTTTTATTGCTTGCGACGCGATTAACTGGGGTCTCATGGCGGTACAAAACTTCTTTCACATCAATCTACTTGAGGAATATTTTGTGCATTATCTGCCGTTTGAGCGATTGCTCTCAGATTTCCTCTGGGTCGCCTTTGTCAGTCTACTGTTGTGCTTCATCGCCAGCGTTTATCCAGCGCATCGCGCCGCTAAAATGATGATTTCGGAGGGTCTTAACGATGGATCTTGAGAACAAACCTACTTTTAGCGTTGTTGCCGAGAACATCGTCAAAACCTATCAACACGGCCAAAGCGGCGTGGTTAAGGTCTTGAGTCATCTCGATTTAACCATCGATCAAGGCGAGCAGGTTGCGATTACTGGGGCATCGGGCAGTGGCAAGAGCACCTTATTACAAATTCTTGCCGGACTTGAACAAGCGGACTCGGGCAAGGTCGAGTTGCTGGAACGATCGATGCACCAGATACCGGATCGAGCTTTGGCTCGATTCCGCAACCATCATCTGGGTTTTATTTACCAGTTTCACCACTTGATCGACGATTTTACCGCGCTCGAGAACGTCGCGCTGCCGGCTAGAATTAAAGGCCTGACCGCCGCATCTGCAAATGAGCAGGCCCTGCATATTTTGGCGGAAATGGGATTATCCGACCGACTGACCCATTTCCCTTGGCAACTCTCTGGTGGCGAGCGCCAACGCTGCGCCATTGCCCGAGCGCTGATTAACCAGCCAGAAATTATTTTCGCCGATGAACCTACCGGCAACCTCGATCAAGAATCAGCCCATCAAGTCAGTGAACTGATGATGTCGCTGTGCCGAGCAAACGGCGCAACGTTGATTCTTGTCACCCATAACCCACAACTGGCCAGCCAAACAGACCGTCAACTCACCCTCGCCGGCGGGGCCTTGCGTTCATGACAGATCACCCCAGAATGGTGATGCACATTGCACTGCGCTTTTACCTCAATGGCGTCCTACAAGGGGCTGGCAGGCGTTATGTCCAATACGTGAATCGAGCGTCCGTCATTGGACTTGCCCTCGGCACGGCGGCGTTAATCATGGTGGTTGCCGTCATGAATGGCTTCGATCGAGAGCTCCAAGCCCGGTTGCTGAGTGTAACCCCGCATTTGCTGGTTTCATCGGACGCACCTGCCGAAAAAATGCTGACCGATAATGCGGTGCAGCAGGTTCAACCCTATCTGTCGGCAGAGGTCTTATTGCTCGCCGATCTTGGCGGGTTGCTCTTTCGTCTTCAAGGGTTAGCGCCCGAAGATCGCCAGGTAGGGATCATGCAAAATTCGCTCCGCAGTGGCCGGTGGTGGACAAAGCAAGACCCGGCGCCCATCATTTTAGGCGCCCCCTTGGCCGCGCGGTTTGGCTACCGACTCGGGCAATCGATTCCGGTCGCGTTGATCAAAATGGACCCCGCCACCCATCGCATCGAGCCCCGGGTTTCGAGCTTTACCCTGATCGGCACCTATGCGCTCGGCGCAGAAACCGATCAAGCCATCGCAATCACCTCAATTTCGGCCTTGTCATCCGTGCTCGATGTTGTACCGATTCAGCGCGTGCACTTAAAAGATCCGATGGCAGTCCAGCAGGTTCAAAAAAACTTGATGCTAAAAGGCATTCAGCCCCTGAGCTCTTGGGAGCGTGAGTTCGGTGCCTTTTTCCAAGCCGTTCAGCTCGAAAAGCTTATGATGGGGCTGCTATTATCTGTTTTGGTGGGTCTTGCACTCATCAGCCTCACTGCGGGGATGCGCATCGTGATGCAAGAAAAACAGCACACAATTGCCATCCTCATGACCTTAGGTTTAACGCCTGCGGATTGCCGGCAGGTATTCTTGATTCAAAGCGCTTTGCTATCGCTCACGGGGATTGCGCTCGGGTCGCTGGTGGGCGTCTTGGCAGCTAGCCAACTACCGAGGCTGATGACCCTGATTGAAGGCTTAACGGGTTTTTCGATTGTAACTGGCAGCTATTTTTCGGACTTACCCGTTGATATTCGCCTGTGGGATACCACCCTGATCATTATCGCGGCCATCCTTGCGTGCGCCTTGGTGATGTGGCGACTGGTTCAATCGAATTTTAGACGCTCTCATGCGGCCCAACAAAGTCCGCATCCTGGTCCCTAATCGGACTCAGTCTCGGCTCGCGTGCCCCAGAAGAGCTGCACCCCGATAAATCCGAGTGCGCCCAGAGTGAGGCCGCAGGTTAAGCAGCCCACAACCAAGGGCAACCAGATCTCCGCCAGTCGGCTAACAAGCCAATTCCAAGACAAATCATAGGTCGATAGGTCAATCGATTGCCCGGTAACCCAAGCGCCGACTTCGAACGCAAAATACATCATCGGCGCCATGGTAATGGGGTTGCTGATCCAAACGAGGGCAATGGCAATCGGGATATTGCAGCGTCGCCAGATGCACAATAAAAGGCAGGGCGCCATTTGAAAAGGGATCGGTAAGAAACAACAAATCGCGCCCCAGAGAACGGCTTCAGAAACGCTGTGACGATTCATATGCCAGAGATCCGCATCGTGGATAAAATCACCAAAAAGCTGGAACAGCTTGTGATTTTGCAGTGTCTTTCGGTCGGGTAGAAAGCGTTTTAACGTCATGTGACTCGGTAATTTCCTTCAGACAAACCGCGCGCCAATCGGAACGCCAGGCTCAAGCTATGAAACCGGTTTTCGGTAAAATCAAACGATTCTGAGCATTTGCGCACAGATTGCATCGGCTAAGACGCAGAATATATAGCATGTCGTTCTTAGATACTACGGCATGGCCCTGGCTGCACTCACACTCTTATTGGTTCAGCGATGCAGCCTATTATTGGCGTCCTTGCCAAACGTTGATCTACTTTGGTTGGGCTTGCCCGCAGCAATCGCCGCGTTATGGTATCCAAGGATTAAAGCGCTAGGCTGGATTGTGATCGCTTTGCTTGTACAGTTTGAGCAGCTTTTAGTCTCGGCCGACCCAAAGCAGTTAAGTCCCTATCATCAGCAAACTTTGCGGGTGACCGCCGAGGTGACCAGTTTGATATCCCATGGCCGTTATGCTGACCGCTTCACAGCCGATATTATACAAGCGCCAACGGCGCCCAACCTAAAAGGTCATCGAATCCAACTGTTCTATAACCCTGAAGCGCAAGCGGTTGGCATCAAGCCCGGCAGTCAAATCAAAGCCATCATCCAATTACGGGCCTTGCGGGGGCTCGTGAACGACCATGCCGGCCATAGTCATCAGACAATGATCTTCCGGGGCATCACGGGCCGGGGCAAGTTGATCAGCCATCAGGTCATTCGTGCCCAACCGAGCCCTCTGACGTCACTGAGCATCCGCCATAAAGTGCAACGCTGGCTCGATGAATCGTTACCGCCGAGAAGTAGTCAGGTGATTCAAGCGATTACCATTGGCGCGACGGCAACCATGGATCGACCGCGCCGCGAACGCTTACAAGCAACCGGCACCCAACATTTAATGGTCATATCGGGGCTGCATCTGAGCCTCGTGGGCTGGGGCGTGTTTAAGATCCTACGCTGGGTCGGGCTACCGATTACCTATTCTTTTATGCTCGCGGGCCTTGCCGTCACCGGGTACTTTTGGATCTCAGCCCAAGCGGTCTCGGTGCTGCGGGCCAGTGTCATGTGTCTACTGGTGATTATTCAAGGCTTGGCTCGTATTCGGATTGCGTTCAGCGCGATCTATTGGCTGGCGATGATCCTGACGCTTGTGCACTCACCCTGGGTGAGTGGGTTACCGGGCTTTTGGTATTCATTTACCTGCGTCGGCGTTTTGTTGCTCATTGCCAACACACAAAGAACTGGCGCCCAAACCTCTTGGATTCGATTCTTGCTGACCTTCAAAACCCAAGTCTTGCTCGCACTGGCAATGATCCCGCTGGGGTCAATCCTGTCGGGTTTCAGTCCCATGATCGCGCCCATCGTTAATCAGATCGCGATTCCCTTGATGTCGATTGTTATTTTGCCGCCAGCACTCGCCAGTATCTTCGTTTACCTGATGAGCGAGGCCTTTGCCGGGCAAGCGCTCGAACCCATCGCTCAGGGATTGCTAGCGGTCAGCGGCCTTGGCTTCCAATTGTTTTGGATCGTCCTCGACGTATTTTATGACCTCAGTGTCTCGCTGACCCTTGCCCGTTTACCCGTGCTGTACCTAGCCGTCGCGTTCGGCGCCTTTTTGATCGCAATCACCGGATTACGCTTACTCCCAATCGCTGCGATCGTGGCTATCTGGCTTGTTTTTTTCGCGCCCAAATTGACTCGGCCCGAACATGGCACGCTCACAATACACGTGATGGATGTCGGTCAAGGCAATAGCCTGCTGCTACAGACCGCGCAGCAAAACCTGCTTTACGATGCCGGGCCATTGTCTCGGAGCGGGTTCGATGCCGGCGCTGCCATTGTCATTCCTGAGCTGCGGGCTCTAGGCATCGATCACTTAAATCGGTTGATTATCTCCCACGGCGATGCGGATCACGCGGGCGGGCAGGGCAGCCTGGAACGCGCCCTTAAAATTGACGAGGTGATCGACCCCAATCATGTTGATTGCCAGAATCAACGCGCGTTCAATATTGATGGCGTGCGCTTTCAACTGCTCAGTTGGCAGGGGGGAACGAACCGAAATAACCGATCTTGCCTGCTGCAGGTTCAAGGCCCTGGCTTTAGTCTCTTATTGTCTGGCGATATCGAAGTTGATGCAGAGCTCGCGCTTTTGCGTCGTCTGCAAGGTAACGTTGATTGGCTTTTGGTACCGCACCACGGCTCGAGAACCTCATCGTCCCCGGCACTCCTCAATCACGTCATGCCCAAATCGGCGGTCATCGCAGCAGGGTTCAGTAATCGCTTTCAACATCCTCACCCAGAAATCCTGGCGCGTTATCAAAATCGCCACACGCGTCTTTGGTCAACCGCCGAGCACGGCGCGTTGACCTTCAAAGCCGATGCAAAAGGGCTACATTGGGTGTCATCGGCAAGACAAAAGCACCAAAGATTTTGGTCTGATTAGGGGCTAGGCCTTGCAATTGAAAGGCAAAGTGTAGAACCTTGCGCGCGTTTAAACCCTCAAAAGAGACCGCACTTGGACAAGCCAACCCTTATCGACCAACTCGATTTAGAACAGATCGAGACCAATTTATTCAGAGGCACAAGCGAAGACCTCGGAACCCCACGGGTTTTTGGTGGCCAGGTGATTGGTCAGGCCCTGATCGCCGCGCTCCGTACGGTTGAGGGGCGGCATTGCCACTCACTCCACGGTTATTTTCTTCGCCCGGGTGACCCTAAACGCCCGATCATCTATGAAGTCGATCGTATTCGGGATGGTCGGAGTTTCACCACACGACGGGTCGTGGCCATCCAAGCAGGTCAAGCCATCTTTAACATGTCTTGCAGTTTTCAGTTGTTGGAGGCGGGCCTCAGCCATCAAAGCGAGATGCCAGATGTGCCGCTGCCAGACGATATCCCGGATGATACTGACGCCATGGCGGCCCGGCTCGAGCAGTTTCCACCTATGATGCGCGAAATGATGATGCGTCAGAGCCCGATTGAACTCAAACGCGTTGAGCCTATCGATTTCCTGAACCCAGTTAAACGGGCGCCCAAACAACACACTTGGTTTCGGGCCCGACATCCCCTTGGGGACGACATCGCGATGCACCAATGCATGCTGGCTTATGCCTCGGATATGGGGATTTTGAGCACCTGCACGCTGCCCCATGGCAAATCGTTTTTGACAGGCCTGATGACCGCCAGCTTAGATCATGCAATGTGGTTTCACCGACCTTTTCGGTTCGATGAATGGATCCTGTTCGAACAAGACTCGCCAGCGGCCGGAGGCGCGCGCGGCTTCAATCGCGGCAGTATGTTTACCGAGGCCGGCCTCCTGATTGCATCCGTTGCCCAAGAGGGCTTGATCCGAGAAATTGATTGAACCCTCGACGTTAGCGATGAGATCACCTTGGTGTCACCCGTTTCAAAGCCTTTACCAGCTGCTGTTTATCGGCCTGATTGAGGAACTGACCCAGTTCTAATTCTTGGTTATGGCTGCGGATTGCAATTCGGGAGACGCCCCAGGGATGAGGCGGCGGCGATACCAGATATTTGGCCCAAAGGCGCTGATAGGTAATCGCTTCATTGGGCCGACGAAGGCCCTGCTCAATGCTGACGAGATCCTCCGAAACGGTAATCACTTCTTGACGTGTGCATTGCCGACTGCAGTACAACATACACCCCGCCAAGGCGGCCATTTCAATGATCGAGAAGGGCAGGATCATCCAGGCGCCAGCAAACAAAAAGCCCAAGCTGACGGTGCCCGACACAGTCATCAGCGTATACAGTAGATACAAGTTAAACTGCCAGGTGCCGGACGCATTGGGGCGTAAAACAATCTGCCCGGTTTGCGTTGTGTCATCGATATCGAGCTCCACCATGACGCTGTGATCCTTTACCTCGAAGCCGTTGATTGACCGCCTCGGAGCAGGGCCGTGAGCTGCGCCAATAGTTGGGCGTTTTCTTGGGGTGTACCAATGGTGATACGAAGCTTGTCTTTCAATCGATCATCAGCAAAGTAGCGAACTAAGATATGCGCCGCTTTCAACCCTTCATACAGTGCTTCGGCGCTCAAAGCGCATTCCGAGGGCACCGTCGCCAACAGGAAATTGCTTTCAGAGGCCGAGACCGCAAGCCCTAGATCCTGAAGTGCGCGCTTGAGGTCATTACGGCTTGCCCGCACTTTCGCCCAGACCGATTTTGCGTAGGCTTGATCGCCTAATGCGACGTCGGCGAGCTGTTGGCTGATCGCATCAAGATTGTAGCTATCGCGAGTCTTATGCAACATCGGTTCAATCAAATGCACGGGTCCGATGCCATAACCCACCCGCAACCCAGCAAGGCCATAGCCTTTGCTCAGCGTTCGAAGCAGGACAATGTTGTCTGACGCAATCGCCCATTGGGTCAGGTCATGGTCCTCATCTGAAACAAAGTCCACATAAGCCTCGTCAATCACGAGGATCCCTTCAATCTCAGATGCCAACACCTGCAAGGCCGCTTGGCCAATCAATCGCCCGCTCGGCGCATGGGGGTTGACGATAAACGTAAGCTGACAATGATTGGCGTTAATCTGGCTCGAAAAATTTTGGGGTAGGGACCAGTCCGCCTCCAGCGGAATCGATACCACTTTCGCATCTTGGATTGCCGTGAGTACCGGGTAGAGCGAATAGGTTGGGTCGGTCATTCCGACGCATGCACCCGGATCGACATAGGTCGTAAGCAATAACCGAAGTAATTCATCGCCACCACGCGTTGCAATCACGTTCTCGATCGCAACCTGGTGCACCGATGCCGCGGTCGATCGAAACCGATCTGCGGTGGGTTGTGGGTAACGCCTGAGTGATTCGATCCCCACGGTTGCAATCGCGTCTTGCACCTTGGGCGAGGTTGGGTAGGGACTCTCGTTGGTGTTGAGTTTTATGACGGCAACATCACTTCGTTGCTCACCCGGCACGTAGCCAGCCAGCTGCGCAATATTTTGCCGTTCAAAGCCTTTACGCTTCATCTGAAAATCCCTCGTAGCTCACCTCAAGTACCTCGGCAACCATTTTGCCAGCAGGGCGGTCAATAACAACCTCATCCCCGACACTTTTGCCCAATAAAGCGCGGGCAACCGGACTATTCAAACTAATCCAACCCTGGCCCAGGTCAAATTCATCCTCACCCACAATTCGAAGCGTCAGCAGCGCATCGTTGTCCGGTTGGAGTCGAACCCAAGCGCCAAAAAATATCTTATGAGTATCCTTCGGGGTTCGATCAACAACCGCCAAAACATCGAGTCGTTTTTCAAGAAATCGAACTCTGCGGTCAATTTCTCGGAGTAACCGTTTGCCATAAATATAGTCGGCATTTTCAGACCGATCACCGAGTGCTGCAGCCGCTGCGACCTGCTGGGTGATTTTCGGTCGTTTGTCGCGCCAAAGGTACTGCAGTTCGGCTCTGAGATTACTCGCGCCCTGGGGCGTGATGTAGACCTTTTTGCTCACCTTGATGCCCTCGCTAACTCATATTGACCCGAAGCACGATTGTCGGGGTTTGATTAGGATCCTTCGTCATCGGTAAAAACCGGTTTTTAGTCCTGCTACAGCCCCCTGATTCCCAGGCGCTCGCGCGGAAATAAAGTATCCGCAGGTCATTGCAAACCACAGCCCAAGGCTTTGCCCTTGGCCGACAACCCGATGCCAAAGCTGAATACGCGCTGATTCTTGCCCGCTCGCCATCCATCCTCCTTGACTCGTTATCACACCATCACACCATCACACCGAGCAGGCGATTGACCTAAAACGTCGCCGCTCGGTTCGGCCGCCGGTGGTAGCGCCGGTGACTCACAAAGCGTAACTTAAAATTAACATCCTTCATTATGCGACACTGCATGCCTGCAGGCCGGGTCGGGTCACGAAAGCGTCTCGCCCAGTCAAAGCGATTGCCCTTGAATTCTCAACCGGGGGTATTATACATAAGGTCTGATGCGAAAAACTTGCCAGGTTAACAGATTACCAAATCACTGAGGGTGAACGATGAGAATGGATAAATTAACCACCGCGGTGCAGCAAGCCTTGTCTGACGGTCAATCACTCGCCGTTCAAAAAGACCATAATATTTTGGCGCCGGTCCATATATTCAGCGCTTTAAGCCAAGACAAAGCGGGGACCGTTTACACACTACTCGGCCAAATGGGCGCGAACCTTGAGCAGTTAACGAAAGGGATCAAGGCCTTATTGACGGCGCTGCCCGTGGTCAAACCAAATCGCGGTGAGGTCCAGCCTGGGCCAGAATTAATTCGCTGGCTGAACCTCGCTCAAAAAAAAGCACATGAATTGGGTGACGAATTCATCTCGACAGAAATGCTCATGCTGTCGCTCTTTGAAGGCACCGATGCGTTGGCCAAGCAACTTCAGGATGCGGGCATCAACCCGGAAGCCTTAGCCCGTGCGATCAAACAAGCACGCAATGGCGTAGAGGTTGACAGTGAAGGCTCTGAGACCGAGCGTCAGGCGCTTCAAAAGTATACGGTTGACCTGACCGAACTTGCCCGGTCAGGGAAGTTAGACCCGGTCATCGGCCGCGATAGCGAAATCAGACGAACCATACAAGTGTTGCAGCGACGGACTAAAAACAATCCGGTACTCATCGGTGCGCCTGGGGTTGGCAAGACCGCGATCGTTGAGGGATTGGCGCTACGCATTATTAACCAAGAAGTACCGGAAGGCCTGCGGCACAAAGCCATCTTATCGTTAGACTTAGCCGCTCTGGTTGCTGGCGCAAAATTTCGAGGCGAATTTGAGGAACGGTTGAAGGCTGTCTTGAAAGCCCTTGAGAGCCGGCGCGATGCCGTCATTTTATTTATAGATGAGCTTCATACGGTTGTGGGCGCTGGCCGCGCTGAGGGCTCGATGGACGCCGGGAACATGCTGAAGCCCGCTTTGGCGCGTGGGGATCTACATTGTCTGGGCGCAACAACCCTTGATGAGTATCGTCAATACATCGAATCCGACAAGGCTTTGGAACGCCGCTTTCAGCGCGTTCAGGTCAATGAACCCAGCACCCAAGACGCCATTGCCATCCTAAGAGGCCTGAAGGAACGTTACGAGCTTCATCACGGCGTGACCATTACGGACCCCGCAATCATTTCGGCCGTACAGTTATCCCAACGTTACATCACAGACCGCCAGCTGCCCGATAAAGCCATCGATCTCATTGATGAATCCGCCAGTTCCATCCGAATGGAGATCGACTCCAAGCCCGAGGAAATGGATCAACTCGAAAGGAAGCTCATTCAGCTCAAAATTGAACGTGAGGCGCTGAGCCGGGAAGAAGATAGCCAGTCGAAAAAGCGTTTAGAGGAGCTTGAAAGTGATATTGAATCGTTAGAACGGGACTTTGCCGACTTAGATGAGGTCTGGCGGCGAGAGAAACATTTGCACCAGGGCGCCCAGAACCTCAAGGAGTCTTTGGATCAAGCGCGACAAGAGCTTGAGGTTGCAAGGCGAGCCGGTGACCTGACTCGCATGTCCGAGTTGCAATATGGGCAAATTCCAGCCCTGGAAAAGCAAATTGAGGAACAAACCAGCGGACATAAAGTGGCGGCAAAACTCTTCAGAAACCAAGTGACTGAAGACGAAATCGCCGAAGTGGTCTCAAAATGGACGGGCATCCCCATTCAAAAAATGTTGGCCAGTGACCGGGAGAAACTCTTGGAACTCGAGACTGAACTGCAGCGGCGGGTGGTTGGCCAGTCCGAAGCCGTATCGGCAATTGCCAATGCCGTTCGCCGCGCTCGTGCCGGCTTGTCTGATCCCAATCGCCCCAATGGCTCCTTTTTGTTTCTGGGTCCAACCGGCGTGGGTAAAACCGAACTCTCGAAAGCCTTGGCCGAAAATTTATTTGACTCAGAGCAGGCCCTCATGCGACTGGATATGTCTGAGTACATGGAAAAGCATGCCGTCTCTCGTTTGATTGGGGCGCCGCCGGGTTATGTCGGTTACGAGATGGGCGGTTACCTGACCGAACAAGTCCGCCGCAAACCTTATGCGGTGATCTTGCTCGATGAAATTGAAAAGGCCCATCCGGATGTTTTTAACATCCTGCTGCAGGTACTTGATGATGGGCGCTTAACAGACAGTCACGGCAGAACTGTGGATTTTAAAAATACGGTCCTCATTATGACCTCGAACCTCGCCTCGGAGGTGATTCAGTCCGCTGCGGGCCAGACCCGCTTGGATGACGTGAAAGATGCGGTAATGGCGGTGGTCAAACAGCACTTTCGACCCGAGTTCTTAAACCGAATCGATGACAGTGTGGTTTTTCAACCCCTGTCGGAAACGAACATAAAAGCCATTGCTCGGATCCAAGTTGATGGCTTAATCGCACGGTTGGCGGAGCAGGGTATCGACATGACCTTAGAGGATGAGGTGTTCAACAATCTCGCGGAGGCGGGCTTTGATCCTGCTTATGGGGCAAGACCGCTTAAACGACTGATTCAGAGAATGATCGAAAACCCCCTTGCCGAGGCGATCTTGTCTGGCGCCGTCGATCAAAAGCACCCGGTGATCGTTGCCATGTCAGATCAAGGCCTTGTCTTTAGGTCAAAATAGTACTGTACAAGCATACAGCAATGAAGTACTGTATGCTTGTACAGTAAGCCATCCGGCGAGCATTCCACCAGATCTAAGGGCGCCGCCAGATTGACGAAACAGCAGAATGCTTAAGCGGGTCGTTTTTTGATGGCAATGATCAAGGTGATGACAATAAAAGGGCTCAACCATGTTAGAGACTAAAATTGAAAACCAAATTTTTGCGGCCGCTCAGGGTCGAATTCGACCTCGATCGAGCGGGAAACTGAAGGCCACTTTGGTACCGGTTATGGTTTTGCAATCACGCCCGGGCAGGCAGCGTGTTACAGCCATCGACAAAGACCATTCCCGCTTGGCAATGCAAGCGGCTAAACGGATGAAATCCAGCAAGGACAAGCTCCGCACAGGCCGCTTAGTCTGCCTTCATCTCAGGTCTTTACTGGCAGCAACGCAATCAACGGGTTCTCAGTCAGACCAGGGGCGAACAACCCAATCGATCGAGAACCGGCAGTACCCACTCCCCATGTAATCGATCATCGGTTAGGGGCTAATTCTGATCGCCAAGCGGCGATTGCGCTGTGAGATTGGTAAGCACTGGCCGATAGTCAATCAACACGTGGGCAGTGATGAATGCACCGTGATGGGTAAAAGGTTGTCAGGAAACTACGATTTGGAAATAATGGTTGGGTAACAATCCGTTAGCAACAATCCTTTAGAAACAATGATCGATAATCGACCCGGTCATCGGTAAACGATAGCATCGTCTTAAAACAATCTTTTACGTTATGGTCCAACAGGGCGACAGCGCCGGCGATCGACCTACTTTCCGATAGCTGCAATAATGCCCTGTCTATTAATGAACTGCGCGTCTCGTCATGTCAGAGCATATCCACACTATTGTTATCGGCGCTGGCGCCGTCGGCTTGGCGATCGGCCGCGAACTTGCCCGCAACGGTCAGGCATGTCTGATCTTAGAAAGCGCGCCAAACGTCGGGCAGGGCGTTAGCAGCCGTAACAGTGAAGTCATCCATGCAGGCATTTATTACCCCAAGGGTTCCAATAAGGCCGAACTGTGCGTTGAAGGCAACGCCGCGCTGTATGATTTCTGTGATCAATTTTCAGTTCCGGTTAATCGCTGCGGTAAATTAATCGTTGCGACCAATACAGCGGAACTCGAGCAGTTGGCGGGTATTGCCAACGCAGCCTATGACAACGGCGTCGAGGACCTCAAACAGCTTACCCATTCACAGATCGCTGACATTGAGCCGAATGTTCAGGCCGTCGGCGCCTTGTTGTCGCCGTCAACCGGCATCTTGAGCGCGCATGATTATATGAACGCGCTGCTCGGTGATTTCGAGAGAAATGGTGGCCTTTTAAGCACGCAGTCTAAAGTAACCCACATTGCGCGCGATGCCTGCGGCTATAAACTCAAAATTACCGTGCAACCAGACCACTCTGAATTCGAGATCACCACCGCGTGTGTGATTAACGCCGCGGGCCTCGGCGCGCAAGAGATTGCGGGTGCGATTGAAGGCTTCCCAACGAGCGCTGTGCCTAAACTGCACTATTGTAAAGGCAATTATTTTGCGATGACCGGCAAGAATCCATTCAATCGCCTGATCTATCCGGCGCCGCCCGCCAGTGGCGCAGGACTCGGGATTCACGCAACCATCGATTTGGGCGGCCAAGTCAAGTTTGGGCCAGACGTCGAATACGTGCCAGAAGCCTCCTATGAAGTTAGCGAGGCCGCGTTGCCCGACTATTACCGGGCCATTCGACGTTATTTCCCAGCGCTCAAAGCGGGCAGCTTAAACCCCAGCTATGCTGGCATTCGACCCAAGATACAAGGGCCGGGCGATCCGCCAGCAGACTTTATCATTCGAGAAGAGTCCGCACTTGGATTTCCTGGTCTGGTTAATCTATTTGGCATAGAGTCCCCAGGACTGACGGCCTCGCTGGCAATTGCGCGGCGTGTTGCTCAGAAAACCGGGCTAATCTAACGCGAAGTCTCTGCCCTTGGATTTTCTAGCCTGGTCGATCTTCTTGGCATCGAGTCCTTAGGTCTGACAGCCTTGCTGGCAATTGGGCGGCGCGTTGCTCAGAAACCCAGGCTAATCTAACGGTTTTGGCGCGCACCAGGTTGAGATAGAATCACGCTGCGAGTCATGCCATAGCCTTGGATGACTGACGCGAACAGGAAGCTTTTATGCATGACCATCACGGCCATCACGCGCCGTCTTTTACCGGGAAGATCAACCTCAGCTTTGGGCTCGCCGTCTTTGCGAACCTCTCCTTTACGGTCGTCGAGGCCGTGCTGGCCGTAGAGGCCGATTCGATGGGACTGTTGGCCGATGCAGGGCACAATTTAAGTGATGTCTTGGGTCTTATTTTGGCCTGGATCGCCAGTTATCTTGTGACCAAAAAAGCGGGGGCTCGATTCAGTTACGGCTATCGTCGAACGACGATTTTGGCCGCCCTCGCAAATGCAATTATCTTACTCTTTACCTCCCTCTACATTGCCATCGGCGCGCTTGAAAAACTGTCCTCAATAACCAGCGTGCACACAGAAATTGTTATTTATGTCGCGGCAATCGGCATTGTGGTTAACGGCGGGACGGCCCTATTATTCATGAAGCAAAGCCATCATGACCTTAATATCAAAGGCGCTTTTCTCCACCTCGCGTTCGATGCATTGGTCTCAGCCGGGGTTGTTGTCGCAGGCATTGTCATGCTTTACAGCGATGCTTACTGGATCGACCCTGTGGTGGCCTTAACCATTGTTTCCGTTATTTTATATTTAACCTGGCGCATGCTACGGGACGCACTGAGCCTGATCCTCGATGCGGTCCCACCCAATATCGATCCAGAAGCGGTTGCTCAGTTTTTAGCCAACATCACTGGGGTCACGGCGGTCCACGATTTACACATCTGGGCCATGAGCACGCAAGAAACGTGTTTAACCGCACATTTGGTTATGCCGGAACAGCCATTATGGTCGCAACCCAATGGCTACCAGGCAGTGAGTGCGGCCCTGGCACAGCAGTTTTCGATTCATCATGTCACCTTGCAAGTTGAACAGGGTGATGATTGCCAAACGCAAGATTGTAGCCTCGGGGAAAACGATGGAATTTGATCAGTGGTTTAACACTCAACTGGCGGCGCGGCCGATTGACCCGATTCATCTTGCAGAACCGGTTCGCGTGGCTGATTTGCCAACACCGGCCTTATTGCTCGATGAGGTCCTATTCGAGGCAAATTTGGCTCGAATGGCGCAATGGTCACAAAAAACCGGTATCGCTTTACGGCCTCACAGTAAAATGCATAAGAGCCCCGTGATTGCGCACCGACAATTAGCCCTTGGCGCCGCGGGCATTTGCTGCGCCAAGGTGTCTGAGGCGGAAGTTATGCAACGGGCGGGCATAAAATCAATCTTGATTACCTCACCCGTTGTAGACCCGCAGACCATCACGCGGGTGGCGCAACTCGCGCGTGCTAACCCAGAGTTGATCGTGGTGGTTGATCATCCTGTTGCCGTCGCGCGACTCGAAGCCTGCCTTGCTCAAACGCAAACAACCTTAAAGATCTTGATCGATATTGACCCCGGCCTTGGGCGAACCGGCATTGCCCCGACCGATGCCTTGCTCGCGCTACTTCAAGTGATTGAACGCGACTGCCCGCACTTGGTGTTTTTTGGCCTGCAAACGTATGCCGGAAATTGCCTGAACATACCCGAATTCGACAAACGCAAAAGCAAGTATCGGCGCGCGCTTGAAGCCGGCGCTGAGGCCCGATCGATTGCCGAGGACGCGGGCTACCCCGTGCAGTTGATGTCTGGCGGCGGGACGGGTTCGATCGACTTTGAAGCCGAGCTGGGTGTTTTAAACGAATTGCAAGCAGGCTCTTACGCCTTTATGGATATTGAATACCGAGATATTGAAAGTGAAAATGGGCCGACATTTGAGGACTTCTCGATAGCATTGACCGTACTGGTAACCTTGATCAGCCAACCCAAACCGCGAGCAGTGACGGTGGATGCTGGGTTTAAGTCGTTAGCCTCTGACAAGATGCCCCCGCAATTTAAAGATGTCGATGGCCTGAATTACTATTGGGGGGGTGACGAGCATGGGATTGTCGCGCTCGATAACCCCTCAAAAACACTGCAATTGGGTGATAAGTTGGAGCTACTGACGCCGCATTGTGACCCAACCGTCAACCTGCATGATTATTATTATGTAGTTCGAGACGGTTACGTGCAGGAACTTTGGCCTATTTCTACGCGCGGGTGTTCACAATGATTGTCGCGCCGTATTTCGAAGATTTTTTTGTCGGTCAAGATTTCTCGGACGTGCCGTCGGTGACCGTCACCGAGGGTCTGACCGCCTGGCACCAAAGCCTTTTTGGCGATCGGAATCGATTAACCTTAGATCAAACCCTCTGCGAGGCGGTGACGAATGAGCCGCGAATGCTCGTGAACCCGGCCCTAGTCTGCAACCTGGCCATTGGTCAAAGCACGATTCCAAGTCAACGCGTGCTGGGCAATCTATTTTATCGGGGTCTTCAACTGCTGGCGCCCGTGTTCATCAATGATACCCTGACCACGCGCACCCAGGTCATTGGCTTAAAGCAAAACACCATCAAGCCGGGTCGAGCCGCATCCGGCATGGTGGCATTAGAAATTCAGGTCGAAAATCAAAACGGGGAGACCGTCTTGCACTTTTGGCGCTGCCCGATGATCCCTTGCCGCGACCCGGAGGCCGATACCGGCCACAACGATGATTTCGCGATCATGCCGGAAGAAATTTCGGACGACCAACTGCTGGCCCATGTCCCAGATTGGAACTTTGCTGCCTACCGGGCCCGATATCCTAGCGCCTCAACCCCATTGTTAGCCGAACAAACCCTCGTGGTCGAGGCGGCCGATACGGTAACGTCTGCACCAGAGCTTGTCCGAATGACCCTCAACCTTGCAATGACCCATACCGATGCGACCCGCAGCGTTTACGGTCGTCGGCTTGTTTATGGCGGGCACAGCATCGCCATTGCGAGTAAACAAATGGCCATGGCCCTACCGCACATCGTCCAGATTCTGGCGTGGTATCGGTGCGATCATGTTGGCCCGGTCTTTGAAGGTGATATGCTCAGTTCAAGCATCAAAATCAACAAAATCATAAAGGTAAAGGATGCAACGATTGCAAAACTCGTTGTCGAGGTGTTCGCAAAACGAGGCCCCGAGGCGCCCAGTGAGCTTAAGGATGCCCAGGTGTTGCATTGGTCTCTGGCCGTTTTACTGCCCTAGCCATGCCTAAAATTAAGGCGTCCAAACCACCTGGTCGAGGTCCTACCGTCCGAGACCAGACAGCAACGATGAGGGTCTAACATGCATGGAATCTTAGCGGGAATGCGAGTGGTGGAGGGCAGCGCCTTTGTCGCGGCGCCCTTGGGCGGGATGACCTTGGCCCAGCTAGGCGCAGATGTCATTCGCTTTGATCCCATTGGCGGCGGCTTAGACTATGAGCGCTGGCCCGTGACCGCCAGCGGCGCCAGCCTGTTTTGGGCGGGCATGAACAAAGGGAAACGATCCATTCAACTCGATATTCGACGTCCCGAAGCCCAAGAGATCATTTCAGCGTTATTGGCCCGGCCTGGCGATGATTCGGGCCTATTCTTAACCAACTTCCCTGCCCGCGGTTGGCTGTCTTATGAGAATTTAAGAAAATCCCGTAACGACCTCATTTATATCAATATACTGGGTAACCGAAAGGGTGGGTCTGAAGTCGATTATACCGTGAACCCAGCGAGCGGTTTCGCCGCAGTGACCGGAGACCCCTCGGATCCCGCGCCCACAAATCATGTCTTACCGGCTTGGGACAACATCACGGGCCAGATGGCTGCCACGGCGCTGCTGGCCGCCGAACGTCATCGACGCACGTCAGGCGCCGGGCAGTTGGTTGAAATTGCCTTGAAGGATGTGGCGCTTGCGACAGCCGGCCACCTTGGCAACCTCGCTGAGGCCACGGTAAATCAAGTCGAACGACCGCGCTATGGCAACTATCTATATGGGGCTTTCGGAAAAGACTTTGTTAGCAAAGATGGCAAGCGATTCATGCTGGTCGGGCTTACACCCAAACAGTGGCAAGCGATTATCAATGCGACGGGCATCGCGGAAACTGTTGCGAACATCGCGGTTCATCAATCGATCCATCTCGAGACGCAAAGCCAGCGGTTTGAGCATCGCGTCCTCATTTCAGAGCTCATCAGTCCTTGGTTTGAGGCGCGCGGCGCCCCTGAGGTCACTCAAGCGCTGACCAAGGCAGGCGTTTGCTTTGGTCCTTATCATTCGTTTCAAGAGATGCTCGAGCAGGATCCGGATTGTTCCGAAGACAATCCGCTCTTCGATTGGGTCGCACAACCCGGCATTGGAGAGTACCTCGCGCCGGCCAACCCCATTCGTTTCGGCACGAGCGCCAACCTGCCGGCGCTCCGCGCGCCGACCCTCGGTGAGCACAGCGAAGAGATCCTTGCCCAAGAGTTAGGCCTGAGCGCACACCAGATTGCAAAGCTGTTCGACGATAAGATCGTCGCCTAAAATGCGCTGATGGTGACAGCGATGAAGCAGCGGCGAACCCAGATCCATGTGCTAAAGTGCCTGATTGCTCAACGTGGAATAAGGCGTGCTTGAACTCCTAAAATCAGGGGGCTGGTTAATGATTCCGATCATTGCTTGCTCTGTCGTTGCCGCAGGCATTGCGATCGAGCGTGCCTGGACCCTACGACGGCAAACCGTTGCCCCCAAGACCCTGCTCGCCGAGGTGCTGGCTCAAATTGAGGCGAGCGCCTTAACGCCTGAGGCTCTGAACCGATTGCAGCTCGGCTCGCCCTTAGGCCAAGTGTTGGCCGCTGGAATACAGCAAAACTCGTTTGGTCGAGATCCAATGCTGCGAAGCATTGAAGCCGCTGGCATTCAAGTCGTGCACGACCTCGAACGTTATTTGTCGACCCTGGGCAGCGTCGCCGCGATTGCGCCTTTGCTCGGCCTACTTGGCACGGTCATCGGCATGATTAAAGTCTTTAGCGCCATTCAGTTAGCCGGCATCGGCAATGCACCAGCTTTGGCAGGCGGCATTTCGGAAGCGCTGATCACCACCGCCGCAGGTCTGAGCGTTGCCATCCCGTCATTATTTTGCCACCGCTTCCTCATCAGAAAAATCGACGAGCTTGCCATCGACATGCAGCAAGATGCTCAAAGTCTTGTCGACCATATGACGGCGCGGCAAGTACCTTTTTTAGCGGAACGGCCCAACGGATGAACTTTGTTCGTCGAAGAAGTGATGCCTTAGAGGTCAATTTAACGCCCTTGATTGACGTTGTATTTTTGCTTCTCATTTTTTTTATGGTCGCGACGTCCTTTAAAATGGAAACCCAGCTCGATCTGGAACTCCCGACCGCAAAAGGTCAGTCAGAACCTGTGACGGACCTGATGGTCCTCAGTGTTTCCCGCCTTGGCCAATACGCCATCAATGACGCAGTCATTTTGAGTCAAGGGTACCCAGCGCTCACCCTGGCGATCCAGACCGCCATCGAAACAATCAAACCGGAGCAGGTTGTGCTGATGGCCGACGCAACCGCGAGCCATCAAAGCGTCGTGACCTTGCTCGATATTTTGACCCAGGCAGGCATCACCCGAGTGCAGATTAAAACCCAATCAAATTCAGAATCACCCCAACCGATAACGCCATGACCTCAAACGCTCGCGACAGTGTGATTTATAAGCGGCTCCTAAGTTATACGCCCTGGACGGCCTTTTTCATGAGCCTCGTTGGCTTTTCGCTGTATTCCATAGCCAACGTCAGCGTTGTGCAACTGGTTGCCTATTTGGTTGACTCGCTTCAAGGCGGACCAGAAGACACGGCCGGTTGGGTGATGGAAAAACTTCAAAATTGGCTCGCACTGAGTTCGATCGATAATCAACAATTTGTCCCAATCGCCATTGTGGTCATCGTTTTAATCCGGGGAATCGGAACCTTCATCGGAAACTATTTTATCCATTTTGCCGCCAATTCCATGATCTATACCTTACGGGTTGAGCTGTTCGATCGGTTCCTAAGCCTACCGAGCACCTACTTTGACAACCATCCCTTTGGTCACCTTGTGGCGAAACTGACCTATCATGTGACCCAAGTCACGGGGGCTGCAACCGACGCGGTTAAGATTTTGTTTCGAGAAGGCCTGACGGTATTGGGCTACCTCGGGTTCTTGCTTTACCTCAATTGGCGGTTAACCTTATTGTTTTTAATTGCCGCGCCGCTCATTGGGCTGCTCGCGCGGGTCGCTGGACGACGGTTTCGGCGCATCAGCGAACGCATTCAAGACTCGATGGGGGACGTAACCCAAGTTGCCTCTGAGGCGGTTCAAGGGTATCGCGAGGTTCGAACCTTTGGCGGCGAAGACTATGAACGCACGCGATTCGAGCGGGTGAGTGCGTTCAATCGGAACCAATCGATGAAGATGGTGATCACCTCCGCCATTGCCACACCGGTGATTCAATTGATCGTCTCCTTGATTTTGGCAGGACTGGTCTGGTTACTACTCGACCCCAGCATACGCGGCATTATGTCAACCGGCGATGTCGTTGCCTTCATCACCACCGGCGGACTGCTCGCGAAACCGATTCGTCAACTAACGGACATCATCGCGATCGTACAAAAGGGTATTGCCGCATCTGCGGACCTGTTTGATGTTCTGGACGAAGCAGCAGAACCCGATGACGGCTCGGTCGTCTTATCGGCGGTTAAGGGCAGTATTGAATTCCGCAATGTTTCGTTTAGCTATCCTACCGCTGAAGGCGAGGTGCTCAAAAATATCTCTTTTACCGCCAAGCCCGGTGAGACCATCGCGCTGGTTGGGCCCAGTGGTGGGGGCAAATCAACCCTCGCGTCATTGATTCCTAGATTTTATGAGCCAACATCCGGTGAGATTTTATTAGACGATCATCCCATTGCCTCGATGACCCGCAAGAGCCTACGAAGCCATATGGCCATCGTAAGCCAAACGATCACGCTGTTTAACGACACCATAGAACGCAATATAGCGTATGGCGCCCTCGCTCAAAAACCTGCAGCGGAGGTCATACAAGCCACTCGGGATGCCCAAGCCTGGGAGTTTATTCAAGAATTTGATCAGGGCTTAGCCACAGAAGTTGGGGACAACGGCGTTTTACTGTCTGGCGGCCAACGACAGCGCCTTGCGATTGCCCGCGCGCTACTGAAGGATGCCCCCGTGTTAATTCTCGATGAGGCCACCTCGGCATTAGACACAGAATCAGAACGCGCAATCCAAACAGCGTTAGAACAGGTTGTTAAAGGCCGAACAACGATCGTGATCGCGCATCGTTTAAGCACCATCGAAAAAGCCGATCGAATTCTGGTTTTAGACAATGGCGAAATTAAGGAGCAGGGCACGCACCAAGAACTGCTGAAGCTTGGCGAGCGCTATGCGCGTTTTTTTCAAGCAACCGAGCCTGAAACAACCCCACCGATCAATCAAGCAGCCCCTATTGCGCTGGCAACCCCGAGCTTTCATCCCAGACAGGACCCGGGCTTTCGATTGGGCCTGTGGTTGCCCAAAGCTTGGTATCGACGAGATCAGTGGTTGACCCTGCTCACACCGATTAGCTGGCTGTTTCAAAAGCTTGCCGGACGTAAAAGGCATCGATCAGAGACCCATCAACTGCGTTATAAGTGCCCACTGCCGATTATTGTTGTTGGGAATATTACCGCTGGTGGTACAGGTAAAACCCCGGTTGTGATTGCTCTGGTCCAGTGGTTGGCCGCTGAAGGCTATAAACCTGGCGTGATCTCCCGAGGATTTGGCGGTTCTGCAAAACGACCAACCCGCGTGACGGCTACGTCCGATCCAGCCTTGGTTGGCGATGAGCCCATCATGATCGCAAAATCAACTGGCGCGCCGACAATTTGTTGTCGGGACCGAGTACGAGCGGCCAAACAATTGGTCGAAACCACCGACTGCGACGTGATCATTAGCGACGACGGACTTCAACACTATCAGCTCCCGCGGGATTTCGAGATTGTTGTGATTGATGGCTTGCGCGGTTTCGGCAATGCCCGCCTGCTTCCGGCAGGACCCTTAAGAGAAAAACCCACTAGGCTCAAAGAAGTCGATTGTGTTTTGATCAATGGCCCAGATCAGTTCAAGGTGGCCCCGGCAAGCGCAATGCCGATTGCCGTCGAGGTTGATCACCTGTTTGATGCCAAAACTGGCCAGAAAGTTTCTGTCGCGGTGCTTCAGCGACAGCCGGTGCATGCTGTGGCCGGCATTGGCCACCCGCAACGATTCTTTCAAACGCTTTCAGGCTTGGGCTGCTCAGTAATCGAACATCCTTGGCCGGATCATGCGCTCTTTGGCGACGAAGACCTTAATTTTCAAGACGAGCTAGCGGTTGTTATGACCGAGAAAGACTACAGCCGATGTCGCGCGCTTGATTTCAGCGCTATCAAGGCGCCCGTTTATGTTCTGGTGGTTCGACTGAACGTTCCGGAGTCGCTTAAAGAAAAGATCAGCAGAAGGTTACGCTCGATCGCATGACGGACTGGCGCGTTGGTGAGATATCTCTAGGCAGAGCCTTCGTTAGGCCGGTGTGGTTAAATTTAAGACAATCAAAATCTTTGAGGCAATAGTTATGACGATCAATCAACGGTTACTTGAAATCCTGGTTTGTCCCGTTTGCAAAGGGGCGCTCAGCCTTGATGCCGCAGTGGGGGAGTTGATCTGCTCTGTGGATCAACTGGCCTATCCCATACGCGATGATATTCCGGTCATGTTACCGAACGAAGCAAGGCACTTAGGCGACACCTTGAGTCATGAAGATGAGGCGGCGCCCGCATCGTGACCGCACCTTTTGTCATCATCATCCCTGCGCGGTGGCAAAGCACCCGCCTGCCCGGCAAACCCCTGTGTGATATCCAGGGCGAAACGATGATTCAACGGGTCGTCGTGCAAGCGAACCTGAGCGCGGCGAGTCGGGTGATCGTGGCAACTGACCATCAAGACATCAAGGCTGCCTTGGCCCACAGCCAATGTGAGGTTGTCATGACGCCTGCAGACTTGCCGTCGGGCACCGACCGATTAGCCGCAGCGGCTGCGAGCCTTAACTTGAGCGATGAGACCATCGTCGTTAACTTACAAGGCGATGAGCCCTTGATGCCCCCAGAATGTCTAGACCAAGTTGCCCAGGGGATTGCGCAAGCGCAGACCGAGATGGCCACCCTGGGTTGCGGTTTTGATCGAGATGAGCAAATATTGGACCCGAATTGCGTCAAAGTGGTTAAAAGCCTCACCAACCGAGCACTTTACTTTAGCCGGGCCGCAATCCCGTTCAACCGCGATGATGATCCGACTGAACAGGATGACTTTTTGAGGCATATCGGACTCTATGCTTACCGAGTGGATTTTCTGCACCGGTTCGTTCGGTGGCCGCCTACCAGGCTTGAGCAGCTCGAAAAACTAGAGCAATTGAGAGCGCTTGCTTATGGCGCAGAGATCTATATCGAACAGGCCATCCGTGCGGTTCCACCCGGTGTGGATACGCCTGAAGATTTAGAGCAGGTTCGACAGATTTTTAATAAAAGGTAGCCCGCGATGTTAAACGTCACCTTGGTTGTAAAACAAGCCTGCGAAACCTGCACCTTGATCGAGCCCATTATCGGTCAGATTGCTGCGCACTTTGATCTTCGGGTCATCTGTCAGGATACTCAGGACTTTCCGAAAAACCTTGAGGTCGAATATGACGCATCGCTTGAACAATCTTATCGCCTAAAAATTGAAGTGGTTCCGACCCTCATTATTCGGAAAGAGGGCGTTGAGGTTTCGCGAATATTTGGCTGGGATGCAACCGCTTGGGAAGCCCTGCTTGGGATTGAATTGAACCGTGATCTGCCCAAGTTTAGGCCGGGTTGCGGCTCAAAAACCCATGATCCAGGCATGCAGGAGCGGCTAGCCGCCCAATTCTCGGGGCACCTGCTCTCCGCGCGACGACTGAATTTTGAAAATGTTGATGACATTGAAATCGGCTATGACCAAGGTTGGTCTGATGGTTTGCCGGTCGTGCCCCCCACGGCAGAGCGCGTCATGCGAATGCTCGCCGGAACAACCAGGCAATCGGATGAAATCATCGGCATTGTACCACCGGATTTTGCGCCCTGCAGCATCGAAAAAATTGCCATTAACGCGGTTTTAGCGGGTTGCCGACCCGAATACCTCCCGGTGGTGATTGCGGCGGTTGAAGCCGTTTTAGAAGACCAATTTTGTATGCATGGACTCTTAGCCACGACTTATTTTTCTGGCCCAATGGTGATTGTTAATGGGCCCATCTCCAGGGCGATTGGGATGAATTCGGGCGGCAATGCGCTCGGACAGGGCAATCGCGCGAACGCGACCATCGGTCGAGCCTTGCAATTGGTGATTCGAAATGTAGGCGGCGGTAGACCCGGCGGGGTTGATCGCGCGGCGCTGGGCAACCCAGGGAAATACACCTTTTGCTTTTCCGAAGATGAGACGAATTCCTGCTGGGAGTCACTCTCGGTGGAGAAAGGTTTTTCATCCGAGGCATCAACCGTTACAGTTTTTGCGGCCGATGGGATGCAGGGCTTGGTTGACCAAAAATCCAGAGACCCTGAGTCGCTGTGTCGATCCTTTGCCGCGGGGTTGCGAGTCATTGGTCACCCCAAGATGGTTCAAGGCTCTGATGCCTTTCTCGTCGTGTCACCCGAGCATGAACGCATATTTCGCGACGCGCAGTGGAACAAGCAACAAGTCAAAGAATGCCTTTTGGCCTTGCTGATGATCCCTGGCGAAGAACTCATTCAGGGCGCTGGCGGCATGGCTGAGGGCCTTCCTGAAAAGCTACGAGACTCGGTTTTGTGTAAGTTTCGGGACGGCGGGCTGAATATTGTCAGAGCAGGCGGGCGAGCAGGCCTCTTTTCTGCCATTATTGCGGGCTGGGGCGCCAGTGGTAGCACTGGTAGTGTGCCAGTCACCCGGCAGATTCATTCTTAGTAGGAGATCAAACCATGGAATTATTAGACCCAACTTCGGAAGCAATGCCCGAAGGGCGACAACCGCTACCAAGACTGAGCAAAATCGACGGCGCAGTGATCGGTTTGCTCGATATTTCGAAACCGAAGGGCAATATCTTTATGGACCGCATTGAGGTGCTGCTCAATGAACAAGGCGCCATCACGAAACGCTTTAAAAAACCCACCTTCACTCGGGTTGCACCCGATGCGCTGCGACAAGAAATTGCCGGGTCCTGTGACGCGGTGTTAGAAGCATTGGCTGACTGAGGATCTTGCACGTCGTGCAGTTTGCATGACATTCTAGATCTAGACCGCCGAGGGTTGCCTGGCGCCTTTGTTGCGACGGTAGAATTTGAACAAGCGGCTGAAGCACAAGGCAATGCCCTCGGCTTTCATCCGTTTAGGCTGTATGTTCAGCACCCAATTCAAGATCGAACCGAGGACGAGATGCGGGCAATCGCTGATGCGGCGTTTCCATCGGTGCTCGCATCATTGGTTGAAGTCAAATAGGCTCATGCTTGTGGATCTTAAAGCGGGGCTAGAATTCGTAAAAATGCCATTGGGTATTCAATGATCTGCCCCCTCACTAATTTAATTGAGATCCAATGACCCTAGTCAGTCGCGAACATTCTCTTGTAGTTCGGACCGTACTGTCAGTGCTGGTTGTACTGGTCCTTGTTGCTACCGTTTATGGTGCCTGTGAGGTTTACTTCGAGTTTGAGTACGAGGCCGATCATGACCAACAGTTACTCGATCAGTATATTTCTGCTCGTAAACCTGCGCTCATCAACGCGGCTTACCTGTCGGACCCGGTGCTCTCACTGCAGATCATCAAAGGATTCTTGGCGAACGAGATTGTGCAAGTAGCAAGGCTCGAAGATGATACGAACGCTGTCCTAGCAGAAGGTCGAAATGAACCCGTAACCAACGTGATACCCTTTATTTCGATACTGCTTTCTGAAACGAAAGTGCTCCGCTCGATTCCTCTCATTGAGGACGCGCCGGCTTCAATGAGTTCGAAAATCACGCAATACGGCACCTTGTATTTAGAAATAGATTATGGCGGCGGAATGAACCGTTCCTTCGCAAGAAGCGTTCAGCTTCTTTGGATGAAGTTTTTTTATCCATCATCTTGGTCACTTTTATTTTAATGATTGTGCTCAGGCGGATCATCATTTCTCCGCTGCAACAGGTGGTCTTAGATGTTCAGAGACCGATCGATCTCAGCTTTAAAGTATCCTATCCGCCAGGCCATGAAAAAGACGAAATTGGCGCATTGGTAACCGCGGTTAACGCCAGTATCGAGCGGCAACAGCAGCAACTCGCACAAATTGCAGGAAATGAACAGCGACTGAAATCCATCCTCGATGGCGCAGGGGACGCTTGCATGCTCTTTAATTTATCCGATGGTCAAATTGTTTATGCCAACGATGCTACCTTCAGACTCCTAGACTTTAGCGAAACAGAACTGTTGGATAGAAAAATATTCGATATCTCTGCGGCCCTCGATTCTGACGAATGGAATGAACGGGTCAGAATCGTTACGAGCATCCAAGCCCACCAGCGTGAAGGGACCCTGCTGGCAAAGGATGGTCGCGAAATTCCGGTGGAAAGCACCTCATCGACAATCGAACTCGATGGTAAACGCCTACTGCTGTCATTTATGCGGGACACACGATCTAGAAAACACCTGGAGACAAATCTTGCCCATGCCCAAAGATTAACGGCCCTAGGAGAGCTCACCGGCGGTGTTGCCCATGACTTTAATAATATGCTGCAACTCATCCAAGGCGCCTTGGACGTGATCAAAATGGATCCAGAACGCAGATCACCCGATGTGGAAAGAAGTTTAACCATTGCGTTCGAAGCATCAAAGCAAGGTGCAGATCTAATTCGGCAATTACTCGACTTCTCAAGGAAACAAATTTTAGATCCTGAGGTGGTCGACCTGGCTTTAGAAATTAAAAAGAGCCTTCCGCTGCTCGAGCAGGCTTCGGGCAAACTTGTCAATTTGGATTTTTCCACAGATTGCCGTACGGCCAAAGTCAAACTCGATACGGGCGCTCTGAATAACGCGTTACTCAATCTCATTGTCAATGCTCGACACTCAATGCCTGTGGGCGGGCAGTTATCACTTTCGCTCAACCCATTATCAGACGAAGACAGAATCCGCCATCTTCCCAAAGATTTAAGCAGTCAAGATCTTGTTTGCCTATCCATTAGAGATACCGGCACGGGCATGAGTCGAGCGGTCTCCGAGAGAATTTTCGAACCTTTTTATACGACAAAAATGGCAGGCGAGGGGACGGGAATGGGTCTGGCGATGGTGTTCGGATTCGTAACCCAATCCGGTGGCCATATTCGCGTCGCCAGCGAACTGAACCTCGGAACCACCTTTTACCTTTATGTGCCGACGACCGATGAGGCGATCTCAAGCGTTACCGAAAAACCTAAACCGGTTGTCGCACACATCGCGGCCAAGACCGGCGCCGAGGCCCAGCACTTGACCGTTGAGGCCCCTGATGACGCGTCCCAGCGCGCGCGGATCCTGCTCGTTGATGATCATGCCGACATTCGATTCATTGCAAAGACTTATCTCGAATTAGCGGGCCACGACGTCCTGGAAGCGGCAACGCTTTCCGACGCACGGGCCAACCTTGCAAAACAAATCTTACCCATCAACTTGCTTCTAACGGACCTCGCCTTGCCTAGCCGAGAAGATGGCTTGTCATTGATCAATCTCTGCCAGGAGACTTACCCAACAGTCAAAGTGGGTGTGATTAGCGGGCACGTACCAAATTTCGCGCGCGAGGCGGTCACAAACCTTGCGACCCACCAACTGCTGAGCAAACCGTTCACCCAAGAGGGTTTGCGCGAATTTGTCGATCAACTGCTGAAAGCCTGATTTTGCTTGAAATAAAAACCGAGTTGCGGACTTGCGGCTTGTTATGTCGAGTTGCGTCTTTAGTACACCACGCCGCTTAGCCTTTAATGACGCTTGGCGTCCATTGAGTTATTAAACCAGTGAGGGCCTAGTTACCGGTGTATTACCGGTGGGTTACTGCAACGCACTCAAATCTTTTTAAAGCCGTCAACCTCACGCCACCAGAAGGGGTTGGTTTAGAGCTGGAAGCGAGTTCAAATGAAGGTAGAACGTGGGCAGTTAGACGGGTTTATCAGTTTCTTCAGCGAGGACCGTAACCGTTGCAGCGCAGCCGTCGGGCCCATTTTTTACTCGTAACATCAGAGACCGGTCATTTGAAGATCCTTAAAAGTGGACCCGTTTGTTATTTTCAAAATTAAGCAGTTTGAAGAACCTTGCCTGCTGATCGACGATGACTGGCGCCACGCGTTCTATGCAAAACCAAACGCCCGTCCTGGGTCGAAATAGCAAGCGCTGCCGTAGAATGCTTGCCAGTGGGTGAGTGGACCTTTCCTGACACCCTACGCCAATGTTTAACGTACTCGCCGATGGGTTAAACCTTGAAGGCTCGCGCGTGCAACTCGATCAGGTTGCGGATGAAATGCCTTTTTAATTGCGACTCAATACCCGACGTCGTGCCAAGGTCCAAAGCGCTGTCGATCAACTCGAAAATACCGTGTCGGAACTCAGCCCGAGTGGTGCAGTGCGTAAAATACAACCGGGCGGTATGCAGCGCGCCATAGCGCGCTGCATACCGTTCTATCGAAAAAATGGCTAAACCATCCAGTCTTACCTTGGCGCCATCCTAATACCACTATCTAACCGAATCACCTCGCCATTGATATAACCACACTCCACAATGTACGCAGCCGTCTGAGCAAACTCTTCAGGTTGCCCAAGGCGCTTTGGAAACTGCGTCATCTCAATTAAGGGTTCTCTAACCTGGGGCGGGGCAAATTTCATCATTGGCGTTTCGAAGATCCCCGGCGCAATGGTTGCAACTCGAATACCGCTTCGTGCAAGGTCTCTGGCGATCGGCAAGGTCATACCCGCAACACCCCCTTTGCTGGCACTGTAAGCCGCTTGACCAATCTGACCGTCATAGGCCGCAACCGATGCAACATTCACAATGACCCCACGCTCGCCATCACTGGTCACCGGCTCATTTTTTTGCATCGCATCGGCGCACAGACGCAAGCAATTAAACGTGCCGATTAAATTAACGCGAACGATAAACTCAAACGTTTTAAGTGGCATTGGGCCATCTTTACCAATCGTTCTGGCGGCCGCGCCAATACCGGCACTATTGACGTTCACGTGAATCGCACCAAATGCGCTTAAGCCTTTCTCAATAGCGGCCGCGACAGCCACTTCATCCGCCACGTCGCCCGCGGCATAGGTTGCTTGACTGCCTAACTCACTGGCCGCTTTTTCTGCATTCTCTTCGTTGAGATCAAACAAGATGACGTTGGCACCGGCCTTGATGAAATTTTCAGCTGTCGCACGGCCCAAACCGGACGCGCCGCCCGTGATAAAGGCAGTTTTATCTTTTAATTGCATGTGATTCCCCTATGATTAACAGCCAGCATTATACACTGTTCGATAAAATAACGGTCAAAGCTAGACTCACAATGCCATTTGAACACCGCAAAAACGTCGACTTGTCATCTCAAAATACGCTTGGCCTGCCTTCGGTTTGCCTGCATCGGGCCACGTTCGAGACTGCGAATGACCTGCAACGCGCTTTAGAATTTGCGCGTCATGCGAGTCTGCCATGCTTTGTTTTAGGGGGCGGGAGCAACGCGCTTTTGCCAGAGCGCCTTGCTGGCGTCGTATTGTCCTCAAATGACGAGACCGTTAGGATTCAGGGGGCGTTGGTCACGGTTGGCGCGGGCGCTCTATGGGATGATCTGGTTGCAAAGACCCTTAAGGCCGGACTTTTCGGGCTTGAAAACCTCTCGAGTATCCCAGGCACAGTTGGCGCGGCACCAATACAGAACATCGGCGCTTATGGGGTGGAGCTAGACCGGTTTGTCGTGTCGGTCGACGCCATGGACTTGCACAATGCGGTCGCGGTCAAACTTAAGGCTAACGACTGCGAATTCAGTTATCGAGACAGCCTGTTTAAGCGTCAACCCGGGCGCTTTGTGGTCACCCAGATGACCTTAGAGCTCAAACCTCGGTTCGAGCCAATATTAACCTACCAAGACCTTCAGACTTTACCGGCCAAGATCACTTCATCGCCGGCGGGGTTAAGACAAGCGATTCAATCCATACGAGGCAAGAAACTGCCCGACTATCGGCTTCAAGGCAATGTCGGTAGTTTTTTCAAAAACCCGATTTTAGCGGAAACCGAGATCCAGGCCCTTAGGCGAGATTCTGTCATCAGTTCAAGTGCCGGAACGGCGCAGGGCAAGGTATCGGCTGCAGCTTTGATTCAAGCCGCGGCATTAGGGGAGCTTCGCGTTGGTAACGCGGGTATCTCGCCAAAACATCATTTGGTGATCGAAAATAGGGGCGGCGCGACACTGAATGATATTATGACCTTGGCTCAATTGATTCAAGAAAAAGTCCAGACCCGCTTTGGCATTGACTTGGAAATCGAGCCGCAACCGTTAACCCCGCTATACCACACGCCTTAACTCAAAGAGCAAGGCGGGTGGTAGGCGTCGGCAATTTTAAACCACACTCCGTGGGTCATTGCTGGCGCGCTGCCAACGACTGGGATGACCATCATCATAATTGACCGGCACATAGAGCAAGTCATTCACCGCAGTTGTCACCACGACGGTTTCAAGAACAGGGCCGTCAACAACGGGTTTTGGTGATACCCGCGGGTCATTTTTCGCCTGTCCCCAGACCGATGCGGCAACCGGCGTCACCTTCTCGGAATTTGCCGCGCTGGCAACGGTTTCACGGGCAGGCCTCGAATCAACCACCGCCTCGGTTGGCGTTATTTGAGTCGTGCTTACGGTCGAAACGGGTGTGAGATCCGATGTGTCATCCTGCGTCACCAATAACGGCGTAGCGCTCATGCTGGGTTGGGCGTCGACATCAGAGGACTCCGAATCAGACTCAGTTACTGCCGATTGCGCGCCGCTCGCATCTGATGCCTCTAAGGTTACGGTTTCAGAAGACGTGTCACTTTTAGGCGTTCGACTGCGACGGCGTCTCTGGTTACGTTCTCGATTACCATGCCCCCGCTTGTCACCACTGTCTTCCTGGTCCTGCGACGCAACGCTTACCCCATCAATAACCGCTGGGGCCTCTTTAACCGCTGGGGCCGCATTAACCGCTGGGGCTTCATTAACCGCTGGGGCCGCATTAACCGCTGGGGCCTCCTCAGACACGCTGGTTTCAGCAACTTCAGCCGATACAACGGTTTCATTGGCGGCTTCTGCCCGCGGGCTCTTTCTTCTGCGGCGGCTCGTACCCGTTTTCTTTGTTTCTGTGGCTTGAGACTCATCCGCTGGCTTCTTCGCCGCTCGGTCTGGCGTCGCGGCGGTCGATGATGAATTACGCTGAGCCGGTTTCGCCGATTTTGCCTGCTTTGATTTATTGTCTCGCTTAGGGGTGCTTTCTTCCTCAGTACCACCAAAAACTGACAGCAACCGCTTGAAAAACGACGGACTGGCTTTTGCTTTTTTACCTTTTGGCGCAGCGCGCTTACGCGCTGCAGGCTTGGGCGTGTCTTGCGCCGTTGTCGTCGCAACTTTAGCGGGCGCCGGGGCAGGAGGTGGCGCATCATCTCTAACAACCGCAACGGCTGCGCGTTCTCTTACAACCGGCCGTAAATCAACGCCCGTCTCGGGCGGCTCTTCCTCAATTTCAGGAGAGATTGCATAGCTTGCTTCGGCTGATTCCACGTCGTTGTTTCGAAGTCGCTCAACCCGATAATGCGGGGTTTGCATTTCTGCACTTGGGACAATGACTAATCGCACGTTATTGTGGCTTTCGATATCCGCAATCATTTGTCGTTTTTCATTCAGCACAAACGCGGCGACCGGAACGGGTAAAAACGCTCTAATTTCGGCGCTTGAATCTTTCAGTGCTTCTTCTTGTATCAGCCGAAGAATTGCTAAGGCGCTCGATTCGATATCTCGAATCGTGCCCAAGCCCTCACAACGCGGACACAGAATATGACTGATCTCGCGCAGCGATGGGCGTAATCGTTGCCGGCTCATTTCAAGCAGGCCAAACCGTGAAATCCGACCGACCTGGATCTTCGCTCGATCCACTTCAAGCGCGTCTCGAACTCTGTTTTCAACCGCGCGCTGATTCTTGGTTGAGGACATATCGATAAAATCGATGACCACCAGTCCACCAATGTCCCGTAGGCGCAATTGTCGACAGATTTCATCGGCCGCTTCCAAATTGGTATTCAACGCTGTTTCTTCAATGTCGGAGCCTTTCGTGGCTCGAGCCGAGTTGATATCGATCGAGACCAAGGCTTCAGTCGGGTCGATAACAACTGACCCCCCGGAAGGGAGTCGAACCTCGCGCTGAAACGCAGACTCAATTTGACCTTCAATCTGGTATCGATTGAACAAGGGCACATCACTGGTATAGCGCTTGATCCGCGAACTCAGATGCGGCATAACCTGAGACACAAACGAGTTTGCCTGCTCAAAGGCCTCATCGGTATCGATCAAGATCTCACCAATATCGTCGCGCATATAATCCCGAACAGCACGGGTGATCACGTCACCTTCTTGGTAGATCAAGAATGGGGAAGGGCGTTCACTCGCAATCTTAATTGCTTCAGCTAGTTGCAAAAGATACTTAAGATCCCACTGCAGCTCTTCCGCAGTACGACCCACACCAGCGGTTCGAATAATGGCGCCCATATCTTTCGGAATTTCGAGGGTTGCCAAAGCGTCTTTCAAATCGTCGCGCTCATCGCCCTCGATACGTCGACTGATGCCACCAGCTCGAGGGTTATTCGGCATTAAAACCATATATCGGCCGGCCAAACTATAGAAGGTCGTCAGCGCCGCGCCTTTGGTGCCACGCTCTTCTTTATCAACCTGGACAATGATTTCCTGGCCTTCCTTCAGCACATCCGCAATATTGACCCGTCCCTTAACGTCGCTAGGGCCTTTCGTGAAGTATTCTCTGGAGATTTCTTTAAGTGGGAGGAAGCCGTGGCGATTGCCGCCAAAATCAACAAACGCGGCTTCGAGACTGGGCTCGACGCGAGTGATCTTTCCTTTATAAATGTTTGATTTCTTTTGGTCTCTGGCGAGACTTTCGATATCAAGGTCGTAGAGTTTCTGACCATCGACGAGCGCAACGCGCAGCTCTTCGCTGTGTGTTGCATTGATTAACATTCTTTTCATTACGATACCCTTTAGTCTGCGACGAGCAGCGCTTCAGATATCGGCAAACCAACTGATGTGCCTAGAGATTTAAGTGTTTCCGGCCTCGGTCTAACCCGAGCTTATCAGGCTTCACGAATGAAGCATTATTCAACTGATGACACTGCCCTTGGGTGCACATTCCTTTCGATTCATAAGTAAAGGAGATGTTCAGATGTGCATTTTGCATTACCAAAATTTTCGGCAATGACTAGGATGATGTCTCTATCGTAATTCGATTTGGCGATACTGATTACAGCCGCTCATCAATTTTAGTGGCCTGTCTTTCGGCCTGTTCTGATTGATACTCGATCACCATGATCCAATACCAACTTGTTCAATCTAAGTACCTAAATACTTACCTTTTTAGGCTCTGGGCTAATAAAAGGCTAGAGCCTCACGGCGTTGGAAACTATCGAATGCAGTCTGAATTAAACCGCGCTAAACTTCGTCCTCGCCTTATCAAAATTGGCCGTACACTGTGCCAACCGTTGACGAGCATAACAGCTTCCGAGCCTGGATACAGCAAAAAAATGCAGTCGAATCAAGGAACAATGACGTACGAGGCCGTCCGGACCGTCGAGATTGACGAAGATCGATCCGGTCAAAGGCTCGACAATTATCTGCTGTCCGCCCTCAAAGGCATCCCCAAGACGCGGATCTACCAAATGGTCCGAAAGGGTGAGGTCCGCATCAACAAGGGGCGGGTGAAACCGGACTACAAGTTGAAGGCAGGTGACCTTGTGCGAATTCCGCCGATTCGACGCGCTGCCCCAGAAGCCGAAAAAGACTACCGGTTTATCTCTGTGATCGAGCATATCATTTTTGAAGACGAGCTCATGATGGCAATCAATAAGCCAGCAGGGTTGGCGGTTCATGGTGGCTCCGGCTTATCGGGCGGCCTGATTGAAGCTTTAAGATCCCATCGATCCGATTTACCTTACCTAGAACTGGCGCATCGACTCGATCGAGATACGTCCGGCTTGTTACTGATTGCAAAAAAACGGTCCTTTTTACGACGCTTCCAAGAGCAGCTTCGTAATAAAGATCATCTGCAAAAACATTATGATCTGATCGTTCATGGCACTTGGCCCGATCAAAAAAAACGAGTCGATCTCCCGATCCAAAAAATAGAACTCCCAAATGGCGAACGGATCAGTCGAATCAACCCCGAAGGCAAGGCGTGCGAAACCCGATTTCGGGTTAAACAGCGCTTTGCCAATGCCACTTGGTTAGAGGCGAGGTTGGTCACCGGCAGGATGCATCAAATACGCGTCCATGCGACGGCCTCTGGTCACCCCATCGTTGGTGACACAAAATATGGTGATGTGGAAAAAGATCTTCTGATGCGTCCGAATCGGATGATGCTGCATGCGTCGTCGCTTGCGCTGAAGCACAGCGCGCAATCGATGATGGATCATCCGCTCGAGGGATTTTCTGTCTTAGCGCCCCTTGAACATCGAATGGCCGAATTCCTGGAAAAATTGCATTGAGACGGCGCCAGCAACGATCATGCTGCGCAGACGAACGCGATTGGCAGAATGATCTAAACGCTGCGTAGACCGAGCCTGTCGACCCAAAACCCAAGGGTTTTCATAAGGGGATTCCTGCTATGCAGATTTCATCAGGTGTCGGCAGCATAGGCCAACGGAACCTTCAGCTCACGCAAAAACCGAAGCAATGCGAGCGCCGGCAACCCGTAAAGCACATTGATATCGGTTGTTTCGATTGTTTCGATCAGCCGCAAGCCAGCGCCTTCCGCATGAAAGCTGCCGGCACTCCAGAGCGGATTGTCTGCCGCCACATAAGCGCGAATGTCATCCTTTGTCAGGCGTCGTAATTTAACCGCGCACGTCTCGACGGTCGATCGCGCGACCTTGCCATCCATGATCAGGACCAAACTACTGTAAAACGTCAGCCTTTGACTCGACGCCTGCATTAATTGATCAATGGCCCGATCGACCGAACCCGGCTTGTGCAGAATCAAACCCGATTCGGTACAGCACACTTGGTCGGAGCCAATGACAATGGCAGCAGGCCTGAAATCTGATGAAAACCCCGCATCAACGGCACGGGCTTTACCCTCGGCATTGATCAGTGCAATCTCCGTGGGTGAGGCGCTTGGATGAACCCGTTCCTCAAAGTCTGGCGCGATCACATCAAAGACCAGCTTGAGCCCAGCCAGTATCGAACGCCGGGCGCTTGATTCAGAAGCCAGCACTAACGCCGGATTTCGGTCATTTCCTTTGTTTTTCATCATAACATTGCGTCTAATAATGTTTTGACACCTCAGGGAGAGATGCCTAAGATGCGGCCCTTATGTTAACAGAGGCCTTACCCAAGCGTGTTCGTTATCCTCAAGCCGGCGTTGAAGACGCAGTGTTTGCGGGTGTCGTTCCAATCAATCGATTGCCACGTCTTGCAAAAGCCTTGCTCGACAACGGTCTTGACCACGAAAGTGTGCCAGAATCGGTTGCCGCAAAATTAACCTTTAGCAGCGATGGCCCAGCCAGGGTTTTGGTTTTAGGCGAGGCCAGTTTCAAGCAGCAATGGCGCTGTCAGCGATGCCTTGAGGCCGTTGAACTGACCAGTGGCAGCGATATCGAGATGATCTTATCGAGCCATAAAAAGGTGATCGAGCAATTGGGCAGTGATCAGGACAGCTTACGAACCGAAGGCGATCTGGTTGATACCGCCGATATTATTGAGGACCAGCTTTTATTAGCCTTGCCAATGTCGCCAAAACATGAGGATTGTGAACCCGCTTTTCAGGTGCCAGACCCCATAGCGGAAAGGCCTGCTTCAAGGCCCGCTAAAGACGACAGAGACGACAAAGACGACAAAGACGATGAGATTGAAGAAGGGCGCCAACGCCCCTTTGCAGGGCTAAAACGTTTAACCGAAAAAGATTAACTGATTAGGAGTTTA
>Ga0114994_10000174_pt1 | contig 38051 bp, 25 predicted proteins | sample ArcticOcean_MG_C_9_FD_87043 | JGI IMG/M metagenome (GOLD analysis project Ga0114994, IMG submission 87043) | Marine microbial communities from western Arctic Ocean - ArcticOcean_MG_CB2_152 | ecosystem: Environmental > Aquatic > Marine > Oceanic | place: Arctic Ocean: Canada Basin | collected...
CCAGCGTGCCCGCGAAAGAAGCGTTGCGCCCCGGCCGCGCCGCGTCGTCGCAGTAGGCCGCTAACCCAAAATCCGCCAGGTGGGCCCGGCCACCGGCGTCCAGTAAGACGTTAGCTCCTTTGATGTCCCGGTGGATCACTCCTGAACGATGGAGGAAGTCCACCGCCAGGCTCAGCCGGGCAATATGTGCTCGGACTTCTCCACTCGTTAGCGTCTTCCTCGTTTTTAAGCGCGCGTCCAAGTCGCCGCCACATAAATAGGGCGTCACCAGGTAGAGGCGCGTCTTGGACTGGAACGAGCACGCCAAACTCACAAGGAACGGGTGCCGCACGGTCCGCAGGATCTCCCGCTCGACCATGGCCATCTCCCTTCTGGATTTCTCGCCCAGACTGCGTTTCAAGATGATCTTCATGGCGTACCTTCTCCCTTCCTGGCTCGCGTGCACGCGCCGCCGCCTCCTTACGAGCACGACGGCGCCAAACGTCCCTTTGCCCAAAAAGCGCAGGGGCTCGAAGTCCGAAGCTCTATCCCGCTGCTCGCTCATCTGGCGCGGCACGCGCGGCACGGGCGGCACCGCTTGTACAGCCGGCGGCAATGGTCGCTGAGGCGAATTCGGGATTAACAAGGGCGGCGGCGGCGGCGGCATCTCATCAACAATAGGGGTGTAGCACACGCGCACGCTCGGTGCTTCGGCTCCGTCGTCCTCGAAGCCGAGGCTGCCGGGCGGCGCCGCGTCGTCCGCGCCGCTCGCGGCGAGGAGGGGGTGGGCCGCGGCCCCGTCGTTGGTGTGCGGCTTGGGCGGCCAGTTCTCGGCCAGGCGGCGCACCTTGGTGACCGGGGGCCGCGGGGCGGCCTGGCCCGGGCTCCCGGTGGTCTCAGTGGTCTCGGTCATTGCCATGAGCGGGCAGCGCTCTTGCGAGGTTGCCCGGCGGGCCGGTTGCCTCGAAATGCGGCGCGGTGGCTCGTGCTCCTCCCGCTGGCGGCGCCGCAAATTTTTGGCTCGTTGGCTCGGAGACGACTCGGAGACGAGCGCGCAAACTCTGACACGCACCCTCCGGTGGATCTCGACCCCGGGCGACCCGGTGTCCGCGCGCGTGTCCGTCGTCAGAGCCGCTGGGGGAGCCCTGGGCGCGCTCCAGACACGTGGGATCGACGCGCTCGCGCCTCTACATTTGCAACGCTTGTGCCACAGCGACCGACGTGCGTCCTGAATCAGCGCACACGGACGCCTACAGGGGCAGCACCATGCTCTTCGCCAGCCCCGCGACGTCCCCCCGGACGCCCGTCAAGGCCACCAGTGCCCCGGAGGTAGCCACGCCCGTGATCGACCCCACCACATTGACACCATGGCTGGGCCCCGAGCGCGCGCCGCCCCGACCGCTGCCCGAGATCTCGACGGACGACGAATTGGAGGACCCCGCGTTTAGGGCGTGGCTGAAGTGCGCGCCGCCGCCCCCGCGCTGGGTCGCGAGCGAGCGCGCCTTTTTGGCGCGCGTGCGCAAGGAGTGCGCGCCCCAGCTGAGCCGCGCGCCGAACTACCCCGAGGCCTACGGGGACCGGCGCCTCCTTCGCTTCCTGCGCCAGCACAAGAGCGAGAAGAAGGGCGTGAAAGCGGTCAAGGAGTACCTGCGGTGGCGCGAGACGGAGAAGATCGATGTCATCCGGGACGCCATCCTGAACGGTAGGACGGAACCCCAGACGTGGCCCGCGGGCCCGTTTTTTAAAGCGAGATGCGCGGTGCTGCCCTGTTCTTCTTCCTGCTTCGACATGAAGGGCAACGCTTTGTGCGTCGAGCAGTACGGCTTCTGGCCCGCCGCGCGGTTAAAAGATGTCACGGCCGAGAAATATATTAGGTGGCAGACCTATGCCCTGGAGCACAAGTCCATGGTCTTAGAAAGGATCGCGCTCGGTAGGGAAAGGGCGGTCTTACGAGCCGCGCACGCCCAGTGGCTCAGCGACCCCCGCAAAGCCATACCCTTGCGGGAGGGCTGGGGCGAGGTCGCTCGGTTATGCACGATCATGGACATGAAGGGCCTGACGTTGTCCCATGCTTTGCTACCGGGCGGGTTCAACATGCTCAGACAACTCATCCCGCTGGTGCAAAAAAATTACCCCTGGCTCCAGGACACGACCCACCTGGTCAACGTGAGCGGTGCCATCTCCTACGCGTGGTCCATGCTGCGGCCCTTTGTGCCGAAGCACACGCAGTCCAAGACGTTCATCCACTCGAAGAACGCCAGCGCGTCCCTCACCGAGGAGATCCGGCCCGACTTTTTGCCGGAGCAGCTCGGCGGGCGGGCGGCGTGCGTTGCCTTGACGCCGCCCGTGTCCCTGGAGGACTACGACCGCGGGGTCAATCCATTGCGGTCGCCCCCCTCTTCGCCGCGGTCTGTGAACGTGGAGGTCCGCGTTGCTCATGCCGTCGTGGTCCCGGGCGTGGAGTACGTCTGCCACGACCACAACCGCAAGGGCAAGCGCACGCGGAAGGCGCTACGGCTGCGCGACCGGTCCCTCGAGCTGCTCCCGACGGCGCGCTGGCGCCTGTCGCGCCAGATGCTGCGCTTGAGGTCGCCGAAGCGCCTTTCCCTAAACTCGCACCAGCCCCTCGCCGCGTACGTCGGCTCCGAGGACGCGCCCCCCGCGCACGCCGCCCCGCACCATAAGGAGGCCGCGTTGAAGGCGTCCAAGCTGCCGCCGTCCTTCGTCGTGCTGGCGACGCCCAAGCGGAAGGTCGTGACGCTGGAGCTCGCGGACGCGGCGCAGGCGCGCGCGCTCGTCGAGGCGATCCACATGCAGGCCGACCTCGCGGCCTAGTTTATTCCCCGCCCCCCGTATATATATGTGTCCTCTAGATGTGCCCTTAGGAGTGTGTGCATTGGTGGCGAGCTTCAGCGGGGCCGGTGCTCGTCCGCCGCAGGGTCGCGGCGACGACGTGCTGGGAGGGCAGTTACTACACCTCTCCGACGTCGACACGTATCCTCAGACCATGGATGCAAGCGTGGGCGAGGCGGAGCGCGCCGCGAGATGCCGCCTAGTTTTCACTTGGTCTTGGCCGAAGGCGACTGCCAAATACGACGCCGACGTGAGCAATTCGCTGCCCATAACCCGCCGAAGTAGCACCACACCACGCTCACGCACTGCGCGTCGAAATCGAAAGCATGGCCACCATGACCGTCACCGTCGACGGCGGCTGCACCGCCACGCAACACACCGCCAAGCAGCAGCTCTACAGCGAGGACGGCGTCCCGAAGCAGGCGGGCGACGCGCCGCTGGGCATCGCGTACGACGCCGACGGCCTGCCCGTGCCCGACTGGGAGGTCGAGGGCGAGAACGAGGGCGCCCGCGACGCGACGGGCCGCCGCCGGGCCCCCCGGGTCAAGGGCGCCGTCCAGCTCAAGGATTATGTGAAGTACGTGAGACGGGCCACGCCGACGTGGGGCAAGAAATTTGGAGAGGTCACCAAGCCGCGCGTCGGCCGCTTCGGCGCGTTCACCGCGGACGAGGCCAAGCTCTGCCTATTGACCGAGAACTTCGGGTGGAAGCTGGGCGAGGACGCGCCCCTCGCGCTGACGCCGCCCTAAGTCCGTTTATGTTACGGCGAGCTCCACGGCGAGCAGGAGTCGCTCAGACTCTTCACGGGGCTGAGCGAGATCCACCTTTTGAAGACCCTGGACGTGACGCAAGTCCACGCCATAGTCCAGTCACTGGGCTACATTAGCTACTGCGTCCCCGAAGGGAGCGGCGCGCGGCCGCGCTGGTGGGGCAAAGGTATAGACGCGCACCCCTAGGCCGTTTCTGCAGGATTACCGGGCGACAAGGGGCCCATATTCTACTCGTGGCACTACCGCCTGCCGCCCTGGGCGCCCGGCCTGTGTCTGGAGGGCGAGGACGGGGACTTCGCCAACGGGCCCCTCGCGTTGACGAAGAAGCGCGTGACCGTGCACGAGGAGATGGAGAAGCAGAAGGCCACCGAGGACTTCTTGGGCGCGCTTACGGAGGTTGCGGTGAAGCAGCAGGCGGCCTGGGCCATTGAGGCCGTTGAGAAAACTGAGGCCGACGCGCGCGAGTAGCTCTTACGCCCCCCCTCTAAGTTAGCACGCCCCGTACGTCTCGCGGTACGCGCGCACGTTGGCCGCGTGCTCCTCGTTGCCCCCCTTCGTCTCGAGGTAGGCTAGTAAGTCCGTCAAAGTGAGGATGGGCACGACGGGCACGCCGAGGTCCCGCGCGACGCCGGCGACGGCCGACACGCGCGCCGCGCCGGGCGCGGGCGGTTGTGAACCCCCGGTCACCTCCTGCCGGTCCACGGCGACGCAGACGCCCACCAGGATCGCCCCGGCCTTGGCGAGGATGCCCGTCGCCTCGCGCACCGCCGTGCCGGCCGAGATCACGTCGTCCACGAGCAGGACGCGCCGCCCCTTGGCGGCGGCGCCCACCAACAACCCGCCCTCGCCGTGGTCCTTGGCCTCCTTCCGGTTGTAGGCGAAGGCCGACGTCTGGCCGCGCGCTGATAAAGCCGCACTTACCCCGGCGCAGAGGGGAATGCCCTTGTAAGCCGGCCCGAAAATCACGTCGAACTTGAGACCCGATGCAATGATCGCACACGCGTAGGCGTCGAAGAACTCGCGGGCGTCCCCGCCGTCGCACACCAAACCGGCGTTGAAGAAGTACGGCGACTGCCTGCCACTCTTGAGCTGGAACGAGCCAAACTTGAGGGCGCCGCTTCTTAAAACGCACCCGACGAAGGCGCGCTGGTGCGGTTGGAGAGACGAGGCCGAGAAGAGCGCCGTCGTCTTGGGAAAGGCCTCCTTGGCGTCCGAGAGGCGACTCCCTAGGACGCCCGAGAGGCGCCGTCCGGCGGCCGTGAGTAACGAATCGGAAGAGGCCGAGGGGGGCGCCGTGGCGATGGCGTCCCGGATCTCCTGGCACAACTTCTCCGCGGCCGCGCTCGGGTCCGCCGCGTTCATGATGGCCCGGCTCACGGGCACGACCAGGCGCAGATCCGCGGCAGAGGCGCCTTCTAAAGCCGCGTGGACCACGGTGGCGGCGTCGGCGCCCTGGGCCCCGACGCCCGGGGTTAGGAGCCAGGCGTCTTTGTTCTGCGTTCTCGCGCTCCGCACGGCGGCGGGCCGCGTCGCGCCAACGACCAGGCCCAGCGGCCTCGAGGCGACGGCCGTCTTGACGCCCCAGGCGCCGCCGTTCGAGGAGAGGGACGCGACCTTGTCCCGCAGCGCGTCGGCCTGGATCTCGTCGGCCGAGGGGTTCGAGGTCGCGCACAGGATGAAGACGCCCTTGCCGGCGTACTGGCCCGTGACGAAGGGCGCGATGGCGTCGTAGCCCAGGTAGGGCGAGAGCGTGACCGCGTCCGCCTGCAAATCTTCGTAGCACGCCTTCGCGTACGCTTGCGCGGTGGAGCCCACGTCGCCGCGCTTGCAGTCCAGCAAACATAGGGAGCCGACGGCGTGGATCTTGGCCGTCACGCCCTTGAGGGCCGTCCAGCCCGCGGCGCCGTGCGCCTCGAAGAACGCCGCGTTCGGCTTGTAGCAGCAGGCATGGGCTTTGGTGGCGTCGATTAACCTACAGCACACGTCGTGCGCCTCCTCCGCCGTGGCGGTGCGCGGGTCCAAGCCGACGCACAAATGGGAGTCCTTGGCCCTGCACTGCTCGGCGAGGACCTCGAAGAAGCCGGGCGTCGCCGACATGATGAGTGGTTTTGGCGGTTTTGGCGCGGTGCGGCGGAGTTGGTTGCTGAAAGCTGCAGTGCTGGCGAGTGTGGCAGCAACTGCGATCGCTAAGGGCGAGCGGTATGGCAGTGAAGCCAGCGTGATGGCGTATTAGAGTATAGCTCTCCTGGGTTTAAATGAGCTACAAAACCTGCACGATAAACCCGTCTCGATTTTTGGCATTTGTCCGACGTCGCCTACATCCTCCCCTAACGACCGTTTCGCACAGCGCTGTCGCCAGCAGCATTTATCATCAATTGCTGAACGCCATTTCAATCGGTGATCTCGTAACCTCGTCCTACACCAAGTGACTGGCCAAAACTGCTCCACGAGAGTTTCGAGCATACGGCTCCCAGAATACTATGGCGGACGAAGCCAAGGCCATGAGTCTTGCCCACAAGCGCTGGATCCTCGAGTTCATGAAGCAGCAGCCGGACATGAAATGCAGTTACGACACCATCGTGCAAGAAGGCGAAAAACACCACTGTGACACGCTCGCCGCCATGCTCAAGCTGCTCAAACGGGACAAGGTCCTCGCGTACAATCAGATATTCCTCATGTACCCGATGCACAAGGACGTGGAGGTCACGTTGATCAACCCGGACTACGTCGTCGCTTAAGTCCATGCCCTACGCGTACGCCTACGCGCTCCTCGTCCCGCGGGGCCTCGAGACCGAGGCCCTGGCCCAGCTGGCGGCCGACGGCCTCGACGCGGACATCACCGCGGTGCTTCAGGGCGCTGCGCCCAAGGGCTACCTGCTCGGCGCGTCCGGGTCGGTGTCCGCGTACCGGGTCTTTACTGACGCGCCCCTGCCCGCGAGCGTCCTGTCGAGCCCGGTGCTGGCGGGCGCGGCGGCGCTTCTGCTGGCCGCGCACGTTGACGCCGACGGGACCACGGCCGCGGCGCTCGTGCCGCCGCTTGCGGCGGCGGACGTGGATGTGGCCCTGCGCACGCTCGCCGCGTATCAGGTACTGCCCGCCGCGCCCCGGTTCCGCGTGGCCACGGAGCGCGGCGGCAAGCACGCCACGGCCGTGACGAGCATGGCCGTGTCGGCGGCGGTGGCTGACGCGCTTGTTGACCCTCTGGCCAGCCCGTGCGGACACTGGGTCGTCGATCTCAAGTAGCCCGACTCGATCACGGTCGTGGTCACTCTCGCCCACGAGGCGCTCCTCGTCGGCTTTATGCTTCCGCCATTCGCGTCGACGCGCGCCCTGCCGCCGTCACCCCGCGCCTGGCTTCCGGCGGCGTCGCGGCAGCGCCCGCACATGTCACCGTGCCGCGCGGCCTGCCTGGTCCAGCTCTGCTGCCTGCGGCCGGGCGAGCGCTTTCTGGACCCGTGCGGCGGCCTCGGCATCATCGCCATCGAGGCCGCACTGTGTTGTCTGGGCCTCGCGGCGGCCGTCACGATCGACGTCGACCCCGAGGCTACCGCGCTTGTGGAGCATCACGCCGACCTGGCCGGCTTGGCGGGCGTCGTCCGGGCGGTCTGCGGCGACGCCCTCGCGCTCGACGGGGCCGGCGACGACTACGATTGCGTATGCGTGGACCTGCCGTACGGGTCGCAGCACCCGCGCCTGAACGTGGCCAAGCTGCTCAAGAGCGTCGCGGGCGTCCTCCGCCCCGGCGGCCGGGCGCTGTTTGTCGACTCGGCGCAAGACGGTGATGCCGTGCGGCGCAGCGTGGCTTCCCAGGCCAAGGTGTGGGCGCTCGTCGTCGAGCGGCTCTTCGACATGGCGGGGATCGAGGCGGTGGCGTTCGAGCTGAGGCGGGTCGAAGCAACTTATGTCTATCTAGTGCGTCTTGGGGTCCGCCGACCGCGCGACGCCGGCGCCGGCCGAAGCCGACCCGCGCCGTTCCACGCCGCCGGGCTGATCGCGCGCGGCCTTCATATTCGAGGCACAGCCAGCAGCAAACGGAACGCAAAAGGCGACGACGGCGCCGAACAAAAATTTGCCCGGGCGCTCGGCCGCCAAGAATGACAAGGGCACGGGCAAATACGCGGACGACGCTGATCCCGCGCTCACGAGCGCCGCCAGGACCGACCCCGCGTACGTCGCGCCATCTAAAATGGGATCACGCGCGAGGAACGGGTGGCAGGCTTCAACATAGTCGCCACAAAGACCGCCGACCAGGAGACCACGCAGTGCCAAAGCTCGGTCCGCGTCCGCTTCTCTCCTAGTTGGTCGCGGCCTCGGTTGGGCAATTTGCGCGGCGCACGCGCCGCATCCAACGCATACCAACACCAACGCATCTAAAGCACCAAAACACGCCAGGTCGCCGCGCTCGTGCTCCAGGCAGATCAACGGGAGCATGTACATGTGGTACCAGCCCCGCCGCGCGCCGTACTGCACGCCGGCCGCCGCCAGGCCGTTCAGGAGCGCGTTGCCTAATACACGCCGGATGATGCTGCGGAGCAGGGCCGTGAGCCACGACGCGGGTCCCACCAAAAACAGCCAGCAGAAGCCGCCCAGCACCACCGGCAGGCCGCCCGCCACGACGAAGTTCGCGGCCGTCGCCGGCGCCCGGCCACTTGCACAAAGCGCCAAAGCGTGCGGCGCGGAGAAGGCGTACGCGATGGCCGCCAGCAGCGCGGAGAAGGGCGAGCCCGCACAAAAGGCGCCCAGGATGCCACCTGCGAGCGCCGCGACGGGGCCCAGGTCGCCGCCCGCGTACCGCACGGCCGCGAACGCGCCGACCGCCGGCGCCGCCAAGCCCGCGTCGACCGTGACGAAGCGGCGGACCACCGCAATACCTACGAGGGCCGGCAGCAACTCGTTCACGACCGTCCGGAGGTGCGGCGCCGTCTTTACGTCGAAGGTGGCCGGCGTGTAGTGCTCGTTCCAGGCGCCCGCCAGGGAGGCCGCGACGCCGATGGCCTTGGTGCGGTTCGAGGTCGCCACGCTGCCGCCGGCGTTGCCGCACAGCTGGCACCCGTACTGCTGCGCGGCCACGGAAAGGCCCGAGCCGCCCGTGCCGGCCACCGGGAGGCCCGCCGTGCCCGCGGCTCGTAGCACGTCGCCGTTGGCGCCGCCGGCGCGGGCGTCCGCGCTGATGGCGACGACGGCGTCGAAGCCCGACACGCTGCGCGCCAGCGCGGCGTCCAGCTCCCGCGCCCGCCGATTCACCGCCACCAATTCCGCCCTCAACACGCACTTGGGCTCCGGCGAGACGCTCGCGTCCACGATCCAGAGCGAGGCCGGGCTCCGCGGCGTCGCGTCATCTAAAGCCACCTCGCAGCACACGAACTGCGCCGCGACGACGGCGGCGCCCTGGGAGACGCGCGCGAGCTGTTGCGACAGCGCCTCGAGGAACTCGATGGGCGAGGCGAACTGGACGGTCGAGCCGCCGCTCGAGCCGACCACGACGACGCGCCGGCGGGCCGACGCGTTGGCGACAAGGACGCGATTCTCGACGTACATGCTGCTCTTGCCTTCCTGGCTCTGCTGCAGCGCGCGGGCGGGCGCTGCGTGCTGTGCGTGAGGAGATAACGCCGAGTCGCGTTTGCACGTATTTGGTTGCGCTTTGCTAGTCGTGTACAGCTGCGCGCGGCTCCAAATTTGAGCCGCCAAAACAAATTTTATTCTCATAAAACGGGTTTCGAGTGGATGCGCGCATGCGGGTCCGTACTAGTGGTGTCACAATAAGCAGTCACACACCACACACCAGGACGGATAAATTACACGTGGGGCAATAACAACAACAACACCTAGTAGTCGCTCCGTTCGTAGATCGCCCAGCCGGCGTCGTAATGGTTGAAGTCCCATTCGGCGCGGCAGCCGACGAGCTCGCACGCCGGCGACGTGTCGCTCTCGCCCTTGCGCAGGAGTAAGCGGTAAACGTCCGTGTGCGCCTCGAGGTACCGCTCGACCTTCGCGGTCTTCAACGTACCAGTGTCGTGGAGGGCGACGAACCGCGGCTTACACTCGTCGCGCACGCGCTCGAACTCGCCCCAACCCGTGAACTCGTTGCCGTCGATCAGAATGAGATCGAATGCCACCTCGGCGCAGAGGCGGCGGAGTTGTGGTTTCGAGCGTTTCATCAGTTCAAGGTCGCGCTCGTAGTAGAGTTGGAAGTGCTGGCCGCGTTCCGAGGCGGCACGTCCTCCGCGGACAGCATCTCTTCCGGCGTCACGATCGACCCACGCACGCACCACACCGGCAGGTCGTGAAGATAGCGCCGCGCGTAGGCCCAGGCCGGCTCGAAGACCTCGACCGTGATGACGAGGTCGCGGCAGCAGCGCTCCATACCCCGCGTGACGCAGTTGTCCGCTGACACCGTACGGTCAATGCCGCGCGCCAGGTTTTGCGTCGAGCCGCCGCCGTACCACGTCCCCAATTCCAGCACGCGTCGCACCTCCCGCATCTGCGCGAGGGCCGTCAGCGCGGCGGCGAAGGACGTGCCGTCGACGATCTGGCCGAAGCGCTCCGGCCGGAGGCCCTGGTGCCGCACGATCGGGAAGCACACGCGGTCGGTTTCGTCGTCGTCGACGCGGATGCCGTCCGGGTCGATCGGCGCGGTCGTCGTCGTGAAGGACGCGCGCAGGCGGCGGCCGGCGTGCGAGACGTCGTCGGTCATTGACAACGGCTCGGAATTGTTGCGATACGTGTGCGCGTCCGGCTTCTTCTTGCCGCCCGCAAAGTCTCGCTGGTACAGGCCCGCGAAGACGATGGCGAGGACGAGGGAGAGTAGGCAGTACCAGGCGCAGCACGGCGGCGCTTTACGTCCGACTCGCGCCATGCTTTGGTGCAGACTCGAGTCAAACTAGTCTAAATCGATGCGCGATGCAAATGAGTGATTGCGAAGGGCGCGACCGTGAAGTCTCACCTCACGGAACCACACAGCAGGCTCACGACGCCGTCGGATGACCCGATGAAACCTGTCTAAAAACAATACTTATCCCAGAACTCCCTTCACAACATCCACAAACGAACCGTCATGCCGCTCGATAAACGCCATCGCTCCCGCGCGCGACTCGCGCGCGGCCGCGGCGTAGAACGCGTCGTCTGCGAGGAGTCGCGTGAGAGCCACGACGAATTGGTCGGCGACGTCTGCCGGAGCGACGTGTAGGAGGCAGTGAAACAAGTGTTTCGCGACGCGCTCGCGCCGCTCCTCCCCCGAGGCAGCCTCGAGGACGTCCGCCGGCGGGTCGGACTGAGGCCGCGCCATCGTGTCGTCGAGGTGGCATCGCTGCAGCCTGAACCCGCTATGGTCATAGAACCAGCGCGTGGGAAATCGCAAGTGTCGCACGGGATTGGCTTCGGCAAGACCGCCAAAGTCCGACAGAGAACACAAATACCCCGGGCGGCTGCTTCGGTAGCCACTAAATCAAATGCCTCGGGCCAGATCGACGGCACGAGCAGGACCTTGGTCCTCCGGTAGAACACGTCGACGTCCGGCGACCCGGCCTCCACAACCACATTCGGGAACCGCTTCAGTATGTGCTGCACCACCGTGTTAGTCCACGCCGTCGCCACGCACAGGAACGTGACATGTGGTAGCCTGGGGTCGATCGTGGCCAGGATGCTCAGGCCCTTCGGAGCGCAGGGCGAGATTAACGTGACGTATGGCGCGTCGACGGCGTTTCGGTAGAGCGGCGGCGCGCGGAAGTAGCCGTAGTAGCACGCCCCGTAGCAGAGCCGGGGCGCCACAGACGCGGGACCGAAGCGTGGGTGGTACGCGGTGACGTGGTTCGAATCGCAGAGGAGGTGCCAACCCGCGAGAGCGTCGCGGAGCGGTTCCCGCTGTTCCACGTCGACGTGGCCGAATGGTCCCCAGGGCACGCCGGAGTAGTCGTGGCACATCGCGCAGTAGCGTCCTTCACAGTGCGCCGCCGCCCAACGCACGACGTCCAGCGCCATCGACGTCGTCACGACGACGTCTGCGTCCAGCTGCATGGCCGCACCGCGCCGGACGCACTTGACCGGAATGCCCTCCCAGCGCCTCTCGGCGACGTCGTAGTCGTCGCGCACAAAGTCCACGGCCACGACGCTGCCGCCCAGCGCGTGGACGACATGCCGCGCGAGAGCATGTGTGAGAGTTAGTCCGCCGGTGGGTCTTTTAGTCATGTCCACGGTGCGGCCACTGCCGTCCCATACGAAGAGGTTCGCGGTCGTGACGAGCAGTATTTGTGGCTGTGCAGGTACTGGCGGCAGCGCACGCGTTGCCGGCGTCGACTGCAGCGGGTCCGGCGCACCGTGTCGCTTCCGCACGAAGTCTTTGAAGCTCGCCATGGCGAGGGGCAGCCCACACTGCGCGCTATGCGGACGGCAAGGGGCCTTTGCTGTCTGCGTATCATGCGGTTTTTCTCGCGGGTTTTTCAGCCCCGCAGAGCAAGATGCAGAGCAGATTTTGATGCACGAGCGAGACTTCAGGACGTACCGAGATGGCGAAATCGCATGAAGCGAAGAAAGCACAGCAACGTGGCTCGATGGCGACATTAAGAACGGGTAGAAAGCGGAAAGTCCGCAAGGGCTGGGATCGGATGGCTGAATTCAAGGAGACGCACGCTCGGGTGAGGGGCCGGTGGACTTCTCTGGTACGGCGGCCGACAAAGCGACGACGACCGCGCACGCCCGAGGAGCCTGCTGTTGCTGCGAAGCGTCGGCGACCGGCCGTACGCGCACCGCTCAAGTCGGCGCTGGCCGCGCCGCTACCACCGCGCCGCCGGCCTGTGCCCGGCGCGCCCGACGCTCGCATCGGCCGGTGGGTGGAGGTCTACTGGGCAGGCGAGGGCGCGTGGTACCTCGGCCGCGTCGAGGCCCAGCGGACAAGCACCACCGGCGGCGTCGGATTCCGCGTGGCCTACGTCGACGGCGACACGATCTACCACGCGCTCTGCAACGATACTTTCGCCGGCGACGGTGCGCCGCGTATTCGTTCGAGCGAGCCCATCGCGGCCTGGCGGTTCGCCGAGGCGCTGGCCACGAAGCCGGCGGCAGCGAAACCGCACGCCGCGCCGGCAAAGAAAGCGCGCGCAGTGCCGCGGCCCGCGTCGACGACGACGCCGCGCGCGCAGCCGCCCCACGCGGCCGATGTCATGCGCAGGGCGGCCGATGTAATCGCGCGGTTACAATCCGAAAACGACGCCTTTCGGAACGAAAACGCGTCGCTCAAGCGCCGGCTCGCCGAGGACGACGTCGTCGATCTGCGCAACGACAACGCTCCGCCGCCCGCGAAGCGCAGCGCGCTCCGGGACGCTTACGACGAGCAACAAGTCGCGACACTCAAGCGCGTCAAGAAGGAGAAGGTCGCTGTCGAGGAGGATCTCGAGGACGTGCAGGACGACTTCGTGATCCATTTAACGCTCACCGTGAACGCGCTCCAGACGAAGATCGACGAGCTCCACGCGCTCGCGTGCCAGGTCGACCCCGTCGCGGCCGACGCGATCAAGCACCGGCCGAACCAATGAACAACGCGTTGTGTGTTTAAGACCCTGTCATCATAGAATCCCCGGGAACCCCACCGCACGGTAATTACAAGGCAAAACGTTTAAAACGTGGGGAGAGGGAGGGGGTCCATGGGCGTGGTGAGATCAAAAACGCGTACAGCGCGCGACCAAAAATGCGACCAAAAAGGGGTGGGGGGGGGCTTGCTCGGGGGACATCGCTAGAAGATCGGGAGCGCCGCCACCGGCGCGAAGACGTCGGAGTAGTCCTCGGGGAAGCCGCCCGCGTACGTGATGTCGGGCTCCTCGACGAGGTCGCCGACCTGGGCTCAGAGCTCCGGCGACGAGCAGCGCGCGGCCCAGTCCTCCGCGAAGAGCGGCGCCGGCGACGGGAGCTGCAGGTCCCCCTCGTCGACCGGCGACGACGGGCCCGCGGCCGGGAGCGCCGGCTCGAGGCAGGGCACGCCGAAGGGGTCGTTCTTGCGCGAGAACGTGACCGCGAGCGACGGCTTCTCGTCGCCGGCGCCGTCGAGGCCGCCGCTCCGCGTCGAGAGCGTCGTGGGCGTCGTCGGCTCCTCCCCGCAAAACGTGAAGCCGTAGGGCAGGCGCCCGTAAGCCGCCGGCGCCGCGCGGCCCAGGTCCACGGGCACGGGCCGCCGCTTGAGGGGCGTGACGGGCGAAAACGGCGCGCGGTCCTTCTCGAGCGCGAGCAGGGGCGGTGGCGTCGGCCCGCGCTCGGGCGTGACCGGCGACGCGCGGCGCCGCTTCGACGGCATCGTCGCGCGCGTCGTCGCCTTGGGCGTCGGCGCGGCCCGGCGCGCCCGCTTCGCGCGGCGGAGCATCGACCGCTCGAGGACGGGTGGAGGAGTTCGACGACGTCGACGTCGGCGAGCTGCTCGCCCTTGATGCGCACGTAGACCGAGTTCAGCGGGCTCGCGGACTTGTGCTGCTTGTTGAAGTCGAAGTTGTTCAGCTGGCGCTGGAACGACGAGTAGTGCTGGTGCCGGAAGTACAGCGGGAGCTTGCGCTCGAGCTTGACGGGGTCCGGGATGACGATGCTTCCCTCGCGCGTCCACCGGATCGCGTCGGGCACCTCCTGGAGTAGCTGCACGAGCTTCTCGAGGAACGGGATGACCTTGCGGCGGCGCGGCTTGTACCTATAGAGAGAGGTGTGCGTTTCGTTTAAGTGGCGTCGCCGCGGACGCTGGCTCGCACGCCCGCGTCGGCTGCGGCTCGTCGCCGTCGGAGTCCGAGGTGTCGTAGTTGATGGGCATTGGCGTTGGTAGGCCTGCGGTGGCGCGGGGGGTCGGGCGGCGTCAGGGCCGCGGCGATGGCGTCCCGCCGTGATCCGCGATATTAGAGCGATGCTGGCCGCATTGGTGGCCAGGAGGCGTGCGGTGGCGTGGAGCGTCAGGCGGCGTCGGGCCGTGGCGATGGCGTCGCGCGAGCCGCCATATCCAGAGCGCTTTTTGTCGCTAGCTAGCGCTAGCTCTTCAAGATCTATATCTATCCCGGACCGCGGCCGTTTCGCCGGCCGTCTCGCGCGTTGGAGTACCGCACGTCGGCGCCGCCGCGCGACAAGCCTGGACGTCGGTACTTGCGTTATGGGTGGAGTATATTCACTTTCGCGTGCTCTATTTTGGTGAAACCATTCTGGCAGCCTAAACAAATTAAATCCTTCTGGGGCCAGCACTCTTCGGGACGCCTGCCCAGCGACGGCTTGGCGAGCTCGGGCTACTTAGATCAATTTCACCTTTCAAAACGGGTTTTTCAAACTCGAGCTTAAGCTTGACACAAGCTCTAAAAGCAAGGGCAAGGCAACGCATTGCTGACTCAGCATACGTGCACTCACGCATTACAAGTAGTGCTGCACGCGCGCTGCAGCCAGCACGCGTCATGAAACGCAAGGCCGGCCGAGTGGACCGCAACGATGTCAAAGCCAGGGCCGCAGCCATGCGCCAGAAGAAGGCTGAGGCCGAGGCTACCAAGCAAAAAGCGGCGGCGGCCGAGGAGGCCGCGCGGCAGCGATCGATGATGCCGCCGCCACCACCGATGGCGCCGAAACCGAAGGAGACGCGCAAGGTGACGCTGCCGGCGGCGCCGCTGTCGCCTGCACCTCCGGCGCAGCCGCCCGCCGCCCTGCCGCCGGGCTTCTTCGACAGCAGCGCGAAACCGGCCGAGGCGCCGACGTCACTCGTGGCCTACGGCAGCGACGACAGTGACAGCGACGGCGATGATGCTGAGGAGACGCCCGCTGCCGAAGCGCCGGCGCCGGCGCCAACTAAACCGGGCGAGCTGCCGGCGGGCTTCTTCGACGACAAGAACGCCGACCTGAAGGCAAGAGGAATAGATCCCGAAAAGGCCAAGGCCGAGAACGAAGGCCAGGCGTGGGCCGAGTTCCAGGCGTTTGCGGGCGGCGTCGCCCAAGACGATGCCCAGGAAGAGGAGAGCGAGACCCTGGAAGCCGACGACGAGGCGAAGCGGCGCGCGCTGGACCAGGCCTGGTACGAGCGGCGGCTCGCGCCGCTCCTGGCGCGGTCCGACGGCGCCAAGGCCCCGGTGGCGGACGATGCGGGAGCGCGCGTCGGCGACGCGGATGACGACAGCGTCGACGTCGCGGCGGCGATGGCGGCACGGGACAAGAAAGCAAAAGAGAAGGCCGCGGCGTCCGCGGCCATGCTGCCGCTCGACGACGACCTCTCGGACGACGACATGAACGAGGCGTTCTGGAACCGGCCGAGGTATACGGTGCCGGGCTTCGAGAAGGGGCAGTAAATTAACTTTAGATGTATCCTCCGAGGCCCTCGCGTCGACGAGACGTGGGCGTGCGCCACGGCACTGCTACTGCCCGCAAGTGCCCACAGTAGCTGCCCACAGTCTCGAGAGCCCTGCTCAATGCGCTAGTAGATTACCGGCGCTAGTATCATCAAATGGGCAGGAGGAAGCGTTGGCCGCGGTCCCGGCTTGCGTCGACAGCTTGGCGACCCGCCGCAGCTGCTTGTCATAAGCAGCGCAACGTACAACGAAAACGAAAGGGCACCCGTTCGGTGCCGCCAACGGTCTGACAGCCAAAAGGGCAGCAACCGCTGTGAGCCAAACGCCTTGGAACCGCTGCGATGGCCAAGGTCCTCGAGGCCCTGATCGCCAAGGGCCGGCGCGTGCGCCGGCCCCGCGAGCAGAAGGAGGTCGCCTTCGGGTTGTGCGACCTCTCGACGCATACGGAGTTACACGAACGCATCGTGAAGAAAGGAGGCATCAAGTCCCTGGTGAATTTACTGGCCGGGAGCCAGGACAATGAGGCCCAGCGCTTCAGCGCCTTAGCCATCGGGAACTGCGCCTCGGCGTCCTACAACCGCCTCGCGATCGTCGCCGAAGGTTGTTTAGCTACCCTGGTAGACTACACGGCGGCCGAGGGCAACGATCTTATAGGACGGCAATATTGTGCCATGGCCCTCGGCAATTTAGCGGCGGAGCCCATGAACCACGAGGAGATCGTCAAAAGTGAAGGTATTAATGCATTGATGTGCCTCCTCAAGACGGAGGACATTGAGAGTGGTAGATACGCGGCCTTCGCTTTATCGAATCTCGCCGCGAACGCGAACCATCGGCAACAGATCGTGGACGAGGGCGGCGCGGCCGCGTTAGTGGCGCTGGCGTGCTGCGAAGATTTGAACGCGCAGCGCCAGGCCATGTCCGCACTACGCGGTTTATGTATTACGCCCCACTACCGTCCACTAGTAGTGCAGGAAGGAGTACTGGATCCGATCGTATTGATGGCGCGGACCGATGAAATAGAAGTCCTACGGGAGGTCTCGGCGGCGCTCAACTGCCTTTCCAGTGTTGAGGAGAACAAGATGGAGATCTGCGACCGCAGCATCTCCACGATCATCGCGATGCTCCTCAGTGGCGACGTCGAGACGGAGCGGCACGCGTGCTGCTCGGTGGCCAACTTGGTCGAGCTCGCGGAATTGCACGGCCGCCTCCTCGAGGAGCGGGGCCTGGCTCCCTTAGTAGCTTTAGCTCTGTCGGAAGACACGAACACCAAGGGCGAGGCCTCGCGAGCCATCGCGAATTTAGCGGCGAACGCTGACGTGCAGCAAACGCTGCTGAAGGAGGGCGTCCTATTGCCCATGGTTAAAGCTTTGGAGATCGACGACATCAACTGCCAGCGCTTCTCCGCGCTGTGCCTGGCGAACTTAGCTACCACGATCGCGTCGCAGATCAAGGTCGTCCAGGCCGGAGCAATCAGGCCGCTCGTGGCGCTGGCGCACAACCCGACGGGCCAGCTGGAAGGGAGACGGTACGCCGTCTTGGCCCTGGCGAACCTGTCCGCGACGGTCGCGAACCACGCCGTCATGATCGAGGAGGGCGTGTTGCACGCGCTCTTTTCGCTCTCCAATTCGGCGGACGTCATGTCCCAGTATTATGTAGGGTGCGCGCTTGCGAATTTGTCCTGTGCCGTGGGTAACCACGCCATCATGGTCGAGCAGGGCGGCCTGCAGCCGCTGATCACCCTGGCGTACGCGTCGGACCCCGACGTGCACCAGCAGGCCGCCGCGGCCCTGCGCGGTCTGAGCGTGTCCACGGAGAACAAGATGAAGGTCGTGCAGGAGGGCGGTTTGGAGCCCCTGACGCGCCTCTTGGCGTCGGAGGACGTCGAGATTTTGCGCGAGGTCTGCGCGGGCCTCAACAACCTAAGTTTAGGTGATGAGAACAAGTTCGAGATCGCCAAGTGCGGCGCCGTGCCGCCCCTCATCACCCATAGTCAGTCCGACGACATGATCATCGCCGCGCAAGCGTGTGCGTGCTTGGCCAACTTGGCCGAGATGGAGGAGAACCAGGCCATCATCGCGCGGGAGGGCGGCGTGCGACCTACTATTCAAGTGATGCGGTCCCGGTATGTCGAAGTGCAAAGAGAAGCCGGACGGTTACTAGCGAACCTGTGCGCGTCCGACTCGGAGACCTCGGACATGATCGTCCGGGGGGGCGGCCACCAGCTCTTGATCTCCTACCTGCTCTCGCAGGACACGGCGTGCCAACGGGTCGGGGCCCTGGGGATCGGGAACCTGTGTACCCAGGAACGGCATAGAGTACCATTGATGGACTCAGGCGTCCTGGAGCCGCTGTGTACGCTAGCGCGCTCGGAGGACATTGAATTAGAGATCCAGCGCTACGCTGTTTTAGCTATTGCGAACCAGGCGTCGACGGTGGACAACCACGCCGCCTTCGTCAGCGAGGGCATGCTGCCTTTACTCATTTCTTTGAGTAACGCGCCGGACGCGGAGGTGCGGCAGTACGCCGCGTACGCCCTGGTGAAGGTGGCCCAGAACGCGGACGTGCGGAAGCAGGTCACGGACGAGGGCGGCCTGGAACCTGTGCTCTACCTGGCGCGGACCGACGAGCCGGAGATCCAGGTCGAGGTGATCCCGGCCATCTGCACCCTGAGTTTTGCGGAGGAGAACAAGGTGGACATCGCCAAGAACGGCGGGTTGCCGCCCGTCATCGCGGCCATCCGGGACGCAAATGTCGAAACGGCGCGCATGGCCTGTTGTGCTCTGGCGAACTTGTGCGAGGTCGTGGAGAACACGTCCCTGATTATGGACCACAACCCCGTGCCGGCGCTCATGGAGGTCCTGGTGGGCCACGCGCCTCTCGTGCAGTGCGAGGCGGCGCGCTCCTTAGGAAATCTGGCGGCCAACATCGAATACGGCGACGAAATATTGCGGGCGGGCGCGCAGCGCTACTTGATGATCATGCTTAGATCAGAAGAGGAGCGGTGCCAGCGCATGGCGGCCATGGCCCTGTGTAATTTGGCCTCGAACCTCCAGAACCAGCCCAAGATGATCGCGGCCGGTATATTAGAGCCGGTCGTCGGCGAAGCGACACTCGCTTTAGATGCCAAGTCTAAGTCGGACTTCGAGTGTGTGCGATACTGCCTTCTCATCTTGGCTAATTTAGCAGTGTGCCAGACGAACCACCCTGCATTGATGGCCGAAGCATTACCTGTATTAGCGCAATTTGGCGCACATCGCGACGTCAAGTGCCGCCAGTACTCCATTTTTGCGATTGGGAACCTCTGTGCTAATAGTGAGAACCTGGAGGGCATCGTGCGCGAGGGCTGCCTAAAGACGCTGATTCGGTACGCGTTCCCGTCGAGCGACGCGTCGGCGATCGACGTGCAGTTCCAGGCCATCGCGGCGATCCGCGGTCTGGGGACGCACCAGACGATTCGGTTGCAACTGGTGCGGGAGGGCGCCCTGGAGCCTTTGATTCTCGCGGTGTCGTCCGAGAGCGTGGAAGTGCAGCGCGAGGTCGCCGCGGCCCTGTGCAACTTGGCGTTGGCCGAGGAGAACAAGGTAACAATGGCTAGATCTGGTGTAGTAGGAGCACTGATCGCCTTAATGCAGTCGCGGGATGTAGTCAGAGAGACGCACGCGTGCGCCTGTTTAGCGAACTTGGCGGAGATGGTCGAGGGCCGGACGCAACGGCGATTGGTAGACGAAGGGAGTCTACGATATTTGTTGAACCTCGCGGCGTCGGAGGACCCCGAAGTGCGGCGGGAGGTCGCGCGGGCCATGGCCCTGTTCGCGGCGAAGCGCGATTCGCACGCGGCCCTGCAGCGGGCCGGGTCCGTGCCCTGCCTCGTGAACTTCGCGCGGGGCGATGACGTCGTCGCCAAGCGGTTCGGCTGCCTGGGCATCGGCAATTTGGCAATCGTCGGCGCGAACCACCAGGAGTTGTTTGACAGCGGGGCCATCGCTTCCTTGTTACCCCTAGCCGTGTCGGACGACCTGGAGACGCGGCGGTGCACGGCCTTTGCGATGAACAACGTGGCCAGCAACGAGAAGAACCACCGCGTCCTCGAGCGCATGGGCGTGCTGCGGCCGCTGGTGGCTCTGATCAAGGACAAGGACCAGGACACGCATCTGCAGGCGTGCTTGGCGATACGGCAGTTATCCTTAACCCCCAAGTGCCGCTTCCAGTTCGTGGAGCTCAAGGGCTTGCAACCCCTGTTGGCGCTAGCGGACAGCGACTCCATCGAAGTGCAGCGGGAGCTAGCGGCAGCTTTGCGGAACTTATCCTTATCGGAGCAGAACAAGATTTCTATCGTGCGGTCCGGGGGGATGGACGTGCTGATTAAGTTCGCCCACTCGCTGGACGTGGAGATCGCGCACCAGGCCTGCGGCGTCTTGGCGAATCTAGCCGAGGCTCTGGAGAACCAGGGCCCCATGATCGAGACGGGTTTGTTGCAACACCTGAAGTATGTACTACGAAGCAAGTCGGTCGACGTGCAGCGGGAAGCAGTGCGAGCCATCGGGAACTTGAGCGCGGAGTACTCGCACACCGCGGCCATCGTGGCCGCCGGGGCATTGTTACCATTGATCCCCACGCTCAGTTCCCCGGACTTCCTCTGCCAGCGGTACGCGGCTATGGGCGTCGCGAATTTAGCGACGAACATGGGCAACCAGCCCAAGATCATGCAGGCCGGGGCCCTGCAGCCTATTATATCCCTAGCTCGTAGAGATAACGGCGACCTCGACTCGCAGCGGTACGCCGTGTTCGCGCTGTGTAACGTGGCGGCGACGCGGGCCAACCACGCCCAACTCGTCCAAGCCTCGCTCGTTGAATTACTAGCAGCTCTACTAGATGACGAAGATAGTCAGATCCGGAACGCCGCGTGCTTCGCCCTGGCTAATTTGTGCGCCAACCCGTCGAACCACGGGGAGATCCTGGACGCGGGTTGTTTGGGGCCGTTAATTGGGTTCGCGGCGAGCCCGGACCCCCAGGCCCAACTAAGAGGTGTCCAAGCACTGAGAGGTCTAAGCACGGACGCCGAGCTACGGGTCCAGATCGTCGCTCGAGGAGCATTAGAACCTTTGTTAGCGCTCACGAAGTCGACGGATGTCGAAGTCCAAATGGAGGTCCTCGCATGTTTATGCAACTTGTCCCTGTGCGGCTGCATCGGGGACCAGCCCCGCAAGTTCATGGAGGCCCTGGACGTGGAAACATTGATTTCCTTCCTTTGTAGTGCGGACACGACGTACCGCCTCTTCGCCGCCGTCACGCTGGGTAATGTGGCCGCGGACGAATCACTACAGGATGCCATCGTGGAGGGCGGCGCGTTGGCTCCTTTGGTGACTGTGGGCAACGCCGCTGATTTAGAAACGCAGCGGTGCATCGCGTACGCCCTCTGCAATCTCAGCGTGGACGAGGCGCGGCGCCCGTCCATCGTGGACGAGGGCGGACTACCGCCCATCATTTCCCTGGCGTGCTCCGAGGAGGCGGCGGACGTCAAGGCCGCTGTCAGTACACTAAGAGGCTTATCTTCCTCCCCGAAGGCGCGGCGCCAGATCATCGTCGCCGGCGCCCTGGAAGCGTTGGGCCTGGCCGCGCGAAACGAAGACGTCTGGGTGCGCCGGGAGGCCGCCGCCGCCCTCAACAGTCTGTCGCTCAACGACTTGAACAAGATCGACATGGCCCAGTCGGACGCCCTAACCCAACTCGTCGCGTTAGCCCGGGACGACGACGTGCCCACCCTGAGGCAGGTCTGCGGCGCGTTGGCGAACCTCTCCGAGTGCACGAAGACGCACATGCCCATCCTCGCCGCTGGAGGGACGAACCCACAAGCCTTGGCGGAGCAGGCCAACGCCGACGGGGACCTCTCGGTCACGCGAACGTTGAAGGAGGACGACGAGGTCTGGATCGCCGACGCGTCCGTGGCCTTCCTCAACGATTTAGTATTATATAATGGGGACGTGGGCCTCGTGCGGGAGGTGGCTCGGTGTTTGTCGAACCTGGCGGCGAACCATGCGACGCACGACGTCGTGCTAGATTCCGATTCGAGCGTGGCGCTCATCCGGGCCGCGGAGCGCGACGACGCGATCGTGGCGCGGTTCGCCACGATCGGCTTGTTGAACTTGGCTACCAATGCAAAGTGCCACCCCCGCCTCATGGAGGACAAGGCCTGCGTCGACGTTTTAGTGGATTTAGCAGGCGGTGGAGAAAGAACGTGGACCCGGATCAACGAGGACGGCGCCCCCTTAGCTCTGGAAGCCGACGCGCCGGCGCCGGCGCCCGTGCAGATGAAGACGACCGCCGCTTTACTGGGCGACGACGAGCACGCCGAGAACGACGACGCGCGGGACGAGATGGTGCTGGTGGACGAGATGGGCTATGACCTGGAGGCGCGGCGGTACGCGTGCCTGGCGCTCGGTAATTTACTAGCGGCGCACGCCAACCACGACGCCGTCCTGAACGCGGGGGGCCTGGCCTGCTTAGTGGCCTCGATGGACGCGGATTTGGATCTGGAGACGCGGTTCAATGCCGTCTACGCCTGCAACAAGATGGCTACAAGGAGTAGCAATCATGAAGTGATGGTCGCCGGGGGCATTTTGAAACCCTTGGTCGCGTTGTGCGGGGAGGAGGACCAGCACGCGCGGTGCCAGGCGTGCGCGTGCTTGAGACATTTGTCCACCCACGCCGAGAGCCGGCGGCAAATCGTGTTGGAAGGCGCTCTGGTGCCCTTAGCCGCGGCGGCTCTAGTGAAGGATTTGGAGACCCAGCGCGAGGTCGCCGCGTGTTTGTGCCATTTGGCCCTGGCCGACGACAACCGGAGCGACATTATTTTAAGTGGGGCGGCCCAGCCGTTGCTTGAAATGGCCCAGTCGCCAGATGTTGAAGTAGCGCGCTTCGCCAATGGCGCCGTCGCGAACGTGGCCGAGGACCCCATGACGCACCGCGCGATCGGCCACCACCTAAACGGCATGCACATCCTGATTTATTTGATGCGGTCGAGACATGTCTCTGTTCATAGAGAAGCTTGCAGAGCGGTCTCCAACTTGCTCACGTCCGAGGCGAGTCACGCCCTGTTTTTAGCGGAGGACGGTTTGCGAAGCCTCTTCAGCGTCGCCGCGTCGCGAGACCAGGAGTGCCTCTACAACGCCGCGTTGTGCTTCCGGAAACTGACGCCCAACACGGCCAACCACGACACCATCATCGCCAAGGGCGGCCTGCAGCCGCTTGTGGGTTTGGTCGGGTTAAGAGACGTGGACACACAGCGCCAGGCCGCGGCCGCTCTCAGAGAATTAGCGACGAATCGGGACCACAAAGTGACGTTCGCGGAGGAGGGCGGGCTCCGGTGCATGATCGCCGTGGCGCGCGAACGGGACTTGCAACTGCGAGTGTTAGGCGTGTCGGCCTTGAGGCATTTATCCTTATCCTCAAGGATCAAACGACCTATTGTAAGAGAGGGCGGCCTAGGCCCCGTCTATGAGTGCCTCATGGGCGACCGCAGCGACGCGGCGAACACCGTGGGGGTCGAAGACATGACCATCGGGACCTATGAAGGGTTGGATTTGGATCTGTTGGCGCAATGTGCTGGACTATTAGGTAATCTAGCGGAAGACCCGCACAACCAGCTCGCTCTAGTGAGAGACGGCGCTTTCGCACCTCTCGTGAGACTCTCGCGAGTCCCGCACGCGGGCATCCAAATGGACGTTGCAAGAGCATTATGTTCCATCTCCGCCCACCCGGACAACCAGGTGGGCGTCTTCGGTCCCGAGGAGTTCCAGGCGCTCTTTGATCTGATGGCGAATGAAGAAGAGAACTGCGCGCGGGACGCGGCCATCGCCGTCGGCAATTTAGCGACGGTGACCAAGAACCAGGTGACCATTGTGCGCTTGGGGGCTTTGAAACCTTTGATCACGCTGCTCCAGTCCAAGTTCGACTCGTGCCAGCAGTTCAGTGCTCGAGCGCTGTGTCGGCTGTCCGCACATACCGCGAACCAGCCCAAGGTCGTGGACGCCGGTGGTCTACAACTGCTCATTACAGCTTGTCGGAGCGGCGCACCCGAAGTACGACGGTTCGCCTCGATGGGGCTGTGCAACGTGTGCGTCCACGAGGCCAATAAATTGAAGGTCGTGAAGTTGGACGGCATCCGACCGCTCATTGAGATGCTCGACGACAAGGACTCGGAGCTATGTAGGCGGTACGCGGCCATGGCCTTGTCCAATTTGACCAACGAAAAGTCGAACCAGGAACATGTTGTTAGACACGGTGCCGTGTTACCTCTGATTCGGATGGCCATGGACGCCGAGGCGTTCCCCGAGTGCGCGCGCTTCGCGGGCTTCGTGCTCTGCAATCTGGCGTCCAACCGGATGAACCGCGTGCCGTTGGTCCGGGCCGGGGCGCTGCCTCCGTTGGTAAGTATGGCGTCGCGGAAGGACGGCAAGTTGGAAGTCCAGCGGTCCGCAGCATTGGCCATCTACAACATCAGTTGCGCGGCCGCCAATCAGTTAGCACTGGTCCAGGCCAACGCCACGTCGGCCTTGATTCGGTTGTGCGGGAGCGTGGACGTGGACTGCAAGCGCTTCGCGATCATGTCCCTGTCGAATTTAGCCGCGAACATCCAAACAAGAAGTGTAGCAACCAAGGGCGGCGGCCTGCAGGCCGCTCTAGGATTGTTGAAGGACTTCGAGGTGGACATCCGGCGCTACGCCTGCATCTGCCTGGGGAACATGGCGAACTTCCCCGTGACCCAGGTCCAGATCATTGTGCACGGTGGCTTGCAGCCGCTCTTGGACCTGTGCAACGACGACGATGTGGACTCGCAGCGGCAAGCCTTGATGTGCCTCGTGAACGTCACGTCGAACGAGGCCAACCACCCCGCCGTCATGTCCAAGGGGACGCTCAAGGTCCTCATGCGCCTTGCGTCGGATTCCCAGGACGCCGGCGTGCGGGAGTACGCGACCTTCAACGTCGCGAACCTGGCCAGTGACCCGGACCTCCTGTCGCAGATCGGAAGGGCCGGAGGCGTGCCACCTTTGGTGTACCTGTCGCAGTCGAACAACATCCACTCGCAGTGCCTGGCTTTTGCGGCATTAAGGAGACTCACGAACGAACCGGAAAATCGACGACGCTTCGTGCAGAGCGGCGGGCTGCCGTCGTTGGCCTCATCCGGGTTGTCCGCGGAGTTAGAAATACAACGGGAGGTCGCGGCGTGCTTGTGCAACGTGACCTTGGAACCGTCGGTGCGGATGGACGTGGCCAAGGTCTGCTTGCCGGCCATGGTCCACCTGGCGCAGTGCGGCGACCGAGAAGCGGCGCGCCAGGCCATGGGGTCGCTCGCCAACTTGGCGGAGGACATGCACACGCACACGCACGTGGCTGCGTATGGCGGGGCGCGGTGCATGGTCGCGCTCGTCGACCACGACGCGGTAGACATCCATCGGGAAGCAAGTCGAGCTATTGCGAATCTACTCACAAGCTTCCACCACCAGGCGACCATCATAAGTGACGGGCTGCCCGGCCTGGTCCATTTAGCTTTAGGACCGGACGCCGAGTGCCAGTACAACGCCGCTCTCAGTTTCAGAAAACTGACACCGAACCGAGAGGCCCACGAGGGCATCATGGAGCACGGCGGATTAGAAGCCCTCTTCCAGTTGCTGGAGATCAAGGACTCGAAGGAGGTACCTACAAGACGGCAGGCCGCGACGGCGCTGCGGGATTTAGCGGCCAATGCCGAACTCAAACTGTTGTATGCGGCGAGGGGGGGCATCAAGGCCATGGTCCAGCTCTCCAAGAACCGGGAACTGTCCTTGCAATGTCTAGCTACGGCAGCAATGCGCCACTTGTCATTACATGATGAATTGAAGAGACCCCTCGTCGAAGGGGGCTGTTTGATTTCTTTGGTGCGGAACGCCCCGAAGGCCAACGAGGACCTGCAGTGCCAGGTGGCCGGCCTACTGGCCAACCTGAGCGAGGAGACGGAAAACCAGATCTCCCTCCTGAACGGTGGTTGTGTTCCTGTGTTAGCTACGTTAGCTAGAGTAGAAAACGACGAGATCCAGCAGGACTCGGCCCGGGCCATGGCCAACGTCACGTCCAACGAGGAAAACCACGTCACGGCGTACCGGCAGGGCGCGTTGCACGCGTTGGTGGCGCTGTGCGACTCGGAGGAGGACGTCTGCCAGCGCTACGCGGCCATGGGCCTCCGCTTCCTGTCCAGTCACCCCGAGGTCCGGGTGTACATCGTCCAAGAGCAGATGGTCGCGCCCTTTTTACAGCTGGCGCAGTCGCCCCTGTTGGAGTTCCAGCGCACGGCGGCGGCGGCCCTGGCGTCCTTTTCGTTGAGTGTCGAGAACAAGGCGTCGTTGATCCGGCAGGGCGGTCTCACGACCATCCTCCTCCTCTGTTTGTACGAGGACCTGCAAGTCGTGCGCGACGCCGTGTTCGCGCTCGCCAACCTGGCGGATGCCCTAGACCTCCAGTCCGACTTGGTGAGGGAGGGCGCCATCGAGACGCTGGCCAAGGTGGGCGAGTTGGACGACGCGCGCGTGCAGCGGGACGCGGCGCGCGCCTTCGCGTGCTTGACCCAGTCGGAGGAGGTCCGCGCGCGGGCCGTCTTGGGCGGTTCTTTACCAGCATTGATCAAGCTCGCCCGGTCGTTGGACGTGGCCTGCCAGCGGTACGCTACGCTGTCCTTATGTAACGTGTCTTGCGGCGAACACAAGGCTAAAGTGGTCGAGTTCGGGGCTATTCGGCCCCTCATGTTCCTGGCGCGCTTCCCGGACATGGAAATTCAGAGATATGCGTCTTTGGCACTAGCTGCATTAGCACTAGGGGACCACGCGACGAACAAGGAACGCATCGTGGAAGAAGGGGCCGTGCGGCCCTTGGTGGACATGTGCCGCTTCCCCGAGGCGCGCATGCAGTTGTGCGCGGCACTCGCTTTGAACGCCATTGCGTTGGGTCCCCAGAAGATCACGAAAATAGCTATTGCGCGGGAACAAGGTTTAGAACCTTTGTTGAACCTGCTCAAGTCCCACGACGAGGAGTGCGTCTTCGCGGGGACCTATATTTTAGGAAGTCTCGCGGAGGACGCCGAGGTCAAGGCCCAGCTCGTGGATCTTGGAAGTATCAAACTGCTCGTGGCTGCTGTCGGCGACGCCAATCTAGAGATCAAGCGCGCCGCGGCTTATTACTTCGCGCGCCTCGCCGAGTCCGTGGAGTGCCACGCCACCCTGGCCAAGGACGGCGCCCTGGCCAAGATCATCCAGATCGCGTCGTTGGAAGACGTGGAATGCCAGGAGGTCGCGGCCTTCGCGTTGGCGCATTTGGCCTCGGACCGGGACCTGCAGGTGCCCTTGGTCACGTTGGGCGCCCTCAAGCCCCTGGTGGCCATGATGTCCATCCAGGCCGAGCCGCGGCATTATGCTGGATTAGCTTTGTTGAAGCTGGCGGACAACTTCGAGAACCACGTGGCCATCGCCCAGGAGGGCGGCATCCAGGCCCTGTTGCGTTTAGGACGGGAGCGCACGACGGACGAGGAGCTCCAGTACAAGGCCGCTTTGACGGTGGGGACGCTGGCCTCCAACGCCGTGAAGATGATGCCGCCCACGGCCGCGTCCCACGGCTCGGGCGCCAAGCGCATGCAGCGCAGCGACATCGGCTTCGGGGCCGCCGCCATGCTCCAGGGCCGCTTCGCCGCCGAGTCCCGCAAGGGGCGCGACGAGACGCTCGCGTACCTCGAGCGGTCCACGGCGCAGGACGCCGCGGGCGAGAAGAAATCGGATAAGTAGGGTTGCTTGTAGTTGTGTTTGCTCTTGGTCCTGAAGAGAGAGGGTGGGCTCGTGGCCGCGGCCGCTCGTCGCTCGACCGCTCGTCGCTCGTCGCTCGTCGCTTCGTCCTCAATCAAAACGGGTTTCAACTTTTGCACCCCCCGACAATATAATGCTACGGGACTAAAGACAAGCCATGACGACAGGGACTGGTGATAAAACCAGTCGGATGAAACCACTTCTAATAGTCCTATTGACCACCGCCGCACTCGCGGCTCACGAGCCGACCCCCAACATTGCCAACAATTCTGGCAACGAAACAATCGATCCGGCACCGCGTCGACGAGGTTTGCACCCAAATAAATGCGAAGTGCATTCACCTAGGGCATGTAAAGAATGGCGACGAGGGTACGACGCTGGCACCCTTGCACGACTTCTGCATCGCGAATCCCTCGAAGAACGTTATTTACCTCCACGACAAGGGTTCGTTTTCTGTGAAGTGGGTAAACACGCTCCTGCGCCGGGATCTCCTACGGGGCCTCTCGTCGAAGCCCTACGCCGACGCCGTTGACGACGGCTCGTGCGACGTCTGCAGCCTGCGCTTCTCCCCGGCGCCGCACGCTCACACACCTGGTAATATGTGGTCCGCGCGCTGCGAGTACGTGGCGCGGCTCCGGTCGCCTCGCGAGTTCCGCGACCTGATGGACAACGGACCAAAGCGCACAGGTTGGGGCCGGGTGGGAGCTGGTGTGGGCTGGGGCGCTACGCCCACGAGCATTGGGTTCACTCCCATCCGTCCCTTCGCGCGTGCGACGTCCTCGACCACAGCTTCCACCATAGCTGGCCGCGCAACTTCCCTACGCCCGACTCCCCTATCAAGTTTTCGATGGCGCCGCGCTACACGAAGGGCCACCCCTGGCACCAGCGCTCCCGAGGCGGGCCCGCCTTCATGCTGGAGGAGTGGAACTACCTCTACAAGGAGCGGCCGCCGCCGTCGTCGCGGCTCTGGAAGGCGTACCAGGGGCAGCTATGATGAACGACGCGGGAGATCAGGCATTTCAAGTTATTGTCTTGTTCATCTACTGCCAGTGGGATGCGCCATCGACGCGAGACGACTAGGTGTCCTTGTGTTATTATCGGGAGGGGTTCGACGCGCGCGACCGCGAGAGCCTGCGGCGGGGCGCGCGTGAGCAAACGCGAGGAAACGGCGCGGCGCGATCGCGGCGGAGGGAAGGCGCTCAGACATCCAAGGAAGTAACATTTGTGGCCCCAAGGCCGGTGAGGGCGTCGGCTTTTACTGCGAATGTTGTGGGAAAAAGCTTTCATCTTCGCGCTCGAGAAGAAGATAACGGGACGCCGCATGCGTACTTCTCCGCCTCGGTCAGTGGCTTCTTCTGGCCCGCGCGGGTCAAAGAGCGCCGCTGCAGCATGCGCGTCACCTCGAGCATGTCGCCCGGGCTGTTCTCCGCCCGGATCAAATCGTCCGCTAAAGCAGCAATACCAATTTCGTCCAGCTTCGTCTCTAATTCATCGTCCTGCTGCTTGATGCCTTTTCTGTCTAAAGTAGCGGGTATAGCCAACCCTGTGCCCTCGCAGTTGATGCATATAATACTCTCCTTCCGCGTGCCGTCGCGGTACAGGGCCCCCTGGATGTAGCCGCTGCCCTCGCAGTAGGCGCAAATACTTCGCTGCTTGGCGTGGAAGCGGTTGTTCTCGTAGACCGCCAGCGTGCCCATGACGCCCATGGAGCCGCCCACGAGGCCGGCCCCGGCGTCCGACATGAGGCGGCCCCACTCCGTCGCGGTCATGATGTCGCTCACGCTGTTTCGAGTCGTCAGGATGGGTCTGGTGCGGGGGCACCGGAGCGGTGCGGCTCCATGGAGCGTCGCGAGGAGGGCGAGGCTCCTGGTGATCATGGTGGCTTGCTGCTGTGCTTGCTGGGGTGCTGCTGCGCGGCGGCGCGGCGCGTCGCTGGTCAGGTAAGGGCTTCGCTGCGCGATATGTCGACGATGTCTATGGGCTCGGCGGGTGCGTCGCGGGCGAGCGCTGCGGCCTTGGCTTGTTAGCTACTTGATGCTCTGTTTTTTTGTGCTGTGTGCTTGTGCTGTGTGCTGCGCGCGGTTTGGGGAGAGTACGGGCTCGATGCGTAACGTAGGAGGGGTTTGTCGGGCTGGGGAGGAGTGCTCCGGGTGGCCTCTTTTTTGCGTTATGCGCAGGTTTTGCGACCCAGTCGCAAGCTAAAAAACGCCGCTGCACTCAGCTCTTCGTAGTCTCGACGTGCGTTTGAGCATCGAAATAAGCGGCTCGTGGGATTCGTCTTTTGCGTGCGGCTTTCGACCTGCCAACTTCCGCCTGCCTGCACTGCACTGTCGGCTGTCGGCTGCTCCAGCCTGCGCTGCTGCAGCTATATAGTCTCCAACCTGCACTGCTGCACTGACTCCAGCATACTTAAGGACACGCACGTTTCGAGCCTACATCTGCACCGCACGCGACCCGAGCAAAGATGCTGCTCCGCGAAGCCTTCGCCTCGGTGAGCGCCGTCGTGCTGGCGTCGGGAAGCCCGCGGCGCAAGGAGCTGCTCGGATTAGTGCTACCCGAGGGAACGCGCTTCCAGGTCCAGACGTCGGACTTCGCCGAGGACCTCCCGATGGACACGGATGCCGCGGATTATGCATTGCGCACGGCGACGGCCAAGGGCGCGGCGGTCGTCGAGGCTCGTAATAGCCCGGACGAGCTGGTGATTAGTGCGGACACGGTGGTCGTGCGGAAGGACAAGATCATGGAGAAGCCTAGCGATGCTGCGCACGCCAAGGACATGTTGACGAAGCTGTCCGGGAAGACGCACAAGGTGATCACTGGCGTCGCGCTCTTCCACAAGGGCCGGTCGTGCGGCTTCCACGCGTGCACGTCTGTCACTTTTTCCAAACTCTCGGACGTGGCGATCGACGACTACGTCGCGACGGGCGACCCCCTGGACAAGGCCGGCGGCTACGGCATCCAAGGCAGGGCAGGTCGTTTCGTCGAGGGCATCGACGGCTGCTACCACAACGTCGTGGGCCTGCCGATAAACCGGTTAGCGCGCGAATTGCAAGTGTTCATGGCGGAGGAGTGGTAAGTTTTATCTGTTTTATTTTCGTACCCAAGCGTGCGGGGGTAAAATCAGGCCGCATTCAATACGGGTTTTCAAAAGTGAGCTTCTCGCTCATGCCTCGCAAACGCGCTCCTTTGGACATCAGACCTTGATCAGAGCAGTGTGTGTCAATCATCAGGCTATCACCTCGTGATGGATACAGCGCCGCGCCACGTTCTCCTGGAGCTCGACGGCGAAGGAGACCTACAGACCGTGTACGGTGACGACGACGACGACGACCGCTCGCTGGGTGGCGCAACGGTCGCCTACGATTCGGGCGACGAGACGGCCCCCTACCTGGGCGAGGACGGCGCGCGGACGGCGTCGTCGCGGTTCTGGGGCGTGAGTTGGGATAAACGAGGCAAGAAGTGGCGGGCGTCATATTATGATGCGGACGGCAAGGATCGCTACATCGGCCGCTTCGACGACGAAGAGGAGGCCGCTCGGGCTCGCGACCAAACTATTCGGGACGCTGGCCTAGAAGGCAAACGTAACATGAATGCGGTCGACACAACGGGCGCGCAGGTGCCGAAGCGGAATCGCGCCGCCGCCGTCGCTCCGGACCCGGCACGCGCGCCGACGGAGACGACGTCCAAGTTCTGGGGCGTGAGTTGGGGCAAGAACGTGCGGCGGTGGGAGGCGTACTACTCCGACGCGAACGATAAGCAGCGCTCCATCGGCCGCTTCGACACCCAGGAGGCGGCCGCACACGCCGTCAATGCAGCCATCAGGCGGGTGGGCCTCGAAGGCCGGCGGCACACGAACCCGGTCGTGGACGGGAAACTGGTGCCGCCCGCGCACAAGCGCAATGCGCCCGGCCAGGGGCGCCGCAATAAGCGCCGCGACAAGCGCCGCCGCGAAGAGCCCACCGCCGCCGCCCCCGCCCCGCCGCCCACGCGCGCGCGCCGCCCGCGCCGCTTGGTCGACTACGCGGCCATGCAGGACTCCGACGGCAGCTCCGACTAGACTCATAAGTACACTACACATTACACATTACACCCGCACCGCCCCGAACGCCACCTCGACCTTCCGCTCGCCGTCCGCGCCGCGCAGGACGTACCGCCGCCGCCCCATGTCCACCCGCTCGACGAGCGCCTGATCGTACTCATCCCAGGCGGGGTCCGCGTACGCGACCCGCACGCACGTCCCCACGGGCACGCACGTGTCCTCGCAGGCCCAGAAGGACTTGATGTCCGTCGCGCCGAAGATCGGAGCGCCGCCGTTGACGAGGTAGCCGTGCCGCGCGCCCGGCTGCGTCTCCTCGCCGTTCAGCGCCTTGTCGCGGATCCGCCCAAACGCCCCGTCGGCGACGTGGACGACCTCGAGCAACTGCAAGAGGTTCGCAGGCTTCACACGCGCGCACCGGGCCTCGCCGTCGAGCTGCACGCGGTAGCGGCCCGCCTTGGCGTCGAAGCGCTGGACCGTAGCACTACAACCGTTCAGGTCCGCCGCGTTCTGGAGCCCCACGATCTTCACCTTTGCGTCCCGCGGGATCTCTACGCGTTGCTTAGGCTTGGACGCGCTGAAGAGTTGTGCGTCGTTGCGCGCGCGCGCCGCCGTCGGCGTGCCCCGCAGCGCCTCTTGTAACGGTGCCACAAGTGTTTGATCGACGAGCAGCACGGACGGCGCGAAGCCCGTCCTCTCCGCGTCCTCGGCCGCCGTCGCGAGCACGGCCTCGACCGTCGCGTCGGCCACGTCCCGGACGTGCTCGCCGCTGCCACGCCACAGCTCGCAGGTGCCGTCGAGCAGACCCCGGAAGACGAGTTGGCCGGCCAGGTCGCCCGGGTCGCGCCGCCGTGCGCCGGTGAGGCGGTCGCGGAGGGACTGGAGCCCATCATTGTCTGGCGGTGTTTCGGGCGGCATTGGTGGCGGGAAGGCTGCCATCGCGTCGTTGGCAGTAATTATTCCAAAGAGGCTGCGTCCCGGCGGCAGCGTGCCGCGTGCAGCCTGTGCAGCGCCTCTGCACTGAGTCCAGCATCTCACAGCGCCCCGTATACTTGTGAATAGGAGAATCTGATGGCTTTTGAATTGTTTTGCTGTTGATGGCCAACGGTGGAGCGTCACGCGGATTCGAGGTTACTGGTTAGCTCCCACGTCGCGTCCGCCGAGTCTCACCGTCTGGTGAGTCTCTGGAGGTAAAACTTAGATCGACCCAAAATATTGGACCAAAAATTTGATCGTGAACAACGTATTGGTGCCGCACGTCGTCACGCAGTACGAGCCGACCGGGCCCTTCTACGCGACGGGCGCGCCCGTCGCGGCGGCCGCCGCGCCGGCGGCGTTCCCGTCGCTGCCGGCGTTCCCGTCGCTGCCGTCCACCGAGGACCTGGCCGCGCTCGCCGCCTTCGATGGCCGCCGCTCGCCCTCGGCGTTCTCCCCGGTGGCGCCGTCCTTTGACGCCGGACGCGCTTCCCCGTCTTCGTTCTCGGAGACGGCGCCCGCGACGCCGCCGCGCGAGGAGCGCGAGCACCGGAAACGCGACTCCTAGCTCTGCGACGGTGACACCGTCGACGCCGTGCTCGGCTCCGTGTTCGACTGACGCCTCTCTCCGAACCCCCCTCCCTCGTGCCCACTCCTCAAAAAAGACCCCCGCCGGTTGACGCTGTTCCTGGCCTATCTCGTTAATATTTAGTTAGTTATGCACACCCTACTAGTCCTTCTTGACGGTCGTCTTGGGCTGGGGCTCGCTCGTCGTGATCAACAACAGGGCGAGCGGCAAAATGACGTGCCAGTACTTGCGGAAGAAGGACGTCGGCGGCGGCCGCTCCTTGTGCTCGCCCGCGGGCGCCGCGCCGCCCGGCGCGCCCGGCCGCTCGCCGCCGTCGCGGGGCAGCACGGAGCCGAAGCCCGAGGGCGGCCGCGGCACCTTGGCCTGCACGGGGATCACCTGGGCGACCGCGTCGAGCGCCGGGGCCGCCGCGGAGGTGAGCGCGGCGTCCTCTGCCGGCGCCCCCGCGTCGCAGCCGGCCAGGCGCGCGTTCCGGAGCGCGAGCGCGACGACGTCGCCCCGCGCGTCGAGCTGCACGCTCAGGTCCTCGGCGAAGCCGCTCGCCGCCAGGTCGCACGCACGGATCGAGGCGCTCGCCCAGGCCCGGGCGCCCGCGCGCCGAATCCGCAAGCGGTAGACGCCGTCCGCCTTCATGAGGTCGGCGAAGGCCGTCGCGTTGGCGCCGACCAGCGGATGAGCCATCGGCGCGAACTCCAACTTCTTGTGGTCCGCGCGCTCCGGGTCCACGGCTAGCACACCGCGCGGCGCGTAGGCCGCGGCGGCGCCGTAGGCGTGCTGCACCTCGCAGGGGTAGGGCGCGGCTGTCGCGGTAGCCGCGAGGAGGAAGAGTGATCGCATCATACGCTGTCGTGTTGGCTCGCTGAGCAATGTCTGCTGAGCACTGTCTTGCAGCGAATTTTGCAGCGTAATGCGGCGATGGACAAAATATTTGTTGAAAAACCCGCACGGAGCTAATCGATGCAAAACGGGTTTTCAAACTCTAGCTTGACAGATACGATCTCATTTGTTTGCAGCCCTTTTGTGTTGCTCTACTGCATCGCTTAAGGCATCGAAAAGACAAATATGCAGCGCGCACTCGTAATCGCTGTGGCGCTTCACAGCAGCCGAGCGCTGTCGGCCAAAAGCTGCACGCATTGGAGCGCTGCTGCGTGACCCTACGCACAACGCACTCGCATTTCTCTCGCGGAGACTGGCGTCGAACACGAGACGATCGAGTGTGATTTGCAGAACAAGAGTGAGGAGTTCTTTAATGTGTACCAGCGCGTGAACCCCGGCGGGCGCGCCAAGGTGCCGGTGCTAGAGATCGATGGTGAGATACTCACCGAAAGTGGCGTCACGGTGGAATACCTCGCCGAGCGAAGCGGCGCTGGCAGCGCTTTCTACCCCGCCGATGCCGCAAAGCGAGCCAGCGCTCGATTGATGGCCGAGATCTCACCGTTCCAGAACTACTTCGCGTTCGTCAAGATAAAGGAGGACAAAGACGCCCTCGCCAAGAAGGTCACCGAGTTCGAAGAGGCCGTCGCGTCCTTTGAGACGTTTCTCGAGATTCACCAGGGCGACTCGGAGGGGCCCTTCCTTTGCGGTACTGAAATGTGCTTCAGCGAAGCGAACATGGCTCCCTTTGTGACGCGCTGCGTACCTACCTTGAAGCACTTCTGCGCAATCGACGTGATGGAAATCTGCAAAAAGCACACGCGCGTCAGCCGGCTCGTCGCCGCAATCCTGGAGCGGCCGTCAGTCGCCTCCACAAGCCCGTCAGGCGACGAGATCGTGGCGGGGATGTCGAAAATGATGAAGAGGTTTGCATCGATGGGATGAGGGACCATGGCCTCCCGTGACGACCCGTGCCCGCTAACCGGACGCGGGTCTGAGAACCCCCAGGCCTCCCAATAATCTAGTGTTGTTTTTAGAACTCGTCAAAATCCGCGAGCGTCGACGGGCTCGGCGCCTGCGACGTCCCCCCCAAACGCTGCGTCGCGACCTTCATGGCCGGCACCCAGGCCGCGCCCGACGGCGGCCGCGCGACGACCGGCCGGGGGTGCGTGACCGAGTCCGGCCACTTGTCGCCGATGGGCCCCCGGTGCGTCGCGCCCGTCCGGCGCGACGCGAGGACCCGCGCCCGCGCGCGCTCGGCGGCGGCGGCCGCGTCGGGCGGCGGCGCCGTTCGCCGCGTCTCGATGGCCGCGGGCCGCCGCGCCACCTTGCGCTTGAGGACCTTTTTTTTTTTCTTGAGGGCCTTCGGTCGCGCGGGCGCCGCGTCCTCGAAGTTTAACTCCTCGTACTGGCGCAGGTGCGGTGGCAGCGGGGGCTGGCCGTCCTCGACGTCGTCCAGCTGCGGCGGCGGCGACTCCGCGTATGACCTCGCTTTGCGGCGCGGCGGCGTCGCGGATGTCACGACGACCTTGCGCCGCGCCGGCGACGCCGTTGGTTTCTTCGGCGATTTTGTGCTAATGCGCTTCGGCGAGGCGGGCGCGGACCGCCGGACGGGCGACGCGTGGTCCAGCCGCGCCGGCGAACGCGACTCTACTTCCACGAAGTCGCCGCCGTGGTGCGTCGTGTGCTCGTCGTAGCTCGGCGGCTCGTCGGCGTCCTGCCGCAGCTTGTGGCAGAGCGTCGCGGCGCGCTCCCGTAATAAACAGGCCTCCTGCTCCGCGAACTCGGCCCTTAAAACGGCTTCGTCCGCCACGGCCTCGGCCACCGCGCGCGCGTCGTCCAGGTCCCGGCCGGCGCGCGCCATCGCGTCGTCGTCCTCCGCGAGCGTCGTGCCGTCGCTGGCGTCCATGGACGCGATGGACGCGTCGGGCGTCTCCTCCAGGCCGAGCTGGTCCTTGAGCAGCTGGTTCGCCTTCGCGGCGGCCGGCGTGCTCTGCTCCGGCGGCTCGTCACTGAGAAGAGGCGACGCCGGCCGCGCGATGGGCGACGGGGGCGACGCCGGCATGGCGATCGGCGACGGCAGCGGCCGAATATTCCGCGCCTCGAGCGCCTCCAGCCGCTCGTTTGTCGCCCTTTCCAAATTAGCCACCGCCTCGACCACGGCGTCCGTTGATTGATCCTCGTGCGTCGCGGCGGCCTCAGCGAGTTCGCGAGACGTGCGCTCCGCGTCCTCGACGCGCTTCGCGAGGCGCTCGGCCAGCACCTCCGCGTTCATCGCTTGGGCCTGGGCTTCGACGACCGCGCCCTCCGCCTGGGCCATGCGTTCCGCAAGCGGCGTCGTCTCCTCGTCGACCTCCTCCAGCAAATTGGTGAGGCCCTTCTCGCCCAGCGACCGCAGCGCCGCGTGCAGGGCCTTCTCGACGTCGGCGACGCGCGCGCACGCCGCCGACGCGCGGTCCTCGGCGGCGCGTAAACGAGGACCGGACGCGAGCTCCCGCACCAATGCGCAGGCGTCGTCGACGCGCTGTTCCGCCGCCTTGCTCGCCTCCTCGGCCCGCCGCAAATTCGTCTCCGACGCCGCGAGCCGCGCTTCCAAATCCACGATCCTTCGCTCCACGCGCGCGGCCTCCTCGGCGCGCGCGCCGGCCGCCGCCTCGGCGCACGTTCTGGCAGCATTGTCGATCTGTTGCTGCACCACACCTTCTCTCGCTTCGAAGCGCGCCAATAATTGGCCGGCGGCCGCGAGCTGGGCCTCCAAAAAACGCGCGTACTCGTCCCGGTCAATGGCGCGCTTCTCCGTCGGGAGGTGTGGCAGCGGCGGCTTGTTCGGGTGGTGCGCGACGCGGAGCGCGCCGCGGTCCACGAAGACGGCGTCCCGGAAGCGGTCGCCGGCCTTGACCTTCTTGGTGTAAGCCTCGTAGTAGGAGCGCGACGGCGGCGCGGGGTCCGCGGCGGCCAGGGTGGTCATCGTCTGCTTGGCCGCACGTCGCCCGCGGTGATGTTAATTTTGTAAACGCCACAAACTGTTGGAGCAGTTAAAGCGGGCGGTGGCGGTGCCAGATGATTCTTTTTTTGCTGCGCGCAGTAAGATCGCTATGTGCGGCACCGCCTGATGTCACAGCACTGTGAACACGCGAGCAGCGTCGTCGTTCACGTCAAAGTTTAGGTCGGACGCCGAAGTTGAGAAACCCGTATAGGGCTTTTGGTGCTTTCATGAAAAGCGACATGCCGTTGTTTGAGTGTCGTTCGGTTGGATACCAGTCCAAAGAGACCAATAGGACGCTTATTGGGGGGCAAAAAGGGTAATTTTTTATTCGCGGTATTGAGCGCCTCCGTGGGTGGCCGCACCCCGGCCAGGAATGTTGTCAATTCGTGGCCCACAGGTCTCCCTGGGGTCGCTTCGGGTCGGTACTATACACGTTCAATCGCCTACACCGCATACGCCGCCGCTTGGATCATATCTACCAATTCTCTCAGCAGTTCAGCTGATTCAGGTATGATTTGCCAATGGTTTTGATCCAGAGCTTTGAGAGCTATGGGATGCCCAAAGCGCATGCGCAAACGGTGTAGGCGACTAACCAACTTCAACCCTACCCCAGAGGGAGTCCGAGAGCCGTCCTGCATCCCAAAAAAGTGTTTTATTTGGGCTCGATGGCGTCCCGTAGGAACACACCGCGCAGGCATTATTCTAGCAGCATGGCTTCCTACAACCCGATGTCATACAACCCGCCCACCGAGGCCGTCGTCGTGACGGTGCCCCGTACCGTTAACGGTACGGGGCACACAGGCCCTAGTAGGTTTTGCGCCACTAGCCCCTAGTGTGTTTTGCGCCGCTCGCCAGAACGCTGTTCTTCGCCGCTCGCCTCTTCGCCACAC
>Ga0114994_10000177_pt1 | contig 37803 bp, 41 predicted proteins | sample ArcticOcean_MG_C_9_FD_87043 | JGI IMG/M metagenome (GOLD analysis project Ga0114994, IMG submission 87043) | Marine microbial communities from western Arctic Ocean - ArcticOcean_MG_CB2_152 | ecosystem: Environmental > Aquatic > Marine > Oceanic | place: Arctic Ocean: Canada Basin | collected...
GATTATCCCTAAGAGCAAGCCTTGTGAAAGAAAGAGTGGGAGTTAGGACTACCTCATCTCCAAACTCATCAACCTCTATAAACCCCATCCTTGCACACATAGGTTTAAAAAAGTATTCCTCAACTAAGTCTTGAAGTTGTTCTCTCAATAGCATATATCTTGTATTGATAACCTCTAGGTTCAACCTGTCCCCGGAGTAAGAACTTTCCCCACTCAATAAACTTTCGGTAACACCTAAACCTGCATATAACTGACGGTCTGTAAGGTCATATTCTGAGGATAAATCGAGAAGTCTTTGGTCTGCTCCCATTTCTTCCCAATTAACTTGGAAGTTAGCAATAATAGAATAGTCAGGGTCTTGCAAGGCTAAATCTACTTGTTCTCTCAATGCCTCTATATCCGCCATATCTAAATCTTCACCGTACACGATACGGATAGGAGTCATGTGTCTGGAAGCAATAGAAGTTTGGGCTTGGCGTAATTTATCTCTATATACGAGGGATCTCATACACCTTTCAAGCACACTATGCCCCCTTGGCTCATAGTCGGACTTTCTGTTCGCAAGGTAATAAACAAAACTACCCGCATCCGGATCTGTGTTTAAAGGTATATTCCCTTCATCTAAGATTGCCTGTATAACATCCGGAGGCATTGACTCTACAACACGAATAGCATTAGGGTCGCCTTGTTGGGCTTTTTCTAGAACACTTTTTGTTTTAGAATCCGGGATCAACTCAATTATTCTTTCATCAGTGAAGTTAAAACTCTGCATTGAAATCTGCTCAGGAGGTAAAACCCGAATAGAAGTCCAACCTCGATAATTCTTTTTAAGCCATTCCGACGCTCTTTCATTGGCATCGGACCTATCCACATAAACTTCTTCTGCAGTACCATCTGGTAAAAGGGTTCTAGAAATCTCCCCTCTTATCTCAGGGGGCATCTCAGGATTTGCATCCTCACACCAAACAAAAACCTCACCTATCAAGTTTCGGTCATGAACAATAGCCAGTAGTCTTTGAAGCAATCCTATCTTCTTCGCCCACTTCTCGCAAAAACGAGTGGATTGTCGAGCTAACTCTTGATTCTTTGCCTGAGGAATGCCAATACGGATCTTTGATAAAGGTAGCTCAGTGTGCAAGTCTATAGCCTGCCCAACAAACGGTTCGGTCTTATAGAAGAATCTATAATAGTTCCACTGCTCATGGAGGCTTTGAGGCAGCTCAAGAAAATCCGTAGACAGTTCCGGAGAGTAAAAGTTACCACCGCTACCCTGAACGGTGTTCGCCCCTCCTAGACCTCCTCCAAGGCTTGCTACACGGGACTTCATAGAAGATGTAATAACCCTTCTAGGTTTTCCCGTCTTTGCAGATTTCTTGCCATCCCCCGAAGGAACCTTAGCAACGGACTTACCTTCTTCGTTTTTCACCTTTCACCTCTTTCTTTTTCTTTTTTGAGACTTCTTCAAATTCTTTAACTGGGATTTTAATTTTAATTTTAGAAACAAGATCAAGAGCAGGGGCAATTTTCCTTTCAAGTTTTCTTTTCTCTGCCCTAGATATATCTAAGTCATTCAAAAACTTAACAACCATTTGAAGTTCTCGGCTGGCTCTTTGCAGATGCTTATTGAGAACTTCTTGGTCATGACTATTATTTCTGTTATAATCTCTCATCAGTACTTTAAATCCACGCAAAGTCGGTTTCCATTTTTAATAGTAGGAACCGCAGACACTATACCTACCTGAACAGGTGTTCCAACCCCAGCTGCTATTAAGTTCGCCTCAGAATCATTACAAGCCAACCCGTTTTCAGAGATTCGCACAGGTTGGTTCAAAATATAGGTTATCGCCCCACCATTTCTGACACCTCCACCAGTTAAAGCGATAGTTTCAAAGGCTCTAAAATATGCCCTCGTTCCACCGTTCACCATAGTAGCGACGTTGTTCCCACCTGTAGGGCTACGGAATTGTTTTCCGATAAAGTTTTCTGGGGAACCTACACCTGGACCTCCTGGTTGTAACGGAGTATAGTTTTCAGATTGAAACAATAAAAATCCTGCGACATTAGTTCCATCGCTGACTTCTACTGTAAAGGTTTGTGTCCCTGTTGCATACTGCACAAAAACTCCTCCCCTCCAACCTGCTCTTCGTAAAAGTGGTCCGACTGTAACAGGGAATCTATCTCCGGGAAACATAAGTTCCACGTCAAGGGCATCGTCTAAAGACGAGTTTAATATATCAGGCATTAAAACCTCCTTTTGGTATCAATTGGCATACGAGACTCATGAGAACCTTTTCTGGCTCTCCTAGAAGTAGCACCGAACCTACCACTAGAAGAAGAGCCAGAGGAAAACCCTTTTTGAGAACCCCGTATAATTGCTTTTTTATTTGAATTTGAAGATGCAAGCCAGCACATTCTAGCCAAGGCATCCGCAAAGTCATCATGCTTTCCCTTTGTTTGTGGAGCTTCTACTTCAACCACATACTTGGAAACATAATTTGCTTGTAACTCTAAGAGCTCAGTGATGTAAGGGGAATACTCTTCCCCCTCTTCCGGATCATTATATATTCGAAGTTTATCATCGAACATAAGGTTCTTTACATTTTGAAACATTTGAGAAGTGAGTTGTCTTGTATGATGCTTAGAAGTTAATTGGCCGAGACCTCTTTTCTTTAAAGCCTGTTCCATAGGAATCCCAACCCACTGGTCAAATATCCCCTCAACTATATAAAAGTTCTCCGCAAAAGATTGAATCCAATCCGCCACCGCATCAAAGTCTAACCTTTCTTCTTCTTCAAAAGGATGTACTCCAGCTTTTATTCTAGCCATTAGATCGATTACAACCTTTCCATCCGAATCATTATGACCAATTGAAACAGCGCACCAGTCACCTACAAGGGCTATATCCACTCCCATAAAGTATGGTACTCGATAGATTCCTTTATTTCGGGGCTTTAATTTTACGTCAATGCAGTTTAGAAGATCGTCTGGGTTCTGCATCCAACCCCTCGTTCTATCCGTAAAGATGGCTCCGAATTCCGTGTAAAATACGTTCGGGTCTTTTAAATAGGAGGCTACAAAAGTAGCTGCAGGAACTGTGGGGTTAACCTCCCAAGTAGGAGCCTGTATGCATAACATCTGGTCCGCTGCAATATTATTTCCAAAACCCAACTCAAATTGAGTGTAAAACAAGCCTTGCTTTCCAAGAGGGGATGAGATCATAACAATACGACCTTCGTTATCACCTATCGGAATAGTAGTATCTTCGGGGTCTTTAGGGGAAAAAGTTCTAGTAGAAGGTTCCACTGCTTGATATACTTCGTCTGCAGATGCTTGACCTTGTTCCCCAAAGTGGGCAACCTCGTCGAGTGCAACCATCAAGTTTGCCCCCCCACGTAGTCCTTTTGCCACACAAGACTTAAAGGTAACATTTATGGAAAACCTTGCTTTGGGGTTTTTCTGATAAGAACCATAAGTGTCTATATCATAAGGAGTTTGAAAGGTAGCATAACTTTGAGTAGCATTTGCTGCATAAGGTCTAAAGTAATCGCACTTCTGGAAATGCCCAGAAGCCTCCCGATATAACAAAGATGCTTGGGCTTGGTCCGTCGCTACGGAGATTAGCTGTATAACATTTGACTGAGAAGAACCGTAATGCTGTTGAGGATTCCCAAGTAGCAAAAGTTTATATGCCTCGTAAGCCACAATACAGGATGTTATTAACGTCTTTCCTGAGCGACGTCCAACACTGAGGACCATTTCTCGCCTTTGACTTCCTGGAACAACCTTTTCTATGTTACAACGCCCCTCGTCGAATAAGAACTTTAAGTAGCCAGCTTCTGACATATACTTTACGTCTTCCCGTTTGAAATCGGTAACAACTATTCGGTACTTGTAATAGCCGTATTTATCTACAAGATCAGGAGAGTATCCAGGAGCAGTTGTAGGAACCTCTTCGTGTAAAGGAAAATCAAAGGGGTTCTCATCTAAAGCCATTCCATAATGGGCTTTTAGTATTATTCTTTGAACAGGGAACAACTTTAAACCCAAACCCCAAGGTGCTTGAATAAAATTGATTACATCTACAGGAGTTTTCTTTGCACTAGAATCCCCTGCACCACGACCAATATTTGCAACAATAGAACTTAAATCCATAGCCTAGAACCTTATCTAGATGCCTGACGCATTCTTCTTCGAGCATCTTCTTTCCAGGCATCGTCGAAAGAAGAAATAAGTTTAGCGAAAACCGTTTCCACATGCTCAGGTGGAACCCCCGACTCAAGTAATACCCCTCTAAAGGTTTCGAGTAACAAAGAGAATACTTCCTTAAATACAGGGGAATCTAAATCTATTACCCCACCTTCGGACAAAGACTTCTTTCTAAGCCATATATCACTCATACCTTTAAGTATACGTGCCCTTTTAGTGGCGAGGTTTGCAGCAGATGCACCGTTTCGAAAGGCTTCTTCTTTTTCAAAATCTATTACCGCAGCGTCCTCGGCCAATGCAGTTAAGATGCTTTCTAAAACTTTATCGGACTCCGAAGAAATTCGAACGGTACTGATAAGAGGATCCGAGGCTACATGCTCTTCCCTTGCCTGACACACTTCTGCTACTTGGGTACTGATCGGAGATAGGACTGCTTTCTTTCGCCTTCCTGGAGTTCCTTTCATTACAATAGGGATTCCGCTCCCATTTAGAACTACCTCATCGTTATCTAAGTCGACTTCATCAGGTCTTTTATAGGCTTGCTTTCCAGAGGTTCCTACGGTTAAAACTCTACGCACTCCCTCGGATAAGTTGTCTAGTAGTTTTTGCCTTTCTTCTCTTGTTTGCATATCACTATCCTATAATTGCGGGACCTATACTTCGCACTGCTTTATTAGGATACCCGTCAGATGGTGTGAGAGTATAGTTTCCGGCATCCGGACCTGTAACTTGTAGTAGCATAAACTCAAACTCCAAACCTACAGGTAAGGTTACATGAACAATACTTAGGTTTGCAAGGGTAGTCCATCCAGTTGTAGCGGAAATATAAGCTGCTAGGTTGATTGAGGTTGCAGCAGTATCCCCGTTTACAACTGCAAAGTCGACGTCAGGAACTGCCGTCCAATCCCCCATAACAATCCTTGTTTGTGCGGAAGTTACCACTGTAACAGCTGCATCAACAGTAATTGCAAAAGTTGGGGCAGTAGCCACTTCCACCATACGACCTTGCATAGTTCGCCTGCCTGGAGTTTTACCTCCAACAGTTGCTTGCTCCATACCCCGACCACTTATTTGAGGGAACAGCTGGGTTTCATAAGTTGAGCGAACCTTAACAGGGTTTCCAGAAGTTCCTTTGGAAGGATCTGAACCTTGTCTTAGGTTTGCAACTAGCATCTTGAAAGGTTTTTGGGCACCTATAACTCTTCTGGGCATATATAACTCCGTTTCATAGTAATATGCTATAAGTTATTTATTGCCTAGCTCAAAACATAGACCCTTCAAGTTAATCCTCCTCGATAATTCCATATATAGAATCCCAGTCAGAATAGACGGCATTCTCATAGGTGCTATTACCGTCTTGAACCTCAAAAACTCCGTCATGATCTTCGTCCGTTAAGCTAATAGGCTTACGACCTCCCTCACCGTGCCCCCAATAATTAAGCCACATATACCTATTGGCATTGGAGATACCTTTTGGTCGCGCTCTTATAGGCTCTAAAAGGTCTAAGGGAACCACTTCCGCATCAGGGTGTTTTTTAAAATACTTGAATAGGTCTTCGGGCAAAGGATGCCGTTCCCAATCTTGCCAAGAAGTATCTTTTATGCTGGAAACCTCTTCTTTATTTGGTTTCCTTCGCAGTTTCCAAAGATCAGGGTCACCCATGAACTTTGAAAATAAGTATTTACTGGCTACCCTAGAAGAAGATGCTCTTTTCATATCAATAACCCCACCTTGTGTATTTCGGGTCTAAACCCGAGGAGTCTAAAACTCCCATTCTCTTAGCTCTTCTTAGGAATCTATCGGAAGAAGAACTTGCTATAACATTTAACCAGTCAGGGTAATCTACCATTCTACAATTTACCAAGGGGTCTATAAAAATACCCTTTGGTACTTTCATTTTTCCAGGATAAGAAAACTTGTGCCAAATAAACTTAGCGGAAACTGAAACTGCTTCCCTGCTAGGGGTTAAGCCCCGATATCCCATTACGGATATAATTTCCATAGCATAGTAATACATTAAAGGTCCGTATCCCTGCGCTGCCTTTACACTCACAACTTGATAAAGGACTCCGTCTTGTGCGCAAGAAGGTTCTATTTCTATGAACGCCAAAACTCCGTCCGGATCTTGTATTTCTATAGATACAAAAGACTCGTCTCCTGTTAGAACCACTTTGGACCCTAACGGAGGACGAGTTTTCATTTTAGCGTACCTTATCATTTACAGCCCTTATATATTTTAGCAATCAGTTCCAGAAAGTGTGCCATCTAAGCCCACCAAAATTCCGAAGTTCTCAGAGTCCATGTTCCGCAAGCATAACTCAATACCAGCCTTTCTCGGCATCATTGAGCCTAATGGGATTTTAACACTATGATCAAAGTTCCATTTGAAAGAGGCAGACTTCATATCCTTTTTAATTTGTTTGTGTGCCAAGGCTATGAACTTCTTCATAGGAATCCCATTGTAACCAAACCCGTCACAAAACAGGTCTAAAAGGATAAGCGACAACTCTCCTCCTGCTGAAAAGTTTCCAGCCACCTTTTTATTAGAGGCTAGTTTTTTTAATTCTCGAACTTCTTTTAGAAGTTCGGTTGCTGTTAATTCTCTTGACATTTTAATCTCCTTTTTAGATGATGCCATTATTTGTTTCCGATAAGGCCACTTTAGATCCTAACGGAGGACGAGTTTTCATTTTAGCGTATCTATACACGATCTACCTATAATTTACAATGACATTAAACTCGACATTTGCGGTGTAAGGTCTACGGACATAGAAACCGTCTGCATCATATACAGGTCCACCGTCCCAACCAGTTATTGGACCTCCCTCCTGGTAACGGTAATCCTCCAATTGCACATCAAAAATATATTCTGGGAATTCCCTGTTCAATGTTTTCTCAAGGTTTGTATCCAAGTTCTTCTCAGAAGGAACACCATAATCTGAAGAATAACGAATAGATATGCGCCCTTTGTCTCCAAAAACACTTCCTAAGAAAACTGCTGGTTTTGAGTTCTTGGCCATAGAACTGCCAGCAAGACCCATGACTGCTTTCTGAACTTGTCTTGTCAGTTTCTTAGTTGGTGCGTTTCTCCTTTTACTTGCCAACCTACCCAAATTAGATTTGATTTCTCTTACTTCTTTAAGTAAGTCTTTTGCTGTTAATTCTCTTTTTGACACTTTATTCTCCTTTTTAGATGATGCCATTATTTGTTTCCCATCAGGGGTTATTTCTCTTTCGATTGCACAAGCAGGGCGACGAACTAAATAGTTCGGCCACTTCTCATACCACTTTGAATAAAACTCTGCTTTTGGTACAACCCTTACGGTTTCTTCAGGGTCCGGAAGGTTTGGGTCTGCAACATATACATTATAGTCTTCATCTACATCAAAAACTACAGAAGCATGAGACCAATCTCTTCCCTCTGGGTTCCATGCAATCATGACCGGAATACCCTTATCAGTCCACTCTTTTAATTGCTTTACGGTGGAAGGCATTGTAAGTGTTGCCCTACAACCATAATGTTGTGCACAGGCTAGTGCCTGCTCCCATGCAGCTCCTCTCATCGGTAGTGCGCCCATTACCTTATTGACTTCATCTTCGGTTGCGTGTGCGTAGTCTAGAGCCTGTAAACACATACTCATAGAGGTAGACATACATGAATATTGTGTCCTTTGCCTTTTCGGAGTTACATTCGCTTTTGCGCTTTTAGCATAAGTCATCAAAAATCCCAGGATGTGCACCCTCCCATAACATAGCGATATGCGAGATAAGGACATGAACATAAAAAGGTTCGTCGCATTCTCTTTCCCACACATTTCTAACAGGAGGTCCTGCTTCTACCATTCCTTGATCAGCGAAACTTTTATTCAAGATAGCAGTATCATGGTCATCTAAATGTAAAACGGTATGAGAACCGTCCTTCCAAAAGATGGTATTTACGGTTAGGTCTTGGTCCGACATAAGAACTCCTTTATAAAGTTTCCAGTATAAAGTTTCTATTGAGTTTTTAAAACAGCTTTAACTGCTTACGGTCTTGTATAAGACCGTTTCTTTCCTCAACCCGTTCTTCCCTACAAGGCACACAAAGGGTCGATATCCATCCAACCTTGTTTGTTTCTCCCCTTGAACCACAGTCTTCGCAAGTTTTATAGGATAATGCCTCTGCAAAGTTTATCGCTCCTAAGATATAATCATCCGAACTGTCCACATAAAACTTTAAGCCTCCAAACTTTTCCTTAACCTGTGTAGCCTCCACTTGAGGAATAGGTTCTAAAAGCCACTTCGGCTTTTCTACTTTATCCTTATGAAGATCCCAATCCACAGTAAGTTGATCTACGTGGGCTTGAAGAGTGAAACACAAACAGTCGATAATATTAAACCATCCGTCCCCGCAAGAAAACCCCCAACACATTGATGTTTCTGACATCGGTAATATTCTTTGCCTAAAAATCTTCGGGTATCTCTCGAACAATTCCTCGGTTTTCTTCTTATTCATCTTCACTTTCTCCTTCCTTATCTGTGGTGTTAAAATATACCCTCAATAATTGCTTTACCTTTTTCCTAGGGAATTAGGTAAATCGGGATACCGTTCTTGGAGCTTTTTGTATGTTAAATTGGTATTTCCATAATCCCACTTTACGCAACCCCTCTGGGTGCTAATATAAGAACTGCTGAGATAAGTTGCCAAGGTTTCAATCTTAAAGGTCGGGTTAGCCTTTATAAAGGCTAAGACTAAATTGTAAAGATTTTCAAACCATATATCAAAAGGTTCTATGCCTAGATACTTTCGCATAACCCTATTCCCATGAACTGGGTGCAATCCCAACTCTAATCCAATTTCCACAGCAGTTATTGGTTTATGCTTATATTTCTCGTAGACTGCAAACTCAACCTTATCCCGAAACTCCTCCCCTAAAAGGTGGTCTAGCCTATTACGGTTATGAACAGTAACGGAGCCATACACTTCTTTGTACAACTCCTCCTTATACATTAAAAGTTGATCTTCGTTTACATACTCAAATAACTTTTTGAATACTCCTGCCTTATCTATTTTCTCTAATAAAGGTCTTGTCTTAATCCAATCCAAGATAAGGTCCTTTAAATCTAAGCTGGAAACTTTCTCCTTAACTTCTAATCCAAACTCTTGCATAAACAAAGTTACGGACCACCTCCCGAAAACTTTTCCGCTTTTGTTTCTATACCCGTTAGCGTTTAAGTAGCTCGTAACCTCCGCAACCGTGCTGGGACCCTCCTTAAGAGCCATGTGTATACCAGCTAGTAACTTTTCCTTGAAAAGGTCCTTCGCTTTGAAGGAAGGTGGAGGTGGTAGGGCGTTAATTCGTATTACAGGTAATACCTCTTCCACATCAAAAAGACTTTGGTCATATTCGAAGAAAGCACCTAAATCTGAAGCACTCTCAAAACTCAAATCTATCACTTGAACCGAAGACTTCGGAACCGATATACCATTTTGAATTAGAAACCTTTTCATTCGATCATTTGTCCAAGAGCCTAATGTCGGACTTAGAACTCCACAACCGTTCAAAATCCGAGATAAAAAATTAAGGCTCGTTTCCTCTTCTCCTAGTTCCTCTTTTATAGATAAAACTTGAGATAACGCATTTCTAATTAGAAAGGACATAACGGCTTTTCTTTTTGGGATTATTCCGTATGTTCTTAGGTTGGACAATGAGGACTGGGTTAATTTAAAGGAAATAACGGAAAGGATCTTCTCGTCCTTGAACCCCTTTAAGGTATATCTAAGTATTTCTGTTTTCTGAGGTAGTGTTAATTTCATTCTAAACCTTCCCGTATAATTTGTATTAGGTTCTGGAAGGGGGAAAAATACCCCCGACAACCTTACTCGGCAGCCCAACCCCATACAGCATAATGGGAGACCTTACCCGTAGACTTGTATTTCTGCAATACCACAGTTAAAGACCATTGGGCTTGGCGTTTCAAAACTCTTTGAAACTTCGTATCCTGATACGTTAAGGTTGCCTTCTCACCTTTTAAAAGTAGTTCCTTATAACCCTTTACGGCAGCACCCTTCTTCTCAAACAAAGTTTCTTTACCAAAACCCCAAGAAACTCTCCAACCTTTTTGGAATACAACCTTTTCAAGAGACCACTTTGGATCCCGTACTTTCGTAGCGTTGGTTTCGGTAATAACCGTGTACTCAGGGTACATGGCTCGCACCTTTTCAAGAGCCTCCCACCCCTTCTCACATTCTACCTTTACCGTCTTAGTCTTAGACTTTCCAAAAGCCTTTTCTTCTGCAACAGGGCAAGCCATCGCATCACCCCATTTATCTCCCTCGTGCTTTTCCTGCAAACCTCTTAGCGTAGCAGCATCTACTGGGGTTTTCGAAAGCATTTGAAAACTGACCTTCTGCCCAATCGTTCCGCTGTACGCATCATTCCCGCATTCATAACGGTCTTCCATTGCCTCAGCATGGAAAGCCTTTGAAAACTCTTTGTTGTTTTTTGCATGTATCATTATTTGAAAAGAACTGGCACCCATTTTGACCTCCTACAGTCGTTATATACGATTACAAATACATAAGGGTAGGAAGTCTATAATACATACTCGGTTAAGAGGCTTTTCCTAATTTTTCAGGGATTTTGTTTTCCCTGTCAATCTTATTCTTTGCTTCCAAGAAACAAACTACAAGTAGTGTGCAAATCATATAGAATAGAGTCCCATATAATTGGGAACCCATTAAATCTCCCAGTATGTAAAACATTAGATACCAAAGTAGAAAAACGGACATATATCCTAAACCTTGTACGGCTAGGGATAAAGTTTCTTTAAGAACACGCATAAGTGTCTCCTATATAAAAAAAGTTCCCGGAGGAACTTCTAGTAAGTGGCTTTTTGGAATAGAACATTCCATGCCGTTGTCAAATTGAACTTTCCAACTAGAGGTTTTACATTCTAGAACCTTACAACGAGGCTTGGTAGCTCCTCCGGCTATCCGTAGCAATTTACTATATAATCCCCCCTTAGCAATAGTGGGAGCTGCTAAGCTACCTACACAGGTCTTTAAATCAATATAACAAAAGCTTCCCTCATAATTCAAATATCTCATCCCATTCCCCTAGATAATCCTCGGTCACAATGTTTCCAAAACGAGTATCAAGTATCACATAATTATCTGGAACTACTTCTTCCCAATCTTCCTTATAAACGACTATAACATTATCGACTTTTAAATGCTTCTCTACGGTGTACGCATTAGATACGAGGTTATAACCTAATGAACCTTCTTTCACTTTAATGTTGGGTTCGGCGTACACATACCAGATCTTTATAAATCTCATTCTTATAAATCCTCAACCTTATAGCAAAACCCAAAAGAAAAGGGCAGCATTAAAACCCAAACAGCCAATAAAGATAACCATGCGGATTCTAAAATGTAAATCAACACCATAATACCTATGGAGGAAACGAAAAACACTGTAGCTCCGAAAACACTCAATAGAAGTGTTCTAGATATAAGAAGTTCTTTCGGAGTTAGCTTTCTCATTAGTGGTCCGGATCGAAGTCTACTTCTAGGTCCCAAGAACCTAAATGTTCATCCCAGTCTAAAACCATCCTAGAGTTAAAGGTGCTACTAAGATACATTTCGCTGGCAAGGTCCTCAAGAGTTTCTGGGACGTCACTTCCACCAATCCCGTACTTATTTAAAAGTTTTAGATGCTTACCTTCGGCTTTCTCAAAAGCAACACTTAATTTATCTAGTCTTTTCTGAGCAGCCTTGTACTTACCATACTGCCCTTTTTCTAAGTATTCTTCGGAACGATATTCCGCATCGTCGTACTCGGTGTCAAGTTTAACAACTCGAGTTTCAGCAAGGATTATTTGATTCCAAATAACAATTACTTTTTCAGCCAAAGCAATACTTTCCTCGAAGCCTACATTTTTCTTATTATAGAAAGGAGATTCAAAGTTCCAAGAAGAACCGTGAATAAAGTCGAGGAACCTCTCTTCCTCGTTTAGTTCTTCCTGAAAATCAAGACTAGAAGTACGACCTCTATCATCTGCCCCAAACCACTTGGATATTAGTTCCTCTTCTACTTCATTTCTACCCATTAGATCCTTGGCTGTTACCAAAGAGGATCTCTTATAAGAATCTGAATTATAATCTGCGTAGAAGGATTCTTTTGTAACAGCGTCCATCCACTTACTTATTTTTTTAGGGTTTGTTACAAAAACCTCGGATCCCTCGAAGCCAAATTCTCCACTATCCCATTTTCCAAGGTTGTTATCCGAGAAGTAGTCGACTAATATCTCTGCTTCTTTCTCGGTCCAAGAGCCTCCAAACTCGCTTTTGAGGTCCCAAGTTGGATCGCTGTAGGAAATTCCTACTTCGTATTTAAGAATAGTGGAATTAACTTTAATGGTTCTATACATTAATTCTTCTGCTTTTGGGTTTCTACGCATTATATTTCCTGTAGTTATAGTTACAATAAAGAAACCTATAAATACTTTATTGAAAAAGGAAGAGGTTTATGAGACCTCTTCCTTTTTCAATAAAGTACCAACCTAGTTGAAACCCTGATAACATAGGTTCTAACTAGGTTTTAACGTACCGTTCAAAGGCTGGCTCTTAAGTTGTACGTCACAATAATGTAAAGCAACGGGAATACAGGCTGATAATATGCCTCAACCTCTACAGCCGTTGGATCCTCAGGGCTAATGTTAGCAGAAACACCTGTAAAGGTGGAGATGATTTGACCTTGGACTAACCCTTTCAAAGTATTATTCACTTGGGCTTCAATTTGAGAAGTAATTCCAGGGAGGAACTTGATACCTACAAACTTATCCAAAGTAGAACGAGTTCTTTTTTGTACTTCATCTGCAATAGTTGTTACCGTTGGAGTTTTGGTAAGAACATTAGTCACATCAGTTGTCAAACCTTGACGAACCGATATAACTTGACGGTCTTGACCTACTACAGTGATACCTCTAACTGCCACTTGATTTTGCTCAACCGCATCCAAAGTTCTAGCGATCTCATCAAAACCGAGAATACGAGCACGAGTCCATGGGGTAGCAACATCAATAGTTGGAGAAGCACGATTACCTGCAAACGCTGCAGCCATATAAGTACCATCTACCAAATAAGAGGTCACAGTTCCATCAGCCTTAGTTAATGAAAGTGTTACAATATCTGGATAAACCATTCTTAATCTTGACCTTTTAACAGCTTCTGCAGTATTACCCGCATCCCTTGGTTGAGTACCAGCACTTAACCCTACAATTGCAGTTCTTTCAGCTCTATATCGAATAGAACTTTGAATATCACAATGTTTTGCTAAGTATTGGAACAACACAAGAGAATCTCCTCTCATTGGAACCAAATAGTCAGGGTATATTCCACCAGGAAGAGTTCCAGCGACTTCATCAATAGCAGCGATATAAGAATCTACAGAAGCAGAGTCTGAAATACCATCATTATTGATATCCTCATCTTTTAATACTTGCTTGATGGCAAGTATTACAGCACCGTTCAAGAAAGCGAGGTACGCTCCCAAAGAAACAGGGCTAGAAGGATTCTTTGCACCGAAAGCAGACTCAATTGCAGATTGCTTAGTAAAGATCTGCGCAGTAAAGTCTTGCTTCTTGTAATCATAAGACACATAATAAATGTCTCCTACGGATGGCTCTGAACCACCTCTCTCATAAGTAGATACTACGGCAGTGTCTCCAACAGTAATTCCCAAAGTATTTGAAACTAGAAGTTCCACTCCAGGAATTGTATTTACTGGCAAATTAGAATCTGTCGTAACAACCGTGCGCACATTAAATGTAAGGGTCGCAGCAGCTGGATAAGCAGCTCCTCCCTCACGAGGTAATATACTGAAGGTTAAACCAGTTACAACGTCTCTATACGTCTGCCCGACGTTCCCATCTTGACCTACACCAGTGTTTAATGAAGAACTATTGGCCGAACCGGAACCATTAATTGGATCAGAAGAAATAACGTAAAACCCATCAATTGAAGGATCTCCTACATTACCGTCTCCTGCATCAACACCCAAACCAGTTCCGGGTCTAGTTACAGAAGAACTAGCAGCGAGTACAATTGCAACCGAAGAAGTTGTACCAGCTCCAGAGCCACCAAGACTTTGTAAAAACAAATACTCAGCATTTGCAGCATCCCTTACAACTTTGGATAAACCAACATTTGTAAAGTATGTTCCAGTACCACCATCTTGCCAACTTAATAAGTGGGCTGCAATAGTCGCTTGGTCATGAGCCATCATTCCAGAAGAAAGAACTTCAGGATCAACTACAGTACGGAAACTTTCATCTCCTTCAGAAAATCCAAGGATTTCATTACCAGAAGCATTACCGATTGTGATAACGGCTCCTGCTGCAGAACTTGCACCACGGAAACGAATACCTGCACCCTCTTGCATTACCAACCCAGAAGCCAAACCTTGAGCAACCATCGCTGCTTGGATTTGAGCCAAGATTGTATTTGCAGAACCAATAGGTCCTAAAGGAACATCTGCAGAAGTTGTAATCGCTACACCTGCTGCATCAGTAAGTAGTAGGGTTACAGGAACTCCTTCAAAAGTGAACTTGAAGACGTTATTCTGTGGGTTGGTAGAATCTGGTCCGTAGAAAGTAACCAAAGGTTGTCCATCACGAGCATCAGTATAAGTTAGCGTAGGAACTTGTCCACCAGAAAGACCCACTTCTCCGAAAAGAGTTGGTTCTAATACAGTAGCACGAATACCAGCCTTGGCTATCTCATTAGCAGTCAAACCGCAATTTACATTTCCAGAACCACCGAGTATTGACAAAGATGCTTGAGATAATACATAAGCACCATCTTCAGAACCTGTTTGGCCAGGAATAATTCTATTCCTAAGAACCAAGCGATCATTATTCAACTCAGAAGTAACAGCCCCTGTAAAGGTATATCGACGAGCGACGTTACCAGCGACAAGTTTTGCTTGACCTCCAGCAGCAGAATCTGTATCGAAACCAGCAAGAACACAGAAGTCTTCCGCAGGAGTTCCGTTTGTAACAAACTCGATAAACCCACCATTTGTATCAGTAGGAGCTGGTATTAAAGAAAATACCAAGCGACCAGAAGTATCATTCGATACTGTGATAATACAAGCAAGACCAACAGCAGTTATCGCAGCATCAATAGCAGTTTGTACTACAGTTACCAAAGCACTCGCAGAAGTATAAGTTCCAGCAGCGATCGGGACTGCAGCAGTTGTTATTGTTCCCGCAGTGATATTACCCGTATATTGAATAATGATATCATCATATTCTCCAACAGTAATAGTAACAGGACTTAAGAAACGAGTTCTACCTGTAATGCTTGGAGCATTATTTGGGTTGTACAAGTGGAATACTGAAGTTACGTCAAAAGTTCCACCGTCAAGAGTAAGAACTCCCGCAATACTAGAAGCAGACACTGAACGAACAGTAACAGCTGAACCAGTGCCCGCAGTACATACCAACTTCCAATCCTTATAGTAATCCAAAACATCTGAAGGATTAGACGCTGCCGGAATAGTTATTGAGGTTGCCCCTCCTGCAGAAGCAGTAGCATGAATACCAAGAGTTGCTTGGTTCAAAGCCAAGGCATAATCTTCAAGTGTTCTGGTTGCAGCGAGAGGAACTTTCGCTTGAATCAACTTACTATCCATAAACAACTCAACAGAGTTATTTAAAGCAGTAATATCATAAGTAGTGTTTCCGGAGTCCGCATCATATACAACTTCAGAACCAACCAACTGAGCAGAGAAACCGCAACCAGCACCTGTAGGGTCAGAAAGGTCAATAAACCCACCTGATACAGCTGAACTATCAATTTCAACATCGAAATGGTCCGACGCATTTTGGATAATATAATAAGGTCCTTTTCCAGGGACTGCATATTTAGCGAGGGTTGCATCTTGTTGAGCGAAAGTTACAGTTACATCTTCTTCTACCGCACCAGTAAAAGAGGTTGCATCAAATGGACTTTCAAAACGACAGTCAGGAAGTCTTTCAGTACCACTTGGAAACTGTACAGTTACAGTAGCGAGACCTGCAGACTTAGAACCGAAAGTAGGTGTTAACAAAGGAACACTGTTTTCGTTTTTAACAGAATATGTTCCAACACCCGATGCCCCTTCAGTAGAAACTGTTAGAGTGTAGTCTTGATCTTGCAATGTATTATAATAGAAAGTAGCATAAACATTAGCACCTACAGGAACAGCTTCCGAAAGTGTTATTTGGTTTGTTGCATGATCTACTTTTGTAACAGTTACACGACCACGGTCTACAGCATCCTCAACAGAGTAACCCCAATAAGCGAAGATAAGGTCAGGACGATTTGTTGGAAGGTCAATACGACCGTTAGCAACACTTTGATAGGTAGTAGTACCAATTGGAGTGTTTCTTCCGTTACCTGTAGTAGCAGTTAAAGGAAGTTTAAATACAACTCTTCCTTCATTTGGAGGATTCACAGAAGAATCTACAACCGAAGAGCATTCCGTCAAATAAGACTTAGTATCAACTAGAGAAGTAGATATCTGGGAGGAGTCAAAGAATTCAGAACCCTGAGTATGAAGACCATATTCGGTAAGAGTTGCAGTACCCCAAAGAATTAAGTCATCTTTAAGAATAAAGTCTGCACCACTTCTGTAATCTTGCCGGTCAGGAGTTAAACCACATTGAAAGATTTCAGTTATTCCTCGGTGTGCAAGGTAATCAAAAGTATCTTGCCAAGAATTGAAGTAGTATTGACAAGTAACAGTTGTGCCAACTTTTGGAGCGAAAGGTAAAGTAACAGCCCCTGTTTTTCCATCAACGGAAGTAGGGATAACTTGTATTCCGCCAACCTTAACAGTAACATCAGCAGGATCCGTTGTAGTAACACCACCATTTGAACCATCAACAATAGGTCTTTGGAAAGTATAGAAGACTTGGCTTCTAGAAGTCTTTTGACCGAGAGTTAATCCTAGAGTAGAGTTAGCAAGACCATTTTGGATTTGAATATCCGAGTCAGCTTGTAGTTTCAATACCGTACTACCAAAGTTATTTACATCACTAGACGCAATTAAAGTAGTTCCTGTTGCTGCAGCATTTATAAAGGAAGCAACTTGAGCAGCAGCCCAAGGGCTTAATGTAGCAGAAGGAGCGATTGTAACAACTACAACATCTTGATCATCGACCAAAATACTCAAAGTATCATTTACCCCAGCAATAATTTCAAAGGATTCACTAACCGCACCAAGTAGGACTGGGCTTTCAGGAGTAATTTGCTCCGCCAAGTTATCAGTTATAAGGGTGTCCGTTCTATTAAAGAAATAAGTAACCTTTACAACATCACCCAATTTTGGAGAAGTAGAAAGTTTTAGGATACCTTTGGCACCATCAATTGCAAGAACAACAACAGGCTCACTGTTTATAGTTATAGAAACAGAACCTGAATCAGTAGCAGTAGTACCCGCACCGTCTCCAGAAACAATTGGAAAGTTTTTAACTTGAATTCGGTCAAGGTCACCATCAAAAGCACCGAGAGTTACTGCTCCGGCTTGAGAGATGGAAACAACTGCACGACCTGTTTCGTCTTCTTGAACAATTCGTTGATCAACAGAAGATGAAGAACCTCTTACAATTTCTAATGCGTTTTGAGTTAATATTTCAGACCCTGTACCTATAATAAGAGGAATGCGAGCGTTCGACGCCACACCTTGTAAGGGGTCTTCAAAATTGGTTTGCGTGTAAACTCCGGGAGGAGCGTAGACGGATCCTGGAAATGCCATGATAATTCTCCGAGTATATGTTCAAGCAAGTTATATATCTTTGGATAAACCCAAATATACTATTGTATTGGGTATAAGTATTCTAGTGTAGTTTATTTCCCACGGAGGAAATATAGGAACACTTTATGTTCGGAACTAATTATAAACTAGGTTTCCTTTTTGGAGTCTTCTTTTCGGTGTGCTTGATATAAGCCTTTATTGAAATCTTGGGCTAAACTTCTTTTGGCATTGGTTTCTTTTATCTCGCTTCCAGTTAAAGTTCGAAAACCTCCGTCTGCATTTGGAGTTAAATGTTCCATGCCTACATTTTTACCAGACTTTATCTCGTCTTCCAGATGTTTAATCTTTTCTGCACGACGGTCTTCTATCTTTCGCCATTTTTGTTCCGAGTCCCGACCTATTGTCTTATCAAAGTCATAGTCGATGGAAGCAACCCCTGTATTTTGCGGATGTATTCCTGTAGGATTGTGCTTAAAGGTAAAGTTTCCAGCTGAAACAAGTTTCTGTGCTAGTTCCGAACAGGATGGGCAAGGGCATTCTTCTCTTTTGTTAGCTGGTCTTATTTCTTCAAACTCTAAGCCACACTCATAGCATTGATATTTATATATAGGCACTATATAGCTCCGTAATATTAGAGGCACTCTTCAAAGAGCACCTCTAATATTACTACAATAATTGAAAACAGAACCTATTCTCGCATCAAGGTATAGGAAAAGGTTTTAAGACCCGTATTATCTTGTTGCATATGAGCGAGTTTCATCATCTTATTGAAATCTGCAAGTCTTTTAAATACCTGACAACCCGCACTCCACTTATCAACTTGCGTCGAGTCACTACCAGCCTTGTGGATATTAATCCCAAAGTAACCTGTTGTAATAGTGTCCGGATTCTCATCAAGAACATTATCCTTATTACCATCCCGATAAACTGAAACTTCCCCTGCTCTTTGACAAAGGGCTTCATATTTACCTGCATGTAAATCTATAGTCCAAGTATCTAAGTACTGTTCTTCTACTAGGATAGCAGTTCCGGCTACTCTAGAGGGATTTTCTAGCCAATAGGTTCCAGGGTCTGTAGTTCCTGGCCAAAAATAACTAACCCAACCACCTTCAGGACTATAATAGTAGCACCCTAATGTATCATTGAAAGAATTTGCCTGCGAATCCTTAGACCTTAAACCGAAAAGCCACAACCTATAAGGCTCATTCCAAATCTCATAGCCCTCATCTTTTGCTTTTTGTAATATAGGAGGTAAAGGCTCTTGCGGAGTAAAAGCACTTTCTACTGTGAAAAGAGCATTCCAAGTATTTGTACCTACAATACCATCTGCCGTAAGTCCCGACTTCTTTTGGAAATCCTTAACTGCCACTTCCGTTCCGTAACCGAAATCCCCGTCAATGGAAACATCATAGCCATCTTCCACAAGAATTTTCTGACATCTCCTAACATCGGCTCCTTTTGATCCTCTTCTTATAGTATCCATTTTTTAACTCCTGTTTTTGTATTGTTATATGACAAAAGTATATTTTACCTTATCATCTCAAAGTCCTTGGTTCTATTTCTAAACCACGGGTCGTTTATCTCTAAAAGTTTTAAACTTTGCACTAAGGTCAAAGTTGTAGGAGAACCACTTTCTGCTATTTCTTCATCGGATAACCCTGAAACATTCTTATCTGAACCAACCGTATTTGGAAGAACTCTAGAAAGATATCTGGGTAAGGGTGTATGCATAAACCAATCCGTCATTACATCAACAGATATTGAAGCAGTATAAAAGTAATCATCTCCGTTTTCATCATACGTTTCTTCTGCCTCCCCTCCATGACTAACATTGGTTATTACAATCCCTTCCCCTGCAAGTCGGTCTCTTAGTGTAGTGTATAAAAACATAGCTGTTCTGTCTGCTATCTCTGACGAAGCATATACATCTCTCGCCATTATGTCGAAATCTAAACTCATCTCCCAGTGACCACCGTACTCACGGGAAGAATCCTCTCTCTTAGAAGTTACCACCACAGACATTATATCTCCAGCATAACCTCTTCGACCAAAGGCTAGAACTACTCCGGGAATTGCACTATTATTAGCCCCATTTTCCTCGACTAGGAAAGGTCCTGAGGATTCAGCTGCATACCTGTAATCTACAGATAGGTAAGTGTTAGGGGGAAGTGCCCCAAAGAGCTCTATGCGTCCTGTTGAAACCTCAACAGAGTAATTAACACCATCATAGAAAGGGATGTTTCCAGGCATTTCGTAAACACGTAAGGAACCTTTATGTATAGAACCTGCACCGACTTCGTATGAGGTAGGTGTTAAGCCTATTGGCCTTTCATCGATAGATTCTAAAAGAGGGTCTATATAGAATACTAATTTACTTCTAGGTTCTCCACGCCATACAACTTCTTCTTCTAAGAACTCCACATAATAGATTCCAGGAGAAGAAGGGAACACTCCACTGTTATTTTGAATTGCAATAGAATCTTCTTTTAACCATTCAATGGAAGTACCGTTTTTCCCATAAACTTTTGCTAGGTGGCAATAAGAAACAACCGTGCCCATATAATGGTCAGCCGAGAAAGAATTAGGGCTTGCACTTGCGCCCTTCATAATTATTGCTTGTTGGGGTCGCTCTTCAAAAGAGTAACGTCCTTGTATGTTTGGAACAAGGGAGTCTTTATATTGGGGTTCCGTAGACCAATACGCTCGAAGTTCCATAAGGAATCTTCTTTTAATACTCTCTGTTAAGTTTGCAAACATACATAGTTATCCTATCTTATTCTAGCCTTGAATAGAACTTTTCTAATAGCAGCTCTTTTCTCATTCATTTTTATAGCTGCATCCAAGTCAGGGTCTTCTGAATCAACCACATATCTATTCAAGGTTGAAAGTTCGGTGGCTCCTGGCATTTCAAGGATTTCCTCAGGGGTATCGGGGCTTTCCTCAAACTCATCCCACTCAACGCTTAAGGAACTATCGTGCCCTCTATCTTCTTCCAAGGTATTTTCAAAAGTAGAAGGGTCATTTGAAACAGCGTTTGAATTCGCAAACTCTTGAACCTCTACTTTTCTGGGGTCCGCAAAAAAGAGGTCCGATGCAGAAGAGGCATTTACTGTTCTTGGATTAATCGTTTGTTGTAAGAGGTATATAGTTGCCTCATGGGAATTTGCAGTGGCCATTAAGTAATCATCTAAGCCCAAAGTCATGAGACCTGATTCGGTGATATCATCATACACAGCCCTAAGCAACTTTTGCAAGTCTTCTTCAGAAGTGAGACCTCTTCTAAAGTGGTCCGGAATACTAGCCCATTTACCTAAGTATTCAGCCATAAGAGGTATTTGATTTTGTAAAGAAACTTCCTCAGAACCGACTAACCCTGCAATCTTTTCTGCAAGCACGTCAATCTCCGTAGAAACAGAGGAGTACAATCTTTCAAAAAGTAAATGCTCTTGAAAAAAGTGGGAGCCAGAAACTTGCCAATGAGAAGTTTGATATGACAAGTACTGCGCCCGTAAGCAAGCAAGAATCTCATTTAGAGATAAGGATAAAAACTCTAAATCTTCTTGCTTGCTTGTTATGTATGATCTTCTTTTCATTTTATTCCTATGGCATATCTGAGTCTGAAAGTAACTCATCTAACTCAGATATTGCATTGTGTAACCATTTCTCGCCTTTTAGGATTGATTTCTCAGGGTCCTCTTGAGGATTATAAGCTGGACCGTGCTTATAAAAGGAAACCCTTGGCTCAAAGAACTCAAACATAACATAAGGCTTAAGATTGTTACTGAAGAAACCCCAAGCAATATCCCCACTGCTATCGGATCCACCACCCAATGCCATCTTGACATTAGTAGCGTTTCCATCGTCTAAACCATCCCGATGCATTTTTACGTTGATTCTGTGTAACTTTAAGAGTAGCGCGAAGGCATCCTCAACATCTAGGACGCTATGAGAAATAAGGTCTGCAATTTCTTCACCCTCTGGGCTGTAGCCAGCTCTTCCCTTGCCAGCATAGTCCCATAACTGCTCGACCCAATCTCCCCCAGCTGCTTGTTTCTTTAGTTCTCTAATTTCTCTCGCTATTTTAGCGATCTCTCTTTTATTGGACATTTTTAGACTCCTTAAGTCTTTGTGGTTAAATCTTTATAGAATAAACATAATATGTATAAGGTTTTTATTCCTCGAAGTTATCCCAGAAATCGTATTCTGAGATATCCATTAGAGTGTCGTCACCATTAGTAGGGGTTTGAGCAAACTGCTCGTCGTAGTCCCCTCAACCACGACGTCTAGTAGAAGCACGTTTATTAGACGAGTATCTTCTATGTGGATGGTAGTCTTCAGCGTACTTTCCAGGACCCCACAAGGATTCCATATTTTTGAAAGCGCGGATTATTTGAGAGGCATCAAGACGAAGGGCTTGCTTAATCTCATACGCATTTTCATGTAGTGCTAAGAGAAAATCTTTTTTGTATTTCCAAAGTTCCTCTAAAGAACCATCATCGTAGGCATTCCAAAACACTTTTTGTAATTTACTAGGAATATCAATATCCCAATCACCTTCATCATACTCGAATATATCAGCGAGGTCCGCTAAGAGCTCATCTTCTTCGGAGACGTTAGCAGACATCTTCTTATAGTCGGCCAAAGAAGCATTTTTATAAGGAGCATTCCAATCAACCTTTCCTTTATTAAGTAAAGGTAAAACCTTACCCACGTCTTCAGGGTTGATAACTGGCATATCTTTACGGTTTGGTGCCCAAGAAGGAACGTTCTTGTTTATGAACTTAGCATTGGCCGACATGATTTGAATACCTGCCTCAACATCCCCACCACCTAATGTAGTAAGTGCCTTTTCAACCATTTCTGGTTTAGTGTTGAAACCTTTTGTAGAGGTCACACCCTTGTATAAACCCTCTCTAAGAATTTGTTCTACAGCTGCAGGAGTGAAGTCCTTAATATTTCCAGAACCAGAATTACCCCCACGGTTGAATACACCCTTAGTGATAATGTTTAAGATGCGAAGTAACTCGTACCCTTTAACTCCAGCTTTATAGCCTTGTACGGAGGCACTCTTACCATACGCCATAATTGCAGCAGCCCATCGATGATGACCGTCCATAATATGGTTATCCGAAGAAATAATAGCACCCAAGTCCGTATCCAAGAAGCCATTGATCATTCCAAGTGCCATTCCTACGGAGTTAATTGGAACCATTGTATTCTGAGAAGGTTTCAAAGTGGAAGCATTGAAAGAACTCTTCTTCAAAGAAACGACATCGTCTTTTGAGTTCCCATCTTGCTGCCCATCCTGAACAACATCCCTTGCACCAGAAGGGACTTTTGACAATTGCCCCGCATCTTCAAAGATTTTCTGGTTGATGGACTGGTTGGCCATTTTATCAGTCAGTACAAAGGCCAAGTCCTCAATATCCTCAGCGAGGTATCCGATATTTATTTTATTTGTTAGCCCTTGGAGTTCTTTCCTGTGCTTAAGAAGTTCTCGAACAACTAAGTTAAGTCCACGAGGGTTTCCCGTAATAGGGTCTAAGCTACCGTTATTTATGCATGTATCAATCAGAACCTGTGCCCTGATACCTAACGGAGTTTTGTTAAAATCCAAGGCTGTTTGAAGAATTCTTAAATCGTGTAGGACGGAATCCTCTAAGGAGTTCCATCTACCTTGACTGGCTTTCTTTTCTTCAGGGTAGTAGTCCTTAAGGGGGATTAAAGAGGATTTCTTCGTCATCTTTTTGACCAAGTCATCTTTATTTTCTTCCCATTCTTCTTGAAAATCTTGTGGCTGATCTTTGAACCACTTCTCAAACTCTTTACGACCTTTTGGTCCCTTAGAAAAACGGGCACTACGGTTCGAATATTGACGTTTCATTTTAAACTCTCCTTATAATTATTTAATTTTCAAGGTATTCTAGGACACCAAAACTCAGATTAAATCTATTTATTTTAACCTATAAACTTTCTATTGGTGTCTACACAAAAACGTCATACCCAACGATACCAGAAATAGTGGCTCCGGCTTGTATAGTAAAACCCAAAGTTGTTTTGCTAGTTATCCTAAAAGGAGCGAAAACATCAGAAGTCACCTGAACCCGATAGTTAGTGCTTGAAAAAGCAACAGCAAAAGTCACGGTCTTTTCAGTTTCAGCGGAAAAGGTTAGGTTCCCGTTCACGGCACTTGTTAAACTCAAAATATCCTCCACTTGGCTCATAGCCGATTGTATATCGTTAGTCACACTTTGTGGGATTTGAGTGTAAGGGCTTAATACATACCCATAAGGATCCTGTATGTCCCGAACGCTTAGAAGGTCCGTTTGGTCCGATACAATTGTAAACATATATAGGTTCGGGCTAACTCCAGACCTATATACAAACTCGGATTGCGCTAATGTGGCAGCCATTACCAAATCCCTGTTGTTTCATACCCATAAGATTCTAACTGAGCATTTAAACTTTTAATGCCTTCGTAATCTCTAGAACGAATACAAAAACGGTCGGGTAGCTCTTCCACTCCAAAATCGAAAGGTTCCACAGAACCAAACTTAGAGCGACCTTCTCGAAAACTACGAAGCCAAGAAGGAAGGTTTGTCCTAGCGTCAAGACTTGGATAAACCCGAACCCTATATTCTTCCGAGGCATGCTTATGGAGCCACTCTTGAGCGACCCTCTTAACCATTACCACTCTTTTTGTAGAAAAGTTTCCTTTCATAAATCACCTTTAATAACTAATGGGTATCTATAAAGATTCTATTGAACCTAGAGGGAATAGGTGATAGGATCAACCCAAGTAGTTCTATTTGTGTCCTTTAATATGTTGAAGTTATTAGCTACATGATCTAGCACCTCAACACAATTTCCCATTGTAGGGATCATCTTAAAAACCTGTAAGTATTTAAAGAACCTGTGCCGTACCAATCCTTGCCCTACTTTTAATTCCCGAGCTACCTCGCTCTGACAAGTTTTGGTAATCATGAGTAGCATTATTTGTATATCTAACTCTTCCGACAAAGCACCTCTAAGGTCTTCCTCTACTTCTTCTAAGGAATACTCTGGAAGGCTTAAAATATACTGAAGTCGTTTTGTTGCTTTTTGTAATCTGTAGCAAACAGTTGGCTGGGAGACCCCGAAGATTTCGGATATACCTGTCTGGGTAACTTTATCAAAGAAGTACAACTCTAAGAAATCTGCTTCTCTTGGAGGTAGAAGTTCTAACACTTCTCTTATTTGGACGAGCTTATCTTTTGTTTCCGGAGATAGCTCCTCCGTGAAACTTGGATAGTTATGTAACCCGTCTTCTTCTGAAAACATAGCTTCAAAATCTGCCCTATCGAATACTATATGGTTTCCCCAATATTTAGACATCAGCGTCTTCCTCTCTCACATCGAGAATATATGTTGGAATAGCACGGATCGCTTTTAATGTTCTTAATTCAATATAAACGAAAGCCTTAACCCTATCTCCCGTAAAACCTACCACTTCCCCTTTTAGACCCTTATAGGTTCCAGTATTCACTAGAACTTTCATACCTAGTTCTATGTCGGAAGTGATCATCTCTTGCAAACTGTGTTTTAATTTAGCTACCTCTGTGTTCGGGATTGTTTGAAGGTTAAAACCCCTTCTAGAAGAAGTGTGTAAAACACTTTCTATATAAGGTTGTCGAGCTAGTTTGAAGTATTCGTTCTCCGGCAACCCTGACTCTACAAAGAAATAGCCCTCAATCACACTTAGTTTCGTAGTCTTTTCTTTAAAGACTATCCTAGCATAAGGAGTAAATATCTCTTTATCGGTTATAACTCTGGAGACTTTTTTCTCTAGTTCCCCTTTTTCAGCTAAGGCTTCCCCGAACTCGTTAAGTAGGAATACTACCCATGTTTTACCATCCTTCTCCATTTAATGTTCTCCGAAGGTGGTGTAGTAGGATTTCTTTGAACACTTGAGGTTGCAAATATTTATGGTCGTTTTTGGAAACTTGTACATTATTATGAGCTATTCCTCTTGGATCGACCCAAACACCCCCAACTGTTGTTTGGGGTTGTTGTTTAGGGGGCACTTTTAAGATACTTGTTTTTTTAGGTATCGAAGCCTTTTGCGGAAAGTTTTCTGGTTTTTGCTTGGATACTTCTTTTACGGAAGGCAATTCTAAAGGTTCTATAACGGGAGATTGAAAGTTTATAACTACGGAATTATCAGATATACCTAAAGAATCAGAATGGTGCGCCATTGCTAAATCTAAAACCAACGTTTGTTTTGTTGGTCGATGTGGGGGAGCTGCAAACTTTTGGCTTATGTTTAGCAACTTTACCCCATACTTTGATATTTCTTCTACTTTTCCCTTTTCCCACTGACTAGGGATCTTACCAACCTTTAGATAATTGTAATATGAAGCCATGGACGCTTCTGCAAGCCTTTCGTAAGCAGCTGTAGGGGAAATCTCTACTGCTAGTTTAGAGGCTAGTTCTACACATAAGGGGAGGCTCTTAAAGAGGTTTAAAAGAATGTCAAGAACATAATCATTTGCACCCAACTGCAAGTATTCCGAAACTGTTCCTTTATTTACACTCCCTAGCATAGAAACACCCTCTACCATCTTTAAACAGTCTCGGATATGACATTCGGATACCTCCGCAATAGTTATTAAAGATTCCATCTCGTATTCTACATTTTCCCACTCACATATTTGGGCTAACCTTACAGCTATACCTTCGGGAGAAACTGCGCGGATTACAAAAGCAGGGGCACATCTTGAAAAGATTGTACTTACCATTTTCTCTGGCTCCGTCGTACAAAATATACAGACTAACTTCTTGTCTTCCGTTCCTTGGACACTATCCTCCATTGGTTTTAATAATGCGTCTAATGCCTGTTTTGACAATCGGTGACTTTCATCAAAAAGGTATATCTTTCTTTTTCCAGAAAAGGTGGAATAGTTTAAGTCCTCTATAATTTTAGAAAGGTCTGCCTTTCCGGATCTTGTGGCTGCATCTAACTCTTCGAAGTTTGGATGGACTCCTCCGTTAAGGAATATCTCGCAAGAGCTACACTTATCACAAGGTTCCCCATTTACAGGAGAATTGCAAAGTAAGGCTCTCGCTAAAATCCTACCCATAGTTGTTTTCCCAGACCCATGCTGTCCACAAAAAACATAACTTTGATGAAACCCTATTTTTTCGATGACAAATTGTTTCAACACGGAGACGGATGCCTCTTGCCCTAAAACATCGTCATATTTTATTGGTCTATATTTCGTATCTAACGCCATTACTCAAGCCCCCTATTAAAAAAGGGTGGTTTTGAACCCACCCTTTTAAATTCTACAAAGATTATTACTTTATTCTTCTACGGGAGAACCCTCTACTTCCTCCTCATCTTCTTTTGGGAACCACATACCGTATTCCTCAACGTTTTTCCGAAAGGCTTGTATTTCCGGCTTAACAATACTCATGCGAATATCCCCAGAGTTTTCATCCTCGGCCACTACCATTGAACACAAGATAGAATCTAGTAATGCCTCTTGTTGATCCGGCATTAAGTCCTGAGACCATGTGTCTGCTCCAAGTTCAATTATGAAACTGTAACTAGTTCCACCTATAACATTCATATAGTCAGAACATTTTAAGGCTCTACCATAAACCACTTGGCCACCGGACTTACCTGCCTTTTCCTTAAATACTACACATATCTCATCGGATACAAGTGCAAGTTCCGGGTGTCTGTTGGCAATAAGTTTGTTAACTCTTGCTTTTATATCTTCTGCTGCTTTCCAAATACTAGCCATTTTTAATCTCCATAATGTTTAAGTATATATTTTAAGGGATCTTTTCAAAGCCCATGCTCCTCCAATCTCCCAAATCTCTCCCGGATCCTTACCACCAGTGTAAGTTACCAAGCGAGTATTAAGATTTACCCTTTCTAACCTTTGAACAACCCCCCATACCTTTTTACCTGTATCCGGATGGGTGTATCCTTGAGCCATTTTTCTCCCTGTCTCATCCATATCAAAACATACATGAACGGTTGCTCCTTTACGAACGAACCTCTTTAGAAAGTTTATTTGATGTGGTGTTACTTTTGCTCCTCCCATAGAGAGAACTACATCTTTGTCAGGTAATGCGTTTTGTAAGGCTATGTCAAATATTCCTTCTACTAACCAAACATCGCTTCCGGAAGAAATCTTTTCCAAGGTTGTTTTACACAAACCTCCAAATATTGGAACCCAACTAGATTCTGATAAATGGTACTTCCTTACCTCTTTCTTTTCTAGGTTTCTATACTCACAACCTATCAACCTTCCTCGAGGCGAATATAGGGGTATGCAGAGCCAATCCTGTACTCGGTGACCCTTTACCCCGTTGTTATGATAAAACTTGTCAGGAGCTCTTGTAGACTGGGCTTGCCAAATGCCAACACCCAATTCCTGTACAAGTTCCCAAGGAAGACCCCTCCCTAGCACATACCCTTTCGCTTGTTCCGAAAGGGTACAGGATTTAATGGCGTTTTCCAACCATTCTCGCATTAAAATCCCAGCTCAACTAGTTTGTTATCAGCCTGTATAAGCTGAGAATGAATCAGGTTTAACGCAAGAACTTGTTTGAATAAGTTAATTGCTTTTTCTACTTCCTCGGCAGTTAAGCCAAACTTGTACATTCTCTCTATATTTTCTAGAGATAGATGCTCTTCCGGGATAGAGGTTAATTCAAGAACTTCCTTAGTCTTGAAATTAACCAGGATCTTCACTTCTTTAACAGCGTTTGAAACTGCATAAAACTCACCAAACATATCCGACATATCATTTCCTTTTTATCAGGGGGTTACATATACATAAGGCTTGGAGTTTTTAAAAACATACCGAGTTCACCCTTTTAATATACATATTCCTCTTGAAGGATTATGAACGCAACAAGCGAAGTTACCTTTACCGAAAGAATATAAGGTCCCTAAATAACTTTTATCGACAGGGGCTACAACTGCCTGCCCTTTTGGAACCCAATCCTGCCAAGAATAATAAACATTTTCAATACTCTTGAGTTCCGAGAAGTCTTCTTTAGAATTAAACAACACGTCAAACTCCGTAAACCCATAATAAGAAAGATATAAAACGCTTTCTTGCAAACCTTTATACGTCAAGGGTTTAACCGAACCCCAATTATTCTCTAAGGATTTATCTAATATACTTAGAACGACTCCAGAAAAGATGTCATTTGGGGTTGCTATTCTAGTCGCCGACCGAATAAAGTCTCCAGGAAACTTTTCAGATATCCAAACGAAACCTTTTGTAGAAGTAACCAGAAACGGTCCATCTAATTCAGGAGCAACGGGCGAGGACATCATAAGAGGTGTCTTTTTTGTATTTATCTGGATAACCTCTAAAAGAGACATTACTTACTCCTCTTCCTCTTCTATCTCGTCTTGGGATAGAATCTCATAATCATCATCATCTAGAACCCAAAGCAAAGAGGCTAGGTCCGGGAAACGAATTGAAACTTCGGCAATCCCCTTTTCCTTGAAAAACTCTTTTAGGGAATCTTTAATATATTCTTTGTCATGCCTTAAAGAAAAGAAGGGGCATTTTTGGGATGCATCTTCATCTTCTAGCCTAGGGTCACATATTCTGGAATCTAAGTCAGGACATTTACAAATGTGAATTCCACCTCCAAGTAGGGAAAGTAGCTGGTTAGTGTTTGTTGTTCCTGGTTTTAGGAAATAATTAAAACGACAGTTCACAGACTTCTTCTCTAAAAGTTTTTCTAACTCTCGCTTTATGTGCCGAAACTTTACTTGCTTCAACTTTTGACCTACTTCTCCTGCCTTTCTCATGGGGATCTCCTGATCTTTGTGAAAGTGGCTTTACCATCTTTCTTTTGAATTCTGTATGCAGTTTTTGCCTGCTCAATTAAAGCAGGGTTATGAGTTACTGCAAGAACATCAAGACCAAGCCTTTCCGACAATAAGGATAAAAACTCACCGACCCTTGGAACATAACTTTCTGCAATAGCCGATAAACTTTCATCTAATAGCAATAAAGGTCTCATTCCCCTTCTAGTTAAAACAACTATTCTAAGGAGTACGGATTGAACCGTTGTTACAGAACCTCCATAAGCATCTGTAGATAAACCTTCTGTTTGAGAACCATCGTCTTCGGTTTGAACCGTTAATAAATCTACCGAAACCTTGCCTCTTTGTACTTCTACCTTCGCTCTGCAACTTAAATCTAAGTCGTCGAAGATAGCCCTCAGACCCTCTGTAAGCAATCCTTCTGCTGTCTTGGCGTTATCTATTACTTCCTGATCAATAAGCCTCCTAAACAGCTCTGAGACCTTCTCTAGAACGTCTTGGCTTACTACAAGGTTAGATATCTTTTCATTTAGGGTGTTTAACTTAGCCTGTTCTGAATTACGGATAGTCTGCACCCTGAGAAACTCAGAACGCAGACTATCAAATCCACAAAATAGGTCAACTAGTTTTTCCATACAATCACAGAGTAATATTTGTTTGCTTCTTCCGTATCCGAATCTGAATACTTAAAAGAAGTAAAACCTCCTCGACCTCGCTTATTAACCCCCAACTCTACTTTTTCTAATGAGAAAGTAGAAACGATACCCTTCAAATAAGCGTAATCAATAGTGAACTCGGTGTCAAAGTTATCACCGTTTGAGACTTCTGCTAGACTTAAAGTATACTCATCATTACCTCCTGCTTCGGAAGGCATTGAAAGAACAACCTTTTCAGTTTCAGTGTCGTATCTAAAAGTTAAACTCTCATAACCTTTTGGAGCGGAGGATTGTAGAACCGAGATAGCAGCATTTACTTCTTCCATATCCAAATCAATAACGGAGTCCGCTACTTGGCTAGGGTCTACGGAAAGAGTTGGAAACTTAGAAGTCGGTCTAGTAACCCCTAAATAATGTCCTGTGGTTTTCTCAAAGATAACACAAGCACCACCACCTTCTGAAGCAGAACGTTCGGCTGTTTTAACATTTATCTCTTTAACTTCTTTGTCCGAAAGGAACTTAGATACCGCAGGAATATCTTTTCCAGGAATACGAATGTTTAACTCAGGGACTGCGGGAACTTCTGCACAGCATAGTGCTCTTCTATCCGTAGCCCAAAAAGTTCCGTTAATAGCCTCTATTTGACAAAGTTCTGGTTTTGCCGTATCGTCCGTAGATACAAAGTTTTTAGTAAGGCTCAATGCACGTACAATAACTAGAGGATCTACCGTACCTGAATCTTTTGCATTACCTAGCAATCCATCCCAATAAGGGAACTTACTTGGATCTAAGGAACGAAGACGAGCCTTTGATCGCCCAGCCTTAGCATGAACATCACCACCACCGTTAAACTCAAAGGTGAGTACTCCGTCGCCAACTCCAGAAACCCATTTATCCAGACGCCAAGCCTCTACGGTAAAAGCATCTCCCTCTTCCCCATCGTGAGTAGCAACTAAAGGTGCTCCTGCAAATACCCGAAGGTTTTGAGAAAGTATTTCTATGTTTTCGCCCTTTACTCGAAATAAGTAATGTGACGTAATATCGGTTCCCGTGCCTACGGACACACTGACCGTGGATAGTGCGTGCTGTAAGTCGGTTTTAGCTGTTTCAATTTTCATGTGTTATATCTCCATATATGGTGTTAAAGAATCTGTTGCTTTTTGAACCTTTGCTTCAAAATCTGAAATAGAATGTTGAAGTGCCGTTTCTAGTTTTATTAGAGTTTCCCCTAATGTTTCAGGGTCTAGGTTTGCATCCCGTATTTCCCTCTCTACTTCCTGTAGGGCTTGACTAGCTGCTTGCTGTTTTCCTAAAACCCTTTGAATTTCCCCTGCTAGTTTCTCTCTAGCATCAATGGCTTTTTGTAGCCTTGTATCAATACTCATACTAACCTCCTAACATAGGATTACTTTAGAGAATTAAACAAAGCCCCCCCTTAAATAGAAAAATCGGAAAAACCTCCGTCCTTCCCACTTATTTCGGATACCTCTAACTCTTCTTTTCTTTCCGTACAAGCAGACTTATACTCACAAAAGATACAAGCATTCCTGGAAGGGGTTGCTAGGAACTTCTTCTTATACATTCCGTGCTTTGCTTTCTTTGCTCTCTCTGCTACCTTTACTATATCTTCCTCGGTGAAGTCCAACCAAGTAACACCCTCCTCTCCAGTATCCTCATCATAAGGATATCGGAACCAGACCAAGCCTAACTTTTGTGGGGTCTTCCTATACGCTAGTTTGAATAGTAGGGCATAGAAAACCAACTGATCAGGATCTGCGAAATCCCGAGACTTTGAGTTCTTTCCATCTAAAAGCATAATGCCGACATCATCTCTACGTATCACCATATCGACAATACCACCTACAGGGTTCCACTTATCGATCCAAGCAATGATTTTTTGCTCCGCCTTTGCATAAACTCCGAGAAGTTTATGCTTCTTCATGGTTTGAACATAACCCTTTGTTCCAGCCAATACTGTTTGAAGCATGCCATCTCGAGTCATCTTGGCTTGTTCTAAGTCGATGTACATTTTACGGTAAAGATTATTAAACTCTTTCTCCGCTATTTTACACATAGCCTCGGATAAGTTTGCACCTTCTCGCCATAATTCATCGTTATACAACTTCTCTACTGCATGATGAATGGCTATACCCATTAAAGCATGATGCGCAGATTGGTTTTCAGTTTTAGTTTTAGGTCTTCCAGAACCGTTTCCTAAATCTATACCGTCCCAACCCTTTTTCCATAGAAACTTTTGGGGGCAATCTTCGTACATCTTAAGATGGGACCAAAACAATGTGGAACTACTATTCATTTATTCCTCCTACAGTATCTTAAACAATACCCTTGGAAGAATAAATCACAGCGTTGGAGGCTATTAAAGCCCTTCTAGTGCTACCGAAGCCACATATTTAAAACTCTTCTAGGATCCGGAGAACTACTAGAAGACTTCGCTTGAATACCAAACCCCTCAAGGTCCAGTTCTATATCGTCTAAAATATCTTGAAGTGAAAGGTTTGTGGAGGGTGGAGCTTCAATCTCAAACATACTGGCTTTCTTTTCTAGAGCTCTATCAAGAAACATCTGAGGATCAAAATAAAGAAGTGGTGCATTAGAGAGAATTACCTTTTCTAAAGAATCCTCTACCTTAGCTGTAGATAAGAACCTTAAAATAACTTGAGGGTTAATGTAGGCTCCCTTAGTTGTGGAAGAATTATCATGGGACAATGCTTTCTGTGCCGACTCCAATGCTTTTGAAAGAGTTGCCACTACTTCTTTAACAATACTGGCTTTGAGAGCTTCTTTCTCGAGGGAAGCAAATTGCTTGATTCTTTCGTGTAAACTTGCTTGGTCCTCTCTAAGGGCGTCCAAAACTGCCTCCGTTGCTCTTATCTTTCGAAAGTCCGTAGGGGATAGGTTCTTAAACCTATCCCGGAGATATTTTTGAACTCGACCGTAATTTAATCTTTTCCCGTCCGACGTTACAAAGATATACTTCCCCTCAGTTTTGTCCACAAAACTTTTCAAAACTTTTATAATGGTATTATCAGTTAAGGTTGCAAAATTAACAGCTCCCTTTTTACCTACAAACTCTAACTCTGCAAAATTATTACGGATAAACTTTACATGGGAAGGTCCCAAGGTTGTAGCTCCAAAAGTCTCTATTGAGATTTTCTCTCCATTTTCAGTCTTAACATAGCCACTCCCCTCCTTTCCAGGTCTTATACCTGTTTCCATCATTATCCCTGTAACAAGGGCAGCCAGTTGTATAACCTCATCGCTACTCTTCAAATCTTTCTTAACTCTCTTAGCGATTGCATTATATCCACCTACTAGTGTTCGCATTCTCTGAACTTTTTGGTTCAAAGTTGTGTGCTCGTTACCAAACCTGTCGGTTATATTGCTAATCCTACCAACCTCGTCAACCATTACCACTATATTTTTGGGTAAAAAATCTCTTAGCTCGGAAGGTAGCGTCTCCCTTAAAGGTGCTTGGGATATGGCCAACTCCATGGCTTGAAAACCACTCTCTGCTTGAGTTCCCACTGTGTCTATAACATCCCCGACATTATCTCCTTTAATGAGTACATTCTTAGCTTGGTTAATTACTGACTTTCTCCAAACCTTTGCTTGAGGATCTGCACTTACGGTCCCAATATAGGTATCTAGGTACTCTTGAAGTTGGGTATTAGATACCACGAGTTTATTGAAAAGCCTAGCTCTACTTGCTATGACTTTCGGACCTCTTCCAGGAATGCTGGTTTTGGTTTCGATAGCAATTGGCTTTAAGACTCTAAGGAGCTGTTTGAAAGCAACTTGCGCTTTCTTTACATGCTTCTCCCTACCCTTTACATCTTTCTGATATCTTCTGGACTCACTGTTGGGCTTTCTTTTCGTAGCTTTAGGGTGGAACATTAAAAACCTCTCCGGGATTAAGTTTCTTTTACCCTCCCGAAAGTATAAAAGAATTATTGTGCCTTTTCTAAATACTCCATCGCTTTTTCTTTTACTTCTGCTGCAACCTCTAACTCTTCCAACATTTCTGCCATGGTTTTACCACCAAGGGTAGACTCAAGATCTTCTTTAATCTTATTTACAAAAGAATCCATTTCCATTTGTCTTTCAACTTGACGGCGACGTCCTGCAACATCAAAAACTTCTTCCGCTGGCTTTACCTTTAATCTTCTAACATCAACCGTTGCTCCAGATTTAGTGCAAGAAATAACAGCACACGCTGGTCTTCTTTGAACTTCATCTTGGGATAAAGAACCTCTTGTGAGAGAACCGATGTTTATAAAAGTCTTTCCTTCAATTACTTCGACCCCCTGATCCATATGCCAATGTCCGAAACAAAAAACGTCGGGGGCACATTTTGTAAGGTCCCCGTATCGAACTATGTCTTCTCCTTCAAACATAGTTCCTCCCCTAAGACTTGCTAATATATGGGCTACACATATAAGTACATCTTCGTCGCCCTTAACTATATCTTCAAATAAGGCTGGGGTATAACGGTGTCCAGGATAAGGGATCCCTACCACCCTAACCTTTACCCCGTCCTTTTCAAAGACGGCTTCATAGCTATCGTAGAGCCTCTTAAATACCCCTGTAGAATACAGAACGCCGAGTGGTTGTTGATATAAAAACTTATAGTCCCCGTATACGGAGTCATGGTTTCCCGGACAACAATAAACGGGGAAAGGATATCTCTCATGATGCTCTGCTGTTAATTGTACCAGTTTATGAGAATTACGGGAAGGAGACTTTATATGAAAGAAATCCCCTCCATCTATAATAGCCGATGCTCCTACCTCTATACCAACATCCCTAACCTGACCCAGCTTTTCTAGTACTGTTTCGTGCCAAATATCTGTCCTAGAAGATGGTGCATAATCGGACATATGAACATCCGTTCTCCAAACTAGATTTACCATTAACAACCTCCATTGTGTGGCTTTCTACAAACGGGGCATTCCCCGAGGTCCCCTAGAAGTTCAACCACAAGAGCAACTACCAGAGCTTGCTTCTCAATAAGGTTTTTCGATTGAGAATTAAACTCCTCTTTAAGAGTTTCTGCGCTTTTCTTTCTTTTCAAGAAACCTCTTAAAACTTCTTTTAAATTTACCTGTGCCCTGTGTTCTTCTTCTTTAGGTAATTCAGGAGGTTTGAAACTCCGGTATTTAATATAGTCTTCCTGCTTACGATTTCTCAATAAAGAAAAGTTTGACACCTGCTTTATACTTTTTAATAAAACCAAAATGTCGTTTTCTTTTGGGAGATCGAAAACTTTGAAATCTTTATACCGAGAATAATTATTCTCTGCTTTATCCTTAGAGATATTTAATCTTTGGACCAGAGTATGCGCTCGGTGTATCTTTTGAACTCTTTCCTTTTCTGGAAGCATGTTAGGGTTAAACCCTTCAAAAGCCCTAACAGCCTTTCTACAGACTTCTAACCTTTTATATAGCCCTTCTATAAGGTTATATTCAGAAGCCTTCTTAGACAAGGTTTTCCTTTGACTATGGAGGCTTTCCATATCCTCTTCGACACTTTCAAACCCCTTGTATAGAGACATCATATTTTCTTGCTCTATAAGGTCTTTCCTTCTAACCTTTAACTCAGAATTAACAGATCTTCTATCTTTCTCCGAAAGTCTTAAAGCAGAGGTGAGTTTCCCCACCTTTTCTATATCTGAAAGTGCTTCGGCTAATACGGAACCAGGACGGTTCAATAAGAAAATAGTCCCGTCAAACTGGTTTGCTACCTGAGGCCAAACCACATTATTTGCAGCGACCATAGAATGAACCCCTAAATCTTTAAGTTCTTCTGGTGCCCCTCTCCCTACTCCGGATAGTTTATACCCATCTATGGTATATGCATTGTGCTTAGGACCTTTTTCCCAAGTTACAGTTCTTCCGTCATCAAACTCTAAGTCCACGGTTATCTTATCTTCCCCTTTACGAAGAAGAGAACCAAAAGGGGAGTTTTCGAAGACCCCTCTTATAGCTCTCATTAAAGAAGTTTTACCAGAGTTATTTGCTCCAGTTATTACAGTCAATCCTTCCACTGTAATCTTTGAATCTTTTATTGATTGAAAGTTTCTAACTCTAACCTTAAACATACACTTCCCTATAAAGAGTAATATCCTATACAAGAACTACGGTTTTCGTATAGGATATATTACTTTATCTAATCTAAGTTAATACCCTCAAAAACTCCGTCTTCATCCAACTCGTCTGCCTCATCTGTAAAGTTATCCGCAGCACCTTCTCCTAACAAGGGAATTACCACTGCCCGAAGTTGTTCGTATTGATCAGGGTTACTTATAAGGTGGGAGCGCATCTTTTCAGTTCCTTGTAGTTTCATAGGACCGGAAGGACAATTTTCCCAGACCATCCAACCTGCGCCACCTTTTTTAATAATGCCATGCGAGATTGCAATCTCCATTATTGTTCGAACATTATCAATACCTTCACCCCAACGAATATAAAAGATTTCCGCACGACCCTGTGATCTTGACATCTTACATTTAATTGCCGTTACTTTGATAATACCCCCTACAATTCTAGACTCGGATTTGTGGGTTAGCACATTATGCTCGCTTGCCTCTTCATTCTTAACTCTACGAAGTTCTAAGCGAACGGAAGAATAAAACTTCCAAGCATTACCTCCTTGAGGTTGTGTTTGTTTACCCATACGAGCCATCGTTGCACGGATCTGAGATATACCGATAACTGCGGTTCCGGACTGGGCGATTACTCTTTTTAGGTTGGGTAGTTCTTGAGACCAAATAGATTGGAGTTCTCCTATCTTACCTTGCTCTGCAGTATCTAGGGCATCACGTTCCGCTAGTCTTCTAGGAATAGCAGCTCCAATAGAGTCAAACACTACAAGGTCCACTCCAGCAGCAGCATATGCCATCGCATACTTAATCCCGTCTTCCAAACTTTCTGGCTGTAATAATTCAAACTTACTAGGGTCTGTAATAGGTACTCCCAAGTTTTCAGCATAATCCGGAACAATATCATTTTCCCAATCAATATAAAGTGCCGTTCCTCCCGCAGCACAAACTTTTGCACAGGCTTGTAAGGCTAGAGTTGTTTTACCTGCGGACTCATGTCCCCAAACCTGAGCCACTCTACCTCTAGGGAAACCAGGACAAGGTGCAACACCCCACTTATTTGGTTCTCCTCCAATAAGGTAATCCACTACATCCGAACCAGAGGATATATGAGGTAGACTTTCTTTTAAGGAGTCTTCATCCAGAGAAACTCGAATAGAAGTAAATTCTTTCCCTTTCTTTTTCGTTAA
>Ga0114994_10000178_pt1 | contig 37782 bp, 19 predicted proteins | sample ArcticOcean_MG_C_9_FD_87043 | JGI IMG/M metagenome (GOLD analysis project Ga0114994, IMG submission 87043) | Marine microbial communities from western Arctic Ocean - ArcticOcean_MG_CB2_152 | ecosystem: Environmental > Aquatic > Marine > Oceanic | place: Arctic Ocean: Canada Basin | collected...
ACACGCGCAAAGCGCAGTAGCAGCGCCGCGTCGCGCGGCAGTAGGGCGGCCCACACTCGCAGCGCGATCGCCAGCAGAAGCGCACGCCGCCCGCGAAGAGCACACCACAATGCCTACGAAACAATACGACGCACGCACGCTTTATAGAAACGGAACGATAATTCAAGTGCCGGGGCACCCTGCATTAAGAATCTGCGACAAAGTTACTGGCGCAAAAAACAATTTTTGCATTCCCAACGACGGCGAACATATATTCTGGAACACCATGTTCATTTTGGCGTGTCAGTATCATGCTGCCGGTGCTTCGCGTTGCTGGTGTTACCCTCCGGCTCCGTAACAGCTTTTTCCATGTCCGCTACCATTGCATCGACGTTGCGCGCATAGTCCGGCATGGTTTTTGCCGAGCAGCAGCTGGCTCTTATGTCCGCTGTTTTTTGTTAGGATATACTAGTCTAGTAGGTTTACGATATACTAGTCTAGTAGGTTTACGATTTTCTAGTGGGCTGGGACTCTAGTCCGGAATAGAGTGTGCACACTCTATTCCGCGATGGGGGGCGGGGCACGGATCCAAAGCGCGGTCAAATAAACGACCAGGGCCCTAGTCGTCGTCCAGGAGCAGTTCGCCGGCGGGGAAGTCGTCGTACGAGTCGCCCCGGGGTATCCTGTACGCGTCCTCGACGTCCGAGAAGGGCGAGGGGCACTGGAGCCGGCTCCGCGCGACGCACGACAAGTAAACGATGCGCTTCAGCTTCTTGTTGAAGAAGAAGTAGTTGAAGGACCAGAGCGCGCCTTCGCTAAAGGGGTCCGACTCGCCGTCGGGCACATAGGAATAAACCTCGCAGCTCCGCAGCTGGATGGCCTCCTCCACAGCGGCCCACAGTTCGTCGAGGAACTCGGCCGAGCTGTTGCCCGGCGCCGCGAAGCGCTCTTGAGAAGTGAGCTCCGCTAAATGTCTAGCGCAGGCTCTGACGGCGAACTGCGCGCCCGCTTCTCTACAGAACTGCTCCGGGCGCAAATTGCTAAAGTCGTGGTCCGGAAAGGACGCGTTCAAGGTCGCGATCAGGTCCACCAGCAGCCGCCGCGTCGCGGGCTGCGCCAGCGCGCCCAGGGGGCTCGACGCGTCCATAGACGAGGGGCTGTTCTTCTGTTCCTCCTTGAACTGCTCCTCGAGCTCCTTGGCCAGCTTCTTGTCCTCGCCCGCTCTTTTGCAGGAGAAGGCCTCGACCCTACCGTCGAGGACCCGCTCGCCCAGCTGCCGCTGGGAGAGGAACGCGGTGAGCGCCGACAGGCGCGGGTTCTCCAGGAGCTTCATCGCTGCCGCGTGCGACCGTTCGCGACGCTACGGAGTTCTTGTGGAAGGCGCGGGAGCTCTAGGCTGGCCCGTACCGCGCGCAGAACCGTGTGGATCCCACGCCGACCAAGCTCTGGATTAGCTCAGGATTCCGCCGAGCGCGCCGCCGCACGTCTACAGCAAGACGTTGACTAGAAGCCCCGTGTGCACGCCCGCTACAGGCCCCGCACTAGCGACAACCCCTTCGTTCGGCAGCAACGTCGCACTGGCAAAGCACGCACCTGCTGATTTTGAGTGAACCCGCACGTTAGTGGCTAATACGTGAGCTGATACGTGCCTGCATCACGACTCTCAAGCCACCAGACACTCGCTCCTACAAAAAGAACGGGCTCAGACGCGTTTCTTTCGCGATTCGGACGGACGCGGCCGCTCCGCCCCGGAGAAGACTACCAAAACTTACTCCCGCCAGGCCGTGTGCAGCTCCTCCGAGTCCTTGTCCGTCTCCCACCAGGTCCGCGACATGACGCCCGTCCGGAAGAACTTGCGGGTCTTCCCCTCCTGCTCCTGCGCGGCGTCGCCGATTTTGAGGGCCTTGGTGATGGTCTCCTTGAACTCGCCCAGGGCCGGCCGCCGCTCCGACGTCGTCACGGGCCGGAAGGTCTTGCCCGTGTCCAGCAAGCACTGGAAGGGCCCGGGGTACTGGCGGAAGATGGCGCCCTGGTAGTTGACGACGAAGGGCGGCTCCGGCAGCGAGAGGGTGTACTGGCGCGTCCGCAAGAAGTAGACCGCCTTGGCCCTCGATAGGAAGCGCCACTGGAGGTCCTTGGGGGGAAAGGCCGGCAGGCCCAGGTCGCCCCGCTGCGTGTCCAGCTTCAGGTTGAACAGGATGATGGGCTTCTTCGACTGTTCTCGCGTATCCAGCTCCTCCACGTCCGGCAGTTCTTGGGCCGAGAAGGTCAAGCCCACATAAATGTCCGCCTCCGGGACTTCCCTTACCATCTCCGTCCCTTTACCTAGAAAGGCGAAGAACATGTTCACGGGCCCGTCGGCCTCCGTGTAGGACGCCCGTAAAGAGTGCAGGGAGACGCCCGGCTGGGGCGTGTTCGAGCCGGACTGTTCCACAGCGTTCTCTAGTTCGGGCACGTCCGGATACAGGATCGCCACCTTCTTATTGAGACGCTGCGCGATGTTCGCGGCGTACTTGATGGCCAAGCGCGTCGTGGCGCCCGCGATATCGCCCGCGGACGTGTTGGGGTCGTCCATCAAATCGGCGGCCAAGGGCGGGAACTCGACGTCCATCAAAATGTCGCCATCCTCGATGGCCTGGATGGTGGCGTCCTGGGCCTGCTGCAGGCACTGCGCCATGGTCTGCGGCGGCGGCGCCAGGTCCTCGTTCGGGGGCGGCACGACGGCCGTGATGCCGTCCTCGCCCACGACGGAGCCCTTGATCATGTCCGAGTGGCGCACGGTTGAGAGGCGCCTCGACGGCGTGGCGAGCGGTGCGAGCGCCTGGGCCCCTGCCAGCAGCACCAGCGCACGATGCATCATGCTTGTGGCAACTCCTTTGCGGCTGCGAGTATGCTAGCACTCACGCGCAGCGATGAATGCTTATGCTCCCCCGGTGATGGTGCCGAGTAGAGTGCCGTCGCTGCCTCGTAGAGACGCTATACTGCGGACAAGCAGACAAAACCTGCCTTGGCCAAAAACACGCAGGCTTGTAAGAAAACCCGAACTTTAAAATCACTAGCTGGAGACAACAGATGCGAAGCACGGCGGGCCCGAAAAGTCATAATAGACACCGCCTCGGCGCCGCCGACTTGAATACTAGATAAAACACACCGTTCTTAGACGCAGCTCTCCCCCATGGGGGTGCAGAGGAAAGCTAAGTGTCCGTATTCAGCGCCAGCGCGACGCCCTGCAGCACCCAGACCGAGACGTGCTCGTCGCTCGCGAGGTTGGCCTCGAAGACCAGGCCGACGCCCATGGCGTTGCGCCGGTCCTGGGTGACGTAGACGGGTGTGACGAAGACGCCGTTCAGCTTCATGGCCCCGCCGATAGGGACCATCTCGATGATCGGTAAAGGCACCACCAGGACCTTGGGCTCCTGGCGCTTCAAGCACATGGCGTCGTGGTCCCAGCCGGCGCCCTCCAAATAGAGCCCGCGGATGAAGGTGCCCTGGGCCAGCTTCTCGGGCACCTGCTGCACCTCCGTGTAGGCCGTGACCGACGTCGAGGACGTGGCCTTGTCTAAAGGCCAATTGAGAGCTCTACACGTCGTCTGCACTAGGGCCGTGAGATACGACTCGGGAATGCCTAAGCCGCTCAGCCACATGACCTTGGGCTCCCCGTGGCTGATCCAGAGGTCGTACTGCGTGTACCTGTCTAAGAAGTGGAGCATCCAGCTCCCCAGGGGTTTTTGAGTATTCGGCATGAGCTTCTTCCACATCCCAGGGATGAAGCCGTTGAAGAGGGACCCGCCCAGGGCGTCCAGCTGGTCCGACATGCCGATTTCCCCTCTGAACGCGCGTTGGAGGTCGGCCAGCGTGACGGCCATCTTGATGACCAACAAGTTCCACCGTTCCAACTCTTGCAGTAAAACGACTTGCGCCGGCGTCGGCACGTTGACGCCGTTGCGCTCGAAGAGCTTGGAGCGCACGACCATCAGGTCGTAGGAGCCGATGTCCAGGGATTCGATCGGTACTTTTCCTTCGATGTCCTGGGCCGTGCCCGCGATGATGTCGTCCCTACTTAGGCCGCCGCCCGAATCGACGCTGCGCGGCTGTAAGCTAATAAGGTTGACCCACATGTTCTTGGTGGCGTTGCTATAGAAGCCGATCTCCGCGTTCGGGTGCAGGCCGAAGACCGCCGGGCTGTTTGTGAGAGGTAGCTTCTCGATATGCCTTTGGTAGTTCTCCAGCGGTCCCGGTTCCGGGAGGTCGTAATCGAAGCCCGCATTGGAAAAGTAGAACTTCTGGCACGTATCGAACAGGAAGTCGCCCATGTACTCCGCCAAATAGGTGACCAAGACCCGTCGGTCCATGTTGTCACTGACCCTTCCGCCGTACATCGCGTCGCCAATCAAATATTTCAAAGAACCCCACGGTAAGAACTCATCACCATCTTCATGACTTTTCTTCAGGTACAAGGAAACGAGTTCCCGGGATATCACAAAGTCGGACTCGTTGAAGTCGTAGGCCACGTTCCACCCGATCTTCCCGTACTTCCTTCGTTCTTGGACGACCGCATGCAAGAAAGCTAGAGTGAACAGGCACGTCCGGAACGCGGGATGCGGGCACGCATCTAACAAAGCTTGGTCGATCTTGGCGAAGGTGCCCTTCATGTTCAACTTAAGACCGTCGGGCGGCTCCGTCACGACCTTCAAGGACTTCTGTAAAATGCCCATGGGGAACCGCTCGGTCGGCTCCGTGGTCATCCACAATCTAAAGTCCTTGTGGGGCGCCTTCATGAGCTCCATCTTCTTTTCCAGCATCTTGAGCCAACTGACCAGTAAGTGGCAGTTTTGTAATAAAACCCAGTAGCCGCTCCTCGTGCCCTTGTCGATCATGACCTCGGCGTGGGGGCCCTGGCCTTGGCCTAAAGCTATAAACGAAAACTTGGACAGCATGCCCTTCTCCTCGCAGAGCAACTGGATGTCCCCTTGCGGGTCCGCGCCCGGGCTCAAAATGAAGACCATGGGCGACCGCTCCGTACTTTGGGCGAAGATCCGGCCGTAATTTAGAACAGGTGGCTGCACGTACTTCTCGCCGATGGCCCCCATGACGTACGTCTTGACGGCGTTGTAGACGCGGTCGGGTCTAAAACATCTCATCACACATAACCGCTGCAGCGGACTCAGCTTCTCCTGGTGCTCGTCCGGCAGGTCCACGGTCTCCGGAGCTTCCAGGTCGTACCAGGCCTTCCACGTGTCTTTGTGCTTCTCGAAATCGTTCCGCAACGCGTCGAAGGCGTCGTCCATACTACACAGGGCCAGCAAGTCCTTCCAGCCGGAAGCGCCGAGCCACTCGACCGGTGAAGGTCGCGGTGGCGCATCTAACCCAGTATCACCTTTCAAAAACGCATCTAACTCGGCTCGATTCAATTTGCCGTCACCATCTTGAACTTGACACGTCATCTGGAAGGCGAACATCAATTTATGTCTTTCAAATATGCCCGTGCACGTGTAGTCGTAGACGTCGCGCATGACGCTCTCCGACATGTTCCTTAGTCTATTTCCTAATACAACATCCTTCTTCGCGTGATCCAAAGCTTTGTTGAACACGCCCAGGAAGCTATCGAGCGACGTCTCGTACATGGAACTGATGGTGGAAAGGGAGGCCATCACGAAGTAGAGGATGGAGCCGCGCTTCGCCACGGGCGTGTACCCCAGGCGCGCTTTGCTGATCTCCGTCTTGGTGAACTCGGCCTGTTCCACTTTCGCCTTGATGGCCGTCGACGTTTCCTTGGTCTGATTCAAGGTTTCGATCAAATCCGAGTTGTCCAAGATATTACCTTCGGAGGCGCTCAACTCGTGCAATAACGTATCTTCGAGCTTCACGATCATCAGCGCGTTCGCGGACATGTCCGCGACCAATGCAGAAAACTGCTCCTCCAGGTCCGGGCGCTCGTGGCCCACGACCACATTTAATAATTGGTTCGCGAGGCCGTCCTGCGTCACGCTGTAGTTGATGAGCATGGTCTTGGCCATCACTTCCGGGCTGTAGTGGGGGTTGCCCAGCTTCGTCGTGAAAAACAAGCGGAAGGAGTCGTCCCAGGCGACGCTCTTGTCGCCCAGCTTAATGAGCTTCTGGCCGCTCTCCACGTACGTGTTCTTCTCCAGGACGGGGTCGAGCATGGGGTCCAGCTCCTCGTCGACGTTCTCGAAGAGGAACGGGGCCCCAAATTGGATGGCCAGCTCCAGGTGCTTCATGAAGTCGCTTTCGCTGAGGGATTTGATCTTCAGCTGGGCCTTGCCGTACATGTTCTTGATCCAGTTCACGGCCTGCTGCTGCGGGTCGATGCAGAGGGGGAACCGCGAGGCGGCCGTCGTCAAGATGCCGTTCTGCACGCTATGCTCGTCCGCGGGGAGGCCCTTCGCCGTCCAGTCCTGGATGACCGCATCGAAACTCAAGAAGCTCTCGAGGTTGAACGCGGCCGTCACGGGGACGCCGAGCGACGCCACCTTCTTGGCGAAGGTGTCGTAGATCATCACTGCCCTGAAATCGGAGGTGAAGGCGCCCGCGTAGCTGAGGAAGGAGGCCGCCAGGAGGCAGTCGCCCACCAACTGCACCTTGCTGTTATTCAGGTCGCCGATGTCCGCCGTCCACCGCGTCCGTTCGCCGGTCAATCCGGTAATGAGCTTCGAGGCCGCCGCCAACCGCTTCTCCATGAGAGCCGCCTGCGTTTGTAGACCGTTCAACTCCTCGCTCTTCTCCTTGAACATGACGTCCAACTCCCCCAGGTCCTTGGACAACACGCCCAATTGGCCGTTGAGGTCCGAGAGTAATTTGGTCGTTTTCGCGGCCGCCTTCTCCATGTTGCGCACCATGGCTTTGAGCGGTTCGACGTTCCTCGCCACGTCGAAGTACTTGGAGATGGCCGTGACCCAGACGAGGAGCCCGGTGCCCGCCTTGGAGACGTTTTTCATGTTTTCCACCGTCATCTTGGGATTCTTGAAGTACTTGCGCACGGACTTCATCATTTTTTCCGTGATGGCGTCCTTGGGGTACCGCTTCAACTTGTCGAGGAGGGACGTGTCCGCGAGCATCTTCTTGGCGTCGCCCCAGGTCTCGTCCAATTTCACGCCCGTCGGTCGGAGGCACACGACCATCAGGCAGGCGTCCATGACCAGCGCGGGGGGCTTGGCCATGGACTTGACTTCGGTGATGTCCTCCTTGTGGAGGTTGGCTAGCGCGGATTCGGCCATCTCCAACGCCGGAATGGCTTCCTCGAGCGCGGCGTCGGCCTTGCCCTTCTCCCGCGCGATCACGATGGACTGTTCACTGGCCTCGGCCTGCATGACCTCGGCCTCGCCCTTTTGCTTATTAGCTATCGTCGTCTTCTCCGTGATCTGCTCGATGAGAGTTTCGACCTCCACCGTCTTCGCACTTACTATAACCTGGGCGTCCTTCAACTCAATGGACATGCGATCTACATCGCGGGCGGCATCCACTAACTTGGACAGGCCGCCCGCTAACCGTTTCACGCTATTCCCAACTTTCTTTTCATTATAAGAAAGTTGAGCGTGGTAATTTTGGATGTAGTCCAAGTAGTTTTTTGGAGTCACGTAGTAGTACCGCCGCAGCGTCTCCGCGAAGCGCGCCGCTTCCTTTACCACGTGCGTATGAGAAAACACCAGGTGCTGCACGATGGCCGCCCGGTGTTTTTCGGGCAGGTCGACCTCCGCCAAAAAGAACTCCGCGACTTTCGAAAGAGCATCTTCCGGCCAGGGGAAGAACCAGTCGATGACACAATTTGATATCAAGCCGGGGAACGATCGACAGCGTAGTCTTAACTTGTCTCCAGAAGGCGACATGGCCAGCACCAAATGTAAATTGTTTCTACATTTGTTGACATAAAACTTCCACAAATTACCGGGAGTAGGAGTAATCCCCTCCTTCTTGCACTCCTTCGCTACACTATTGGCCAGGCCGTCCATCTCGTCCTGCTCGTATAAAGCGGGGACCATTCCCGTGGTCAGCATATTATTCAAAAACTCCAAAAACCCTTCTAATGCGACGTGGGCGTCCGTGAAGAGGAACACGACCTCTTGGGTGCCTAAAAGTTTGTACAGCGTCTTCAGGTCTTCCCGGAACTCGAGTTCGCCGTACCCGCGCATCAGCTGGATGGAAAAGATGTCGTAGCCGGCGCAGTACGTCGCTAATCTTGTCAAAGATTGTTTTCCTGAACCTCCTACGCCGACCAACAACGCGTTGCCTCTCGGTAAGCGGATGATGCGGTGGACTCGCGTTAAGTGGGAGAGCGCCATCTCGAACAGCACGAGTGCCTGGGGCGTTCTGTTGAGATTGTAGTCCTCTAACACGGCGTCCATGATCTTGCGCGTAGTGCCGAAGTCGCCCATGTCCTTGTACAGGCGCGCGTCTTCGGCGTCCTCCGTCAATCGAGCCACGGCCCGTTCAAAGTCCCCGAAGATCAACGGGTTCTCCAAGGCATGCTCCTTGGCGTCGGGCCACGTGGAACCGATCACGTCGCCCAATTTCCCCTCCACGGCCGCCAGGTCTTCGTCGGACACGAGTCGGTCGCAGAAAATGCGCTGCACTTCGTTCCGGAAGAGGCGAATCAACTGCTCGGACCGCTCCAGCACCTCCGGCGACGCCAGGCAGACGCCCTCCGTGACGCGACTCAGATCGCTCAGGTTGAAGATGTAGTGGAACTTGGCGGGCGTCGGAGGTAGCCGCTCCAGAATGAAGCCGAAGAGCTCCAGCACGGCCTCGGGGATCTTCGCGGCGGCGTCCTTGACCCCCGGTGAGAAGTCCCGCAATCGCTGGGAGATGATGGAGGAGTACATGTACTTGAGGAGATCGGGCGTCGGGTCCGGTAGGTTGAAGACGGAGAACAGCGCCACGAAGCGGGGGTCCACGTTGTTCCTCCCGCCGCCGGGCGGGCCCATGGCCCCGATGTACGTCATGTCTTTCAGGATTTTTTGCGTCAGGTCCTTTTCGCGGTCGTAGATGAAGCCGCGCGAAATTAAAGTGAGGAGCAAGGTAATGGGCTGTTGGGTCCCATAGGTGTCCACCTTGGGCATGTTCATGTCGTCGATGAAGACCACGAGGTTCGTGCCAAGAGGCGGCCCGTAGATGTTGCCCGTGCGCTTGTCGACGTTGACTTCGATGTTTCTTTGCACGTCCGCCGACGACGTGCGCGACGAAAAGCCGATGGTCAGTTTGCGCGTGGCTTCGTCGCTTAACCCGGCCAAATAGTCGTTGATGATGGTCGTTTTAGCCGTGCCCGACGCGCCCACGAACAAGACAGGCTTGCGCGGTCCGAGCTCCCGCAACAGGTAAGAAAACTTGGTACTGTCGGTAGTCGGCACGATGACCTCGTAAAATCTAAAAGGCTTGGGTTCGACATAAGGCGCGACGCGGCTCTCCCAGGTCTGCCACCGCTTCGACGAAGGATCGTAGACCGAATCTGATAACAGGCCGTCCGGGAGGGAGCACGTGGCGATTTTGTGCACGAACTCGTTGAACTGGCCCTGGGAGCTTCCCACCAACGGCGCGCCGATGGACCAGGCGATGCAAAAGGCGAAGACGTTTTCCAAGTCATCCCGTTCCGGTAAGTCGTCGGGCGTCTGGTCGTAGACCGCCTGCAGGAACGCATCCAAGGCCGTGCACAACTGCTTGACCATGGCGATGGACGTGATGGGCACGACCATGCGCAGCTTCGCGCCTAGTTCGCCGTCCACCAAGCCCAATTGCACATAATCGATGCACGGCTGGCAGTACTGGTCGAACAATGATTGCAACTGCTCCGCCTCCTCCTCTCTATGCGCAATGACCTCCACGCCATCGCCGCACCGCTGCCGTAACCACCGCTCGAAGTACGGCCGGTAGCCCAAATTCTTGGGATCCGCCCAGACCATGCCGCACCGGGAGATAGTGGCCGGCGAGGCGTACTGCAGATCAAAGGTCTCGCAGATCATGCACACGTGGGGCTGCAGGCGAATGCGCTCGCCGTTCGGCAGCGTGAGCAAGCGGTTGTCGTCCATCACTGAATTCATGTTCTCGACCCAGACGGCGTCCACGTCCCCGTCGTAGATGATCCAGCGCATCTCCTTGCCCTCCCGCGCTTTGGGAAGGGGGCCGTTGAGTTCCCGGAACAAACGTGAGAGCACGCCGTCGGTCCAGTCTCGCGTGACGGGATCCATGATGCCGTACAGCTCGTCCGTCGGCTGCGCCTTGGGGTTGATGACGCAGTACTTGACGGTGACGCCTTCCGCTTTGAGGCGGGCGGCCTTTAACGTGTCTAGTACCAAAGTTTTGCCCCCTCCTGTAGGGCCGACGATCATCGTCGTGTGCCGCACGATCATCGTCTCGTACATCTGGATGACCTTGTCGATCTGTTCCTGGTGCACGGCCTGGTCGGAGCACTTGAAGCCGTTCTGCGTCAGTTGTTTGGCTACTTCTAGTTTGAGCTCTTCAAACCCGACGCGCGGTGCTTCTAGTCCGGGGAACAGGTCCTTGATTAATCCGATGAAAAGGGGCACGTCCTCGAAGACGTACTTGGGCATGTTCGAATCTCTTAGAACACGCATGAGCACGATGTCCTCCCGTAAATCGGAGTACTGCCTTTTTAACCCGCCGGCCATGACTAACACACTCTTCAGACTTCTCAACCCGAAGTCGTAGTGGTACTGCTTGGACAGCTGCTCCTTGGACAGTTTGTACAAGACGGTCATCTTCCGCGCCAGGACCTTGGCGCCCTCGAAACCCTCCGAGAAGAGCATGATCTCACAAATCATCTGCAGGTCCGGCACGATCATCGTCACCGGCCGGAATAAGGCCTTAAGGTTGTCCGGGAGCTCCGTGCGCCCAGCGTAGCCGGGGTTCATGGTGATGAAGAAGCCGCACGTCGCGAAACCGGCCACCCTTTTCACGGAAATGGAGCCGTTCCCGATGTTGCAGGACGGCTCGTCCCTGAGTAAAGCGTTTTGTATTGAGCGTAACTGGGCGCTCACGACACTTAACACTTCGATGTTGATGCGGTTAAATTCGTCGAAGCATCCCCACGCACCGACCTGGACGAGGCCGCTGAAGATACTTCCCATCGCTTTATAGTCTAAACCGTCGCCGCAGTTGATCACGAAGCACGGTAAAGCGAGGGATTTTGCTAGATCCTTTACCGTTTCCGTTTTACCGGTACCGGCGGGTCCGGCCGGACTTCCTCCTAATTTAAAGGTCAAGGCTTGCGTGATGGTCATGTAGCATCTATCGGTGAGAGGTGTGATGACTAACCGCCCATTTAACCCCATGTACTCGTAGCCGTACCTGAAGTTGCCCGTGCACTGCTGGATCACGCAGTCGTCCACGTCGCGGTCCCAGTAGAACCGCAACTGCGACTCCCAGGCGAACTCCTTGGCGTTAAGGATGGACTCGCGGATGAAGAGATCTACAATGTCTCGCGAGTGCACGTCGATAATCAACAAAGTGTTCACCTTCTTGCGGTTGATTTTTGTTAAATCTTGGCGGACCATGGCTACTAACTGCACCAATTGCTTGGTCAGGCGCGCTTCCAAGGTCTTCATGGCGTGCTTGTCGCCCTCCCTAACACTTCTAAACGCGTCCTCCACCTCCCAGGTCCACCACACCAGGGACCCGGCCAAAGTGACCATCCCAAGAACGTCCGGGTCCAAAATCCACTCGGACCTTTCTTGCCCAGCATAATTGTAGATGCCTGTTTTAGAAATGATTTGCAAGGAATCCTTCATGGCCTGCTCAACTGAACCCATCCACACTTCCACGGGCCCATCCACGGGCGACGCGGGTTGCAAGTCGAAGCCCTCCTTCTCGGAGGAGACCATGCCCGTGATCTTGGCTGCGCCGCTTCCGAACTTGAGTTCTTTCACGTTATCGAAGAGCTTGAGCATGTGCACCTGGATGGACGTCGGGTCCGAAGACCCCAGGACGCTCAAAAGTTCGTCGTCCGAAATGAAGTAGAAGCGAGAGAAGGCGTTGCGCTTCGTGTCTAGGTAGTCCGTCAGGGACTTCTGGCACTTGTCCAGGCGGTCGCCCATCTCCGTCAGGGAGTCGAATTCTTTTTGCGTCGCCGCGTGCACGACGACCGAGTGCTCGTGGGTGCACTTCATGATCGTCTTGAACTCCTTGTTGATCTTATCGAATTTCTTCGCCTCTTCCGGCAGCTGCATCCTTATATCCTCGGACCCGATGAAGATGGACTCCAAATACATCCACTTCCGTTGGACGTTGAACCAGACCTCGAGGCACTCCACGACCAAATTCAACATCTTCTCCCACTCTCGCACTTTGCCGGCGTACCGGCCCACAAAGCGCGAGCCGGACATGGTCTGGAGGTTCAACAAGTGATCTTCCAACTGCAGATAGATTTCTTCCGCGGGCGCCAACACGTGCCCGCGCGGCGCGCCGTCCTTGGAGTAGACCTTGACATCCAGGGACGTCGTCGACCAGCACTTCTCGATGGCATAGACTTCCTTTTCAATCTTCAGCTCATTGATAGCACAGACCACGATCTCGTCCACATCCTCGCCGTACTGGGCGAGCTCCATGCTGAAGATCTTCCCGAGCGTGATGGTCTTGACGTCCCCTATGCTGACGCCGGTGAGTTCCTCGATCTGGCTCCAGTGGGGCTCCTTGACGGCGTCGTTTTTGAGGTTGACGATGACCGGCAAAGACTCCTTGAAGCTCACGACGACCAGTTCGTACGCCTTGTACTTGGAGAGCTCCTTCAGATCTTTCGGGAGCTTCTTGATCTCCTTCTCGGCCTTGTCCACGCCTTCCCGGAGGATGTCCAAGTCCAGTTCGCCCCACGCAGTCAAAGACATGTCGCCCCTGAAAGCTTCAAAGGCGCTATACAAATCATAAATAATCTTCATCCTAGACATTTCTGTTTGTATTTCCACTAAAACAGGATACGCGGTCATCTCCATGCCGAACAAGTCCTCGGCGTTGACCAACTCGTCCTTTTTGGCGGTGCACTTATCTAAAGTTTCCCGGTAGTCCACCATGAGCAAGACGCCCTCTTCTAATGAAACCTTGCCCGCCACGGGGCCCTCCGCATAGAACTGCGTTCGTAATTCCTTGAGCTCCTCCTGGAAGGCGTCCGACTGCTCTGTGGTTACTGTTCTGAACTCTTCTTTGACCTTGGCTAATCTAAGATCTTTAGTCCTCGCGAAGACATAGAGCTCGCGCCACGTCTCCGCTAAAGAGTGGGCGGTCTTGAGTTCCATAGTTTCAACCTTCACTTCGTGGCGCTCTAGCGTTCGGTATCGCTCCGCGACATTGGCATATTTGAGCTCCATGTCCATCGAGGCATCCACGACTTTCGCGATGGTGTTCAGCACGAACATCAATTTCTCGATCTCGTCGCACTGGGTGCCGTCGATGTCCCGTCTCCACTGGTCCCACTGGTCCGTGATTAAATCCATTTTTGCTTTGCTGACATCTCTCAGGACCTTGCCGTACTGGTCCCGCCAGGACAGGGCCTGCTTCGCGACGCCCTTCGCTACATCATCCGCGTCGATTCTTAGAAAGTCGACGTCCCACGTTCGCGCGCGGTCCAAGGCCTCGTGGGCCAGCCCGGCGTACGTCTCCAATTTGGCGTCGAAGAAGACGACGCCGGGCGGGTTCGCGCTCTCCGTTAATTTATCTAACTCTCGTCGCGCCTTCTCGTCCCACAACCCGTGCTCCGTGTCGTAGATCTTCCAGGAATCCTTGTAGGCTTGGATGGCGCCGCGGTCGTCCGTTAGGGACGTGAGGTAGTCCACGAGCTCCGCTTTAAACGTAACGATGTGCGGGTTCTTCGAGAGGTCCTGGTGGAAGCTGAAGACGAAGGGCTCCTCATCCTCGTCCACTATTATTGGGGGGCACTCGATGCACGTGCCCCGCTTCCATCTTGGAAACGTCTTGGCCGCATCACTTAAGCCCCGAATGCACTTCGTGACATATTTTAAAACGTCCGCGGCCGGCGGACTGACGACGACATCCCGGCCTCCCAGCAAACAGGCGGCCCGACAGAACGGGGCGCAGTCCGGGTGCTTCAACAGCTCGTGGAAGGTCGCTAAGGAAGTAGAAACCATGACGACCATGGCGTTGCACAGGCGCTTCTCCCAGTAGGCGTAGTAGTTCGACAGAAGCGGCGAGGCGCTGGAGGCCGTCGACGCCACGACCTCTTCGACCTTTTTCAGTAAAGGTTCGATGGACTTGTAGCGCTGGCTCAAATCATTCAGACGGGCCGTGCGCGTGGCCTCCACCAGTTCATAAAAGGACCCCACGTCCGTGAACACGGGCCTTTTGGTGCGAGGGTCGCGCTTGAAGTCCGCCGGCTGGAATAATACGGTAGTGCTTATGGCTTCCACAATGCCCGAGATCATCTGCGCCGACTTCTGGATCTGGTTCACGACGCCCTGGAACTCATTTAATGCTTTCTGGACGGCCTCGATGAAGGCGGGCACGCGCTGCGAGTTCCAGTTCAAGGGGGTGAAGCCGCTCCGTAAGGTGCGTTGTAAATTGGCGACCTGCCGCGTTAACAAGTCGGCCTCGACGGGCGCTATGGACTTGATCAAGGCATCGTAGCGGTTGAGTTTCAACGAGAGGTCCCGTACGTACCCGTGGAACTTGTCCTCCTGCAAAGCGATTTGCAAAGCCGTCTCGGGGATCGTGAAGCCCAAGCGATCCAGGTACTTCGCTTCCTTAATGATCAACTTGAGCTCGGGTACGAAGTTCACTCGGTAAGGCAAAGGCGGCATCCGGAACTTCGCAGGACCTTTTCTTTTCGCGGTTTCTGGGACGGGCTTCACCGCCGCCAAAATAGGTTGCTTCAAGCAGTCCGTGGCGATGTCCAAGCCCTTGACCCAGCCCTCGAACAGCGACGTGATGTACGCGTCGACGGCGCGCGCGAAGACCAGATATTTTTGCTTCGCCTCGATGCCCTCCGGCGTCTCCAGTAACCCCACATGTTGCTTGAACTTCAAAATGGGCTTCTTCGCTCGATGGTACAGATCGCGCGCCCAGGCTATCGCGCCAGCTGTATCAGGATAGTTCTCGTAGATGGGCGGCGCGACCTTGTGCCGGTCGAAGAGCCCGTGGATGGAGGCGAGCTCCTTCATGTACTGCTCCATGACCTCGTCATATAAGGTCGTGAACTGCTGGTTGATGCTTTCCCGACTCTTTATGTTCTGGAAATTCTCGACTAACGCAAAGGCGCCCTCGGCACTTCTTAACTTTTGAAACGCGTCGTCGATGAAGTGTTTCGACTGTTCCTCGATACTTGCGACGTCCGCGTTAAAGGCGTCAATAAGCTCCTGCCAGGACTCCTTGTACCTCCGGTCGAACGCGTCGTACGCTATTGTCGTAAGAGGCGTCTTCAAAGCTTCCACGTTGTTGCAAACCGCATCCACCGCAGAAGTGTCGTCGGTCACCGCCCTTAGTTCCGGTCCTAAAAATTGGTCGAACTGGTCGAGGACTTGCGCGACGTCGAACAGGTGGCCGCACACGTGGGCCATGTATCGCGTGAGTTCGAAGAGCCGTTTCCGGTCAAACTCCCACCGAATGTGGTTCCCCGCTTCCTCGATGCGCTGGCGCGTGCTCATATAAGTAGCCTCCCAGGCGTGGAGGACGGCCCGCGCTTGCGTGATGATTCGCTGGGCCTCCTTGGGTTCTTTAGCCAGTATACTAGTAACGTTGACCTCGTGCTGCACCTTTTCCGCTAATTTATGGGCGATCCTCTCCATGAGGGGCACCATGCGCATCTCGGAGTTGTAGTGCCGCGAAATGATCCAGACCATGCGAATCGCATTTAACATCGAAGGTAACGTATCTAAAATAGTGCTGAAGGAGCCCTGCTGCAGGGTCTTGAAGTGCCGCTCGAGGGTGGCGAGGAACTTCGTGTTATCTTTGGCTTCTAGTGATAATTTCTGGAGTTCGTCGTACGTCTTGGAGAAGCCGATGCACGCGTGCGCGTCGGCCTTCTTCAGGACGGCGATGATGGCCGTCACCGGCGTCGCCTGCAACTGCTCATATAACGCCCCTAAGGCTTGGTGCCTATTCTTCCAGAAGTCGACCTCCGCGAGCGGGCCCGGACCGTTGGGTCGCGCGGCTTTTTCGACGTCCACCACCCCTTGAATGGTCTTCGTCCAGACCTCCACGGCTTGCTCCAGTTCACCTAGTGCGGCCTCGTCCACGGGTTTCGCGACATCGACGCCCGGGATCTCCAGGGAGACGTCGCCCGAGACTTGTTTCGAGGCGTTCTCTAACACACTTTGGAACGTCTGGAGGTTTCGTGAATAAGCGAGCTGCCCGGGCGTCGGGTCCTCTACGGGCTGGGCTTCGAGGGACGGTATGAAAATGCCACTGAGCAACCCCACCATGTCACTTAGAACATTAGCGGTGCACGCCCCGAACTGCAGGCAGTCCATGAGTTCGTCTGCGGAACCTTCTTTGACGGGCCCCAGTTTTAAGAAATGCACGCTCCGCCGGCCGTGTCCTGAAGGTGTCATCGTCGGCGCGCAGCAGTGCAAGATGTCCGCCGCGGTCGCGTCGCCGTGCGCCGGGGCCCAGAAGAAGAAGAGGGCGCCGCTCGTACAAGCGTCGTCCATGATGAGTTTGACTGCCGCGTCGCCACGCTTGAAATAGGCCTCGCTGGCGTCGACGCCTTCGTCCTCCTTCACCTCGATGGCTTGCGCGAAGGCCGCGTCGTCCACGCCCAAGTTGAGCTGGACCAGCTTCTTGACGTAGGCGGCCGCCATGCTGTCGCGTGCGGCTGCCACTCGGAGAGCGGGCTGCCTCGCGACGCCTCGGCGGCGGTCTGGTCCTTTGCAAGGGCTGCCCCTGCCTGTCGCGACGCCTCGCGGTTTGCTGTGCGGCTGGAACTGCTGCCTTGACTCGAGCGAGGGCACCCCTGCACTCGAAACAAGCTAGAACAGAGCTGCTATGCCCAGAGACCGTCGGCTACGCTGCTCTTTTGCTTTTTTGTTTGCCAAATGTAAAGTAAGATCCTAGTAAGGGAAAAGATGTACGGCCAGTGCGCTTCGTACTATTCTACCGTCTATCAGGGTGCACCGCGACTCCTTCGGCGCCCCAGCCCTGCGCTCGCACTTCTCGATCGTGCGGGTTTCTCTCCTTTCTAAAAGCATTGTGGCAGGTCGGCAGCTCGCTGAGCTCGGTGTGAAGCACTGGTTGGTGCTTAGAGCAGCAGCAGCAGTGCCGCGGTGCAGCAGCGGTCGACGCAGCGCAGCAATGCTGCGTCTCCTCCTCACCATCGCTGCGACCGCAGCCGCGACGCAGACCGAGCGCGTGCTCGTGACCTTCGACGCCTATCGGCCCGCCGAGTTACACCTCGCATCGATCGCATCCGTGCTGGGCCCCGAGCGCCGGCACTGGGCGCGCGTTGAGCGACGACGAACGCACGCGCCGACGGACTTTCTGGCGCTACGCATCAAGCGCGGCGCGGCCCACGCGTTGCGGCGCGTCGCGGCCGTAGACGAGGACCGGAGCACGCGGACGCTCGCGTTCTCGACGCGCGCGCCGTTCTGGCCCCAGCGCAACCTCACGCGCCGCCTCCAACAGTCCCACCCGCGGTACCGGGCGATCGTGGCCCCGGGCAAGGAGGCTAAAGCAACGTGGGTCCACGGCGAACGCGGCGCGAACGCGACCGTTGCTATTTTTGATACGGGCCTGCGGCTCGGCCACACGCACTTCACGAATCGGGAGCCGGTCGAGCGGATCAATTGGACTTCCGAACGGACACTGTCCGATACCTTTGGGCACGGGACCTTCATCTCCTCGTTGGTGGGCGGCGTGAGCCCCGAGTGCCCCGGCTTCGCGCCCGATTCCATTTTGCGGATCCACAAGGTCTTTACCAATCAACAAGTGTCTTATACTTCGTGGTTCCTCGACGCCTTCAACCACGTGCTCTGGCGCGGGGATATTGACGTCATCAACTTGTCCGTGGGCGGCCCGGACTTTTCAGATCGACCCTTTGGCGACAAGGTGAAGGAGATCGTGGCCAGCGGCATTACCTTGGTAAGTGCGATGGGCAACGACGGCCCCACTTGGGGCACGCTGAACGCGCCCGGCGACGCCGTGGAGGTCGTGGGCGTCGGGGCGTCGGAGGCGGACTCCGGCGCCGTGGCAAGTATCTCTTCCCGGGGCTACCCGCTGGCGGACCGGGTCGCGCGCATGAAGCCCGACTACACGGCGCCGGGCATGGGCGTGTTGGGGGGCATCCCCGGCGGCGCGCACTGCCAGCCGAACCACGGGACGAGCGTCGCCTCGCCGTCCATCGCGGGGGTGGCTGCTTTAGTCGCTTCGGCCGCTCGGCGCGCTGGCACGGCGGTGCGGAACCCGGCCATGGTGCGCCAGTGCCTCAACGAAGCAAGTGCAATATACAAAGTCCATGGTTCCACCGGCGACGCCACGTCCATGTGGGCCCAAGGGTCGGGCCGCGTCGACCCGCTCAAAGCGGTCAAGTGCGCCGAGACGTATGCACCTCGTGTGACCTTCGTGCCGCCCTCGTTCGACTTGGTGGAGGACTGCCCCTACCTCTCGCCGCTGTGCGACCAGCCCCTCTTCGTCGGGGGCGCGTCGATCGCTTTCAACGTCACAGTCTTGAACGGCTTGGGCGTGCTGGGAAAAGTGACGGAGGCCGCGTGGGCCGGCTCCGACGCCGTGGAGGTTGCGGTGCCCCGGGCCATAGCGGAGGGCGGGCTGGTCCTGTGGCCCTTCTCCGGGGCCTTCGTCGTGCGGTTGCGCGGCCTACGCGTGGGCGTCGCGGCCGGCGTCTTGTGGGTGAAGGTGGAGAGCCGCGTGCACGAAGGCGCGGTGAGTGGCGTGGGCTTCTTCGGGCGCGGTTCGGTCGAGGGCCAGTGTGGCAACGAAGGGGTGGAGGAGCACTGGGTCGAGTGGCCCGTTAGTGTGAACATCGAAGAACTACCGGACCGCAAGTTCCGGTTATTGTGGGACGCGTCCCACTCCCTCACGTACCCGCCGGCCTTCAGTCCGCGGGACAACCTGAACCAGGCCGGCGATTTGTTGGACTGGAACGGAGACCTGCCCGGTACGAACTTCCGCAGCGCGTTCCGCAAGTTGAGGGAGCGGGGCTACTTCGTGGACGTGTGGTGGTGCAACACGGCGTCTAAGTCGCCTTCATTGCGGTCGCGGATGACTTCGATGCTGCCTTCCTATTGACTATCGTATGAAACGATGTATGCATGATCTGGCGCCTTCGCCGGCGCCGCCTGAGACCCGCTCCGTCGCGCGGTTCCCCCGCTATCCTTGCACCCCGCTCTCACGCGTCGCGTCACGCAGGGACGACCTGACCTGCGCGCCGCTCGCCGATTACGGCGCTTTACTGGTCATCGACGCGGAAGACATGTTCTCGGCGGCCGAGGTCAACGCCGTGGCCGCGGCCGCGTCCAATGGCCTGGGCGTGTTCGTCGTGGCGGACTGGGCCGACGAGGCCCTGCAGAAGGCGTCGCGCTTCTTCGACGACAATACGCAGGTCCGTGACTCAGCGTCGGATTTCAACTTGAGGCGGTCGCCGCGAAACCGTCTTCGTGAGCGCGCCCTACGCAGGTGGGCTGGACCCCCGCGGTCGGTGGTGCGAACATCGTGGCGCTCAACAAGTTGCTGGCGCCTTATAATGTGGCCCTGGGCGGCGGCGCGTGGGAGGGGCCCCTACCCGCGGCGTTCGGCGCCGGGGCACGCTTCGAGAGCGGAGGCGTCATAGCCAGAGTGCCTACGGACGGCTACGTCGTCCGGCAACGGCTGGAGCGGCGGACGTCCATAAAAAGAGGCGGGACCGAAAAAGTGGACGAGCCGCAGGCGGTGCTCGCGGCCGTGGCTCATGACAAAGGTCGGGTTGTGGTCTATGGCGACGGCGGCTGCCTCGACGACTGGAAGCGGACGGGCCGGGCGTGCTGGGCGCTGCTGGAGGCGTGCGTGGCGTTCGCGACGAGAGGCGTCCGGTCGAAGGCCGTGTTCCCCGATAGCGCGCATCTGGCGGCGCCGTTCGTGGCCGGCGATGTGCCCCCCGATGTGCCGCCGTCCGCGTTGCTCAAAAAGTACTCGCGGCACTACGACGGCGCGGCATGGCACGAGCCGCCCTATTCGCCGGACCCGCCGCCGCGGAAGCAGTATTGCTCAGCGGACGCGGGGCTCCGGGTTGTTGAAGGGCGGGGGGTTGGGTGGCGGCCGTCTTCTTCAGCTGTTGTGTAAGTGTGTGATTGTGTATCTTCGCCTTCTACGTACGTACGTCGGTTATGAAAAGAAACACTAGCTTGAGCACACCTGGGTGACGGAACGCTAGCTCGACAATTCGTGAAACCCGTTTTGTGTGCGATGTGAGCATTTGTGAGCATTGGAGCCATCGACTCGGCGCGGCTTATCGAGTATGGCTCTAAGTATGGCATTTCTCGCCCCTCATACGACGCCAGCAAGAATTTTCTACAGCCTCGAGGCCGCGTCGCCTGAAGAGTGCGAGATGCTCGAGGAGTGGGTGAAGATTAATCCAGACCTCGACCTTAACACATTTTACAACGACGACGGGTGGACGCTCTTGCTCCAGCTCGTCGCGAACGCCCCGGCGCCACACGCCGGCCACTTCAGGATTGCTAGACTCCTACTGTCGCACGGCGCGGATATCAATTTGTGCCACCCGTCCATCTGCGGTCTCGCCCCGCTGCACTTCGCGCTGAAGCGGATGACTTCACGGCTTCGAGGGGGTCCGACAGACAAGCAGCTGGCTATGATAAACTTTCTGATAGCAAACGGTGCCGACGTGAACCAGAAGTCCACGATCGGCACGCCGCTCTCGATGGCGCTGACCACCGAAGAAGAAACGACTTCCGTCTAACGTTTATTGTATAAAAAAGTTAGATATATTACACGCCCTCATCCTCGTGCCCGTCCGGCCACAGCGGCTCGTCGGGATTCTGGCAGATGCACCGCAGCGCGTCCGGACCCCCGAAGCCAGGTTTCGCATGAAAGGAATTCTCCACGAACGCGTCGTCGGCCGCGGCCGCGACCACGCCGCCGCCGCCAGGAGACGGCTCGTCCCGCAGCCAGGCGCGCAGCGCCGCCTCCAACTTATCGCTCTCGGCCAGGAGCTTCTTGGCCGTGGCCTTGGCCGTCGTGCCGGCGCCGCGGTCGACGGCGTCGAGCTTCGCCGAGCGCTCGCGCTTGCGCCGCTTGCGCCGGAGCCGCCGGTTGCCCGCTATTAATGGCACAGTGCGCCGCTCCTCCTCCTCCTCGTCCTCAACCTCTTCCACGATGTCGGGCGGCGGTGGCCGTCTTAACGCGTCGGCGAAGCGTAAGAGCTCGTGGCGGTGCTTCTTGTCCGTCAGCCGGTGCGTCAGAACCTTGGGGACGTCGTCATCGTCCTCCTCTTTAAACCACTGGGCGCATGCTCCTAAGGACCCGCTCGGCGCGTTCGCGTCCTTCGATAGGAGCCACCGCAGGCGCTCGGCCAGCACGACGCGCATCCACGTCTGCTCGTTGCCAAGGGGCGAGCCCTCGATGGTCCGATCGGGGGCCCGGCGCCGGTGCGCGCGCGCCCGCACCGACGCCGGCGCCGTCAGCACGTGCGTTGCCAGCCGGTCGACGGACACGTCGAAGGCCTCGGTTTGAGCGCTCGGTTTTATACTCGTGTCGGCGAGAGCCGCGGCCGCGAAACATTCAGAATGGGCGAAGAGCACGAGCGTCTCGGGCGCGCGCCGCTTCCCCGCCTCGGGCGCGCCCCGGATCGCGCGCGCCGCCAGGTACGACGCCCGCGCTCTTAATCCAAAGTCCGACGTCACGACCGTGAGCGTCCGGTTCTGCGCCAAAAAGTGCTCGACGCAGTCCACGATGGCGTCGTCGGCCGTGCTCCGGCGGCCGGCGAAGGCCGTCGCGTAGGTGCCCTTTGATGAAACGAAGCAGTCCCGGCGCTCGCCGTGGTCCAGCATGACCACGCAGTCCTGGCCCAGCCTGCCCTTTCCGTGCGCGTCCGCAGCCGCCGCGTCCAGCGCAGCCGCACTGAGTCGCCACTTGCTCTTGCCGCGGCAGTTGTCCGCGTCGATCAGGACGACATCATGGGGTCGCGGACGCAGCGCTTTCCACAGGTCGTTGGCCGTTTCGGCGTGCAGGCGCTGCAGCCGCGGCGACGGGCGTGTGGGTGGGGCAAAGGCTGCTGCTGTCGCGATTAGCAAGCAACGCATCATCTCTAGGTGCAATTATAGCGGCGCAGCAGTGCAGTGCTTCCTATCAATGAATGATGCAACGTTCTGCGCGGCTCTGCCCAGCGCTTTGCTGTTAATTCAATCGGGAGAAGAAGAAAAACCCGTCGTAAAACCCGTCTAAAATCTTGAAAGCAGGGGCAGAGCAGCTCTGCTCTGCCATCAATGCACGCACGTACGCATTCTTGCAACGCCTGACGCTGTGCGCAGCAGAATTGCTCTTAGTGAGCAGCAATGTCGCACCAAGTGAGCCATTGACAACAGCACTAAATGATGCGCCGCCTCGCACTATTAGCCGCCAGCGCCCGCGGCGCCGCGCCCGTGGTGCGCGCGCCGCCGGCGTCGCCGCTCCAGCCCTTCATGGTAAGGGGCCGGCAGATCCTGGTCAAGCGCGACGACCGCTACGCGCTACCGGGCGCCCTGTCGGGCGTCGCCGGCAACAAAGCAAGGAAGCTCTACGCGCTGGCCGACCGCGGCTTCGGCAACGCGAAAGCGTTGGCGTCACTAGGCGGCCACCAGTCGAACGCGTTTCCGTGTATTGCCGCGCTGTGCCAAGCCCAAAACCTCCCCTTCTACTTCGTGTGCAAGCCCGTGCCGCGGTGGCTGCGGTCGAATCCTGCCGGAAACTACGCTAGAGCATTGGCGCTGGGCGCGGAGCTCGTTCCATTGAAGGCCGCGGACTACCGGCGGTGTATCACTGATGACGTGTGGCGGAAGGAGTTCCTGGCGGACGTGGCGGGTCTCGAACCGGTCGCCTGGGTGCCCCAGGGGGCGGCGTCCCGGGACGCCGAACCGGGCGTGCAGATGCTCGCCGCGGAGTTGGGGGCTGACCTGGCGCCGTACCCGGGGTGTCGCGTCGTGGTCCCCGCCGGCACGGGCACCACGGCGCTGTTTCTGGCCCGGCACATGCGCGAGTACGACGTCGAAGTCTGCGCGGCGCCCTGCGCCACGGGCGCCGCGGAGCTCCAGCGCCAGATGGTTGTCTTGGACGCCGCCTCCGGAAATGTGGGCGTCTTCCCCACAGTTTTGGAACCGTCGCCCTACCGCTTCGGCGCACCGGACGCGCGGGTCCTGGCGACGTGGCGCGAGCTCGCGGCGGCGGGCCTCCACGTCGATTTGGTGTACGCGCCGGCGGCCTTCCATGCGTTGTTCGCGACCTGCGACGACCGGCCCCAGTGCTACGTGCACAGCGGCGGCAACGCGGGCGTCGCGACGCAGCTGAACCGCTACCGGCAGGCGGGCCTGGTGGGGGCGGGGGAGGGCGAGTAATTCGTTAACCATACGACGCGAATCTTGAACTGGCGTAATACTGGCGTCACCCGCCACGCCATCGAGCGGACTTCGCATCGGCGGCGTGGGGCGCGAAGGAACCGGCGCTAAACTACACCGTCCTTACTGCCACCCCCCGGGCCCGAACTCCTCGTCGGCCTCGGCGTCCTCCTTGGCCTTCTTGTCCTTGGCGCGCTTGGCCCGCTTGGCCTTGGGCGTCGAGGCCATGACCGTCATGAGCTCGTCGTCGATGCGCACGTTGGACTCGAGGCGCGGGTCGCGCGTCGTCACGTTGTAGCGCTCGTACTTGCCCGTCTGGGGGTCGCGCTCGATGCGCTGGATCACGCGCTCGGGCAGCTCCTCCAAACCGGCGTCCACCAGTCTAGCGAGCACGGGATCCGGCAGCTCGTTGAACGGTGCTGGTCTGGTAACTTGCTTGCCGCTGCAGTCCAGGTCGCAGTATGACGCGAGGAGCGCCGGTGGCTCCGTGAACACGCCCGCGTCGACGTAGGGGTCCCGCGCCGCCCAGGCCAAGCAACTCGCTTCACTTTCGTGGAACGAGTACACGAGCGAGCCGCACGGCGTGCGCTCCGCCGCCGCGGTGCTCGACCCGTCCAGGGGCCGTAAGGGCCCCGCGCGCACGCACCGCCGCGTCTTCCGCAGGAACGAGAGGTGCTTCTCCCGCGTGGCGCCTCGCCCCGACGTGCCCTGGGCGTCGTCCAAGCGCAGCATGGCGAAGGGCGCGCAGCCCTCGGGCCACACTTCCAGCTGGAGGTAGGGGTCCGCCGCGATGGTCCAGTGGTAGGCCTGGACCGCCTCGTCTAGGCTCCGTGCTAAGGGATCGGAAGCCACCAGAGCTTTAGCGGACGCCTCGTCGCCCCCGATCACCGCCAACAAACTGCCGGCGATCTCCGTGCCCTGGTCATCTCTCAAAAGCTGCGACGCGTACACTCTAGGTAGTGAATCGTCCTTGTCCGCCCGCAGGTTGCTCTCCCGGACCCACACGAGGTGGTCCTCGTGCTTCTGGCGCCGTAATGCGGGATCGGTGACCGTCCTTAAAAACACAAACGCGGCCGTCGGGATCTCCCACTCCGCGTGGCCGCCCGCCTCGAGGTCCGCGTCGAAGGTTTCTGCCGTCCATTCATGCATCATGGGCAGCGTGTCCGGGTGCACGTAGTAGGGGTCGACGATGGCGTTGCCTTCATACGCGTCCGCGTTCTTCAACGCTTCGTCCACGGACGGGAGGTTGTCCTGCGTCACCGCGAAGAGGTCGGCCGTCGGGAAGTCGTCCACGCGCGCGCGTAACGCGACATTCCTGCGGCCCGGCGCCTTGAGCGTCGAGACGGCGGCGACGTAGGCGAGGATGCGCATCGCTGCTCTTGTGTGCTACGGATGTCGCTCTGCAGCCTGGTTCAGCTTGGTTGAGGGCCGCCGTGGAACGCTGCTTTGGGTGCACGGCTCTTGCCGAGGAAGCGCGTACTGACAACTGCGAGAAATGCGGTCACGTGGTATGATCGATGCGACTTGTGCGCACGCGCAAGCTCGCCGCAATGCAATACTAAAGCACTGCAGCCTGCCGCCGCCGATTTTGGGCCCGGGTTTTCGAGCTACTCAGTACTCAGCGATAAAGCTCCAGTACTCAGCGATAGAGCTCTCTCCGGCGCCTCGAGAACCATGCATGGCCAGCCAAGAACGTACGGGTTCGCGGCACACAGCGCAAATCTGAGCTTCGCAGGAGTTGTTGGCTTAGAGTGGAGAGTGCCGGGCTGCGTTGTACGCGCGTGGGCCAGGGACAGTTCCGAAGACCGCAGACGCCGGCCACAACTCAAGCCAATCATGGGAGCCGGCGCCAGTGCCCAGTTCGGACCAGCCCTGGATGCGACAGCCTCCAGGCCCGCCGACGGCAGCGACCTGCGAGATTTCAACACCGCAAAGAACGAGGCCATCCAGCTCCGACGCACGCTCGCCGCGCTGCGGCTCCAGGTCGCCAACTCCCAGGGCGCGACCGCGTGCTTCGAGCACCTTCACGCGGGCACGGGCGTGTGGACGCGCTACTCGCCCGAACAGTCGTGTTTGATCGCCCTGGCGCAATCCAAATGCCCCGACGGCGTCATTCAAATGCCCGGACTCCCGTTCGTGGTGAAGTGCGGCATAAACGCGATCTGCGACCGCCTGCCGCAGCCACCAGACTCGGGCCTCCTCCAGGTGAACACGGCGTCGGGCGCCTTTCGGATGGTTAGGATCGCCCTGGGCACGGCGCCGGCCTACGCGCAGAAGACGGCGCACGGGACCTTCCAGCCCCTATCGCCGGCGCAGAACTCGCTGATCGTGTCCGCGGTCGTGGCGGCGCCGCACGGCGGGAAAAAGGCCGTGGGCCCGGGCTTCGAGATAAGGTGGGGCGCGGAGGCCACCACCCAGCACTACCCGCAGCCGCCGCTCACGGGTTTGATCTTGGTGGGCCCCGACGGCGGCTCCACGGTGATTCGCGGGCAATGGGGGCCGCTACCCGTTCAGATGCAGCAGATGCCGAGGATGCCTCAACAGGGCGGCGGTCCGATGTACGCGGGCGGCGGCGTGCCCCAGTACCAACCCGAAGGCGGCGGCCACCCCTTCGCCGGCAGCGGCGGCCCGGGGTTCGTGGGACCGGTGCCAGGGCAACGCCAGGGCGGCGTCGTGCCGGGGCAGGGCGGAGCGGCGCCGGTGGGCAAGGGACAACAGTCCGCGGGCGGTGGCGGTGGTCTCGGGGTCGGCGGCGCGGTGGCCGTGGGCCTCGTCGGCGGCGCCGTGGGCGCGGGCGTCGTCCTCGCGGCCTCGAACCCGGGCGCGGTCGTCGGTGGAGCGAACGCCGCGAGCCAGTGGGCCGGGCAGAACATCGCGACGGACGCCCAAGTGATCGGTGGACTCCAGGATGCGGCGCACTGGAGCGGTGGAGCTGCCAATTCCGTGGGCAACTGGACCGCCGGCGCCGCCAACGACGCCGCCCAATGGGGAACGAACCAGGCGGCTCCTGCGATCGGAGGAGCGGCACAAGACGTGGGACAGTGGACGACTAATTCGGCGGCTCCTGCGATCGGTGGAGCGGTATCTGTGGCGGGCAACTGGACCGCGAGCGCGGCCAACGATGTCTCGCAGTGGGGCACAAACCAGGCGGCTCCTGCGATCGGAGGAGCGGCACAAGACGTGGGACAGTGGACGACTAATTCGGCGGCTCCTGCGATCGGCGATTGGGGCTCCAACGTCGCCGGAGACGCCGCGCAGTGGTCGGGCGGTGCCGCGCAGTGGACAGGCGGCGCCGCGGTCGACTCGGGCCAAGCGATCGGCGGCTTCGCCGTAGACGCGGGCGGGGCAATCGGCGACGTCGGCGGCGACATCGGCTCGGCCGTTGGCGACGTCGCGGGCGCCCTTGGCGCGGTCATGGGCTTCTGAGCGAGAATTATTTCTTCCTTTCATCTTTCGAGTCGAGACACATAAATTACCCTTCCTTACTAGTCGCTGTCGGAGCCCGAGCCCTAGGAGCCGCCGCCGCCGTCCTCGTCGACGTCGTCCGAGTCGGAGCTCTCGCCGTCGTCGCTGCTGCTGCTCTCGTCCTCGTCGTCGTCGCCGTCGGCCATCTCGTCGTCAGACGGGTCGGCCACGACTGTGCGCAGGGGCACCGCCTCGACGGCCGGCCCGCCCGCCGGCGCCGCGCGTTGGACCGCCGCGCGCTGCAGCAACAGGTCGAACTTGCCCTGCAGGGCGAGGAGCTTGGGCAAGAGGTGCACGCGCTCCGCGACGACGTGCTGGAGCCGCGCCAGGGCGTCGCGCGCCCCGGGGTGGTTCGCCAGGTGCGCCGCGTGTTGGCGGAGCACGGCCTGGGTCCACGGGACGAGCCGCGGGGCATCGCGCGGCTTCTTCTCCAACCGGTCCGCGAGGCTGTTCAGGAAAGGCAGCGACGCCGCCGACGGGAGGCGTGCTAACGTGGCTTCAATAACGTCCGTCTCGGTCCGCCTTAGAACAGTCTCCAGGAGCCGGTCGTCGCCGCAGCGCGCCGCCTGGTCCAGCACCTTGGCGAGCGACGCCGCGTCGCCGTCCGCGGCGGGCCCGCCCCAGCGCGTCGCGTCCGCCGTGTCCCGCGCCGCGACGTCCGCCAACAACCCCTCCTCGTGGCGCCGGGCCAGGGCGTCCATCTCGGCCAGGCGGTCGCCCAGCGAGGCTTCTCCGGCACTGCTCGCCTCCAACCGCTGGCGTTTCGCGGCGTGCTGCTCCCGCGCTTCCTCGACCAAGGGGTCGGATGCCGCGGACAAAGAAGCGAAGCCCAAAACCGGCGGCGCCTTGGCTTTGCTCGCTGCCACCGGCTTCTCGGCGCGCGCCTTTGCTACAACTACTAAACCGGCCACCGCGTCACCCTCTATCCGCAGCGCCTCGCTCGACGCCTGGGGCGGGTCGCCCCGCGCGATGATGAGGGCGTCGCCCTTCAGGTGCACCAGCGCGCGCGCGGTCCGCGTCGCCTCCGGCGCGAGCGACGCTTTATCCGACGCGAGCTGCACGCGGCCGTCCTTCAAGACGGCGGCGCACATGACGGCCGCGCCCCGGACGAAGCAGCACAAGGATGAAGGCGCCGAGACATACCTTAAAATAACGACGTCGTGCTCGACGCAGTCGTGCACGAGGACCTCGCGCGAGTCCGCGGCCGCGGACGCGAGGCGCCGCCCGTCCTTGGTCCACGCGAGGCAGGTTACAAAGGTCGCGTGGCCGCCCTGGAGCGTCCGCTTGTCGGCGCCCTTCACCAAACGGACGCGCGACGATGCCACGGCGCAGGCGTCGCTCGAGGACGGGTGGGGCGCTACACACGACACGCCGCGCGCGTCGGCGTCCACTTCATTGGCAGTGCCGTCCAGGTGCAGGCGCCGCACTTTTTTGTGAGGCGCGCCGTCGGGGCCCGCACTGGCGACCCAGACGCTCCCACCGTCCGCGGCGAAGCGCACGACACTCACGGTGCCTTCACATGCCAGCGTCGCCTTGATCACGCCGCGCGCGACGTCCCAAATAACCACCGCGCCGTCCGTGCTGCCACACGCCACCAGCTTAGCGTCAGGCGCCCAGGCCACGCAGCTGTAGCGATTGGAGGCGCCGTTCTGGGGCTGCACGTACTGCCGCGCCGGCGTCCTGCCGTCGCCGGCGTGCAGGGTTAGGCGCGCGGCGGCGATGCAGGCTATGGTCTTGCCGTCGGGAGCGATGCTCAGTGCGCTCGGTGTTGATGCCATGGTGAGATGCGAGTTTAAAGCTGTGCCATGCACTGCCTATTATCACGCTTGGCCGCGTCTAGACTGCTATGAACCTCTGTCTCATCGCTCTCGATTGAGAGATGAAACCCGCACGTAATTCCGCGTACGCGTCCATGAGCCCGAGGAGTGTCTCGAGAGACGTGGCTCGTGCTCGGACACGTACAAGCTGGAGCTGCGCGAATGTTTAGCATTTTGTGAGTGAGCAACAAACTTGAAAGTGTCTGTGTGCTCCCCAGCCGCAGCAATCGTGAGCATAGCTCTCTGGAATAGCTTCACTACACAGTAGAGTCCAGGCCGTGCCGCGGAAACGACGCGTGCGGCTCTCGCCTAGCTCAGAGAGCTCCTCACAGACGCCCATCGCATCCCAAGAGCAGCGGTGCGACGCGTGCGGAGGAGTCTAGATACGCATCGCACCGCCAAGCGGACGCGCGCAGACGCTGTCGACACGGCAGCACAGCCATGGCGCAACCCGGAGTGCTCATGAAGGTCGGCGGCCTCCTCGTGAAGACCCTGGCCAAGCCCGTCGCGCGCCAGCTCAAGGTGGACGCGGAGCACGTGGGCTGGCTGCGCGAGTACTGCTGCCGCATGGGCCAGACGACGAATTATTTGACGAATCGCATAAGCCACGCCTCGTCCCTGGACAAGTGGAAGAAGCCCTACCGCCACGTGGACCTCAAGAACACCGAGGCCCTGGAGAAGGGCAGCGAAATCCTGTCCGAGGGCTTCGTCCTGACCGTGGCCGTGAGCGTCATGGGCTACGAGTACAACCGGCAGACCAAATACAAGGCCGCGGCCGAGGAGCGCAAGGCCCAAGTGGAGGCCAGGCGGCGCGCCGACGTCGAGGCGCGGCTCGAGGCCCTCGAGGCCACAATCCGGACCCTGCACGGGGAGCTCGCGGCGGGGCCCGCGGCCCCGGCGCGGCGGAGGCGGTGGCTGTGGTCGCCTTAAGTTTGTGTGTGTGTGTCTATCTGCCGCACCAACGGTGTTTCTCGACCCGGGGTCGCCCTGGGCGTCTCTTTCAAGTTGCGTCCGTCTGGTGCGTCGCGGACTTCATCGCGGCGATGGCGTGGGGGGAACAGGTCTACTAGTACTGTACGGACCCCGAGCGCACTCCATTTTGTTTTGTGTCTATTGGATTTTTTGGTACGGGTCGTGGTGGCAAAAACCGCTCGTTTTTTGAGGAGGACCGACGGGCTTGGTCGTTGACACGAGTTTAGGGGTCGCGTTTCTCGGCTTCGCAGAGCCCGACGGCGACCTGCGCCACGCGCCCGGGGGTAGCGGCCGCCGGTGTAGACGCATGCTTAACTAATCTAACTTGAAACTAGTCCTTTCGGGAAGCCAGCAAGTCCCAAGGTCGGGTGTTACCTGATGGACGCGGCGTGCACGCCGCTGTAGAGGTGGCACCGCGGCCGCTTGGTACCAGCCCCGCTTCTCGGCGAGGCGAAGCACGTCGGCCGCGCGCCGGTCGGCTTCTGCGGCGGCGGCGCATATTAGGAGGAGGAATCTCTGATGCCGCTGATGCCTTCGCAGTACTCGTAAGTGCGCCGAAACGCCGGAAAACCTGCAGCTCCGCGCGGCCGACGCGCAGCGGCGGAAAGACCAGTCGCGGAAAGTTCTCCCGATGCAGGCCGCCTCGTCGCTCCAGGACGTGGCCTACGAAGCTAAACGGGAGCTGACGGAGCGGCGGCCGGGCGCGCGCATTGAAGAGAGAGGCACGAAAAAAGCGAGAAAACCCGGGCCCAAAAAAACTTTGATGCGTGATGCGCGCGTGTAGTCTAGTACCCGTGTGACTTACCCACTACCTACCCCGCCAGCACGCCGTCGCCGCGCCAAGCTCAAGCATATAATCGCGCATACACTTACAGGGGCCCGCACGAGTGCTTCCGCGGGAGGTTCGGGCGGTCCTTGCGGACGAGCACCTCGAGGTCGGCGATGAGGCGCGGCCGCGTCTCCGACGGCTCGAGCACGGCGTCGACGAAGCCCCGCTGCGCCGCGATCAGCGGGTTCGCGAAGCGGGCCGCGTACTCGTCCGCTTTCACCGAGCGCTCATCGTCGCCCAGGCCGCGGTGCAGGATCTCGGCCGCGCCGCTCGCCCCCATGACTGCGATCTCCGCCGAGGGCCAGGCGTAGTTCGCGTCGCCCCTTAAATGCTTCGAGGCCATGACGTCGTAGGCGCCCCCGTAGGCCTTGCGCGTGATCACCGTCAGCTTGGGCACGCTGGCCTCCGCGTAGGCAAAAAGTAATTTCGCGCCATGTCTAATAATGCCGCCGTGCTCCTGCGCCACGCCTGGTAAAAACCCGGGCACGTCCACGAACGTGACGAGCGGGATGCCGAACGCGTCGCAGAAGCGCACGAAGCGCGCGGCCTTTGTGGACGCGTCGCCGTCCAGGCACCCGGCCAAATGGGCCGGGTCGTTCGCCACGACGCCCACGACGCGGCCGTTCAAGCGCGCAAATGCCGTAATAATGTTGGGCGCGTAGTCTGCACTGAGGGTTAACAAAGAGTGGCCGTCGAAGACGCGGTTCAAAACTTGGTGCATGTTGTACGATTGGTTCGGGTCGTCGGGGACGATGGTATCTAACGCGGCGTCCCGGCGGTTCGAAGGATCGTAGGGCATGACGTCGGGGGTCGCATCATCATAACTCTGGGGCAGGTAGCCCAACAGCGCCCGCGCCGCCTTGAGCGCCGCGACGTCGTCGGAAAAGGCGCCGTGGGCCACGCCGCTTTTTTTGGTGTGCACTTCCGAACCGCCCAGGTCGGCGCGCGTGACGACTTCATTGGTCACACTTTTTACGACATCTGGCCCGGTCACGAACATGTAGGACGTATTCTTCGTCATGTACACAAAATCCGTCAAGGCCGGGCTGTACACGGCGCCGCCCGCGCAGGGGCCCAGAATTAGGCTCAGCTGGGGCACGACGCCACTGGCGTCGACGTTGGCCTGGAAGACGTCCGCGTAGCCCCCCAGCGCCGCGACGCCCTCCTGGATGCGCGCGCCCCCGCTGTCCGACAGGCCCACGATCGGGCAGCGGCACCGTAACGCCCGCTCCATGACCTTGACGACCTTGGCGGCGTGTGCCTCGCCCAGCGACCCCCCAAACACCGTGAAGTCCTGCGAAAAGACGCACACCGGCCGGCCGTGCACCGTGCCGTGGCCGGCGACGACGCCGTCGCCGGGCGGCGCGTCGCTGGCGTCGAGGCCGAAGTCGTCGCAGCGGTGCGTACTTAGCGCGTCGACCTCCCGGAACGAGTCAGCGTCCAGGAGCACGTCCAGGCGCTCGCGCGCGGTCAACTTCCCCTTCTCGTGCTGCGCGTCGATGCGCGCGGCGCCGCCGCCTTCCACGGACTGCGCGGTGAGCGCATTAATCTCGTCGCGCACCGCGGCCTTGCGTGCGGCGTGGGAGGAGGCCCGGCGCAGGAGGAGGGTGGCTCTGCGCAGCATTTGTCGCCCTGGTGTCAACGAGTCGCAGGAGCTCTTCTGTGGTGTTCTAATACTTGCTCACGAGAGCAGTTCTTTCTCGCGATACCAGCTTGTAATGTACAAAGCAGCGGACTCAAAGTTTCTCGTGCGGGTTTCTTTGCGGGTTTTCCAATGAGAAGACCGCTCATCATTCCATTGGTATTCCACTGATAAGCAGCTTACTAGACAACAGTTGGACGATCGGCTGCCAGTGGAACGTCGCGCCAGCCGTCGCCAGGCGTCGGCCCCTGGCCGACAATAGGGGGTGCGCTAGACGAGTGTCGGACCTCTTACTCGGCGGCCGTGGGCCGCTCGAAGATCATCGTGACGGAGTCCGTTTTGCTCGGCTCGTTCGTGACGAGCTTCTCCAGGGACGTCTCCCAGGACACGAAGGTCGCGTCGAAGATCTCCCTGTTCCATTTGTAGCCCGAGCCGCTGAAGGCCCCGAGCATCGAGACAACACCCCCGCCCTCGGTCCACTTGCTCACGCCGTACTCGTACCACGTGAAGGCGCGCAGGCGGTCGCCCACGCGCTCGGCGCCCTTGTTCTGCTGCGCCGAGCCGTCCTTGGTAACGACGGCCCCGAGCTGGCCCCGGTTCTCGATGTCGATGAAGAAGGGAAGCGGGTACTGCGCCACCACGACCTCCGAATTGGCCATCGTCGGCGTGATCTGGACGGGCACGGGCTCGTCGCCGTCCAATTGGATCATGGCCTCCAACGGCTCGCGCGCCGGCGCCGCCGACACGGCGACGCCGGTGCTCCGCGGCGCCGGCCGCTGGAAGCCGGCGCCGCGCGCGACGCAGAGGGCCGCGAGCACTACGCGCAGCATGATGTTTTGCGTTGCACTGGACGACGTAGGTGGACGAGGCAGCTCTGCGGTGCTGTCGAGTGTGTTGAGTGCTCGCAGCGGTCTAGCTTTCGCTGCCAGCGATTGCAGGTTGGATGTACGTCTAGATTCTGAACTGATGCAACGACCGAGGCAACGCAGCCTGTCAATACCTAGCTGTCAAGACGCACTTTTATATGAGAGACACGCATGCAAAAACCCGTCAAGTTGAATTTAGCACTTGTCCGCTCTCGGTGGCCCGAAGTCTCGTGAATTCATCGAGCCATGAATCTCGGCGCATGCTGTCGCCGTGCGGGTTTATCTCGATTAAAAATTTAATGTGTCTGCAAAAACACCAACCGGAGACTATGGCACACGAATGCATGCCACGGAGCGCCTAGGCATGCATCACTAAGGCTGCCCAAATGCACAAGCTCCTCCTCCTGGCCCTCGGCCTCGCGCACGCCAAGACCGAGTACCGCAGCGCCCTGCAGATCGGCCGCGAGCGCGCCGCGGCGTGGTACTACGGCCCGCTCGGGTTGCAGGACATTCAAGCGACGATCGCGTTCATTGGCGACTCGACGCACCGCAACCAGCTGCAGTTCCTGTGCGACGTGCTGGGGACCGCGCCGCGGGCCATCGCCACGGGCGCGTCGTCGACGGGCCTGGCCTGCGCCGGGCGGGGCATCACCGCGGCGTTGCGCGTCTTCGACGGGGAGTCCGACCCGTGGACCCTGGCGAAGATGCGGTCCGTGCTGCGGTCGTTGGCACGGGGCGCGGACGTGCGTTCTTGGGATATTGTGTACTTCGGCTCCACGGCCCTGCACATGCTCCAGCTGCTCCCGCTCAGCAAGTGGCGCGGCTGGCCCGCCGCCCGCGACCTGGACAAGGAGCTTGTAAAGGCCGTGGAGGCCGTGCGGAGCGTGGGCGCCTGCCCGATTTTCATGACGAGCCACTGGCTCTGCTCGCAACAATTCCTGCGCCCGCCCGACGGGGTTCGGGACTTCCCGTCCGAAGCCTGGAGCCCAGCCGAGCTCCGCGGGACGCTGGCGGACGAGACCCTCCCCTGGGCCGCGCGCAAGGCTGCGATCTTACGGACCGCCGCCCGGAATGCGTCCTACTTCCCCCGGGAGTGCGCCGTCATCGCGCGGTCCTCGGACGAGGCCGATGTATGCGCCCGCTTGACCTTCGACGCGGCGGGGTCGGCCCACGCCGCGTCTCTGGAGCGGGCGGCCCTCGCGAAGCTGCCGTCACCAATCCGCGTCGTCGACGCGCACGCGCTGACGCGGGACCAGTGCTGGGCGACGCAGCGCGACGGCGTCCAGTACCTCCCCCTCCTGCCAAGCCGCCTGGCCGTGCTCACAAGCCACGTCGCCGACTGCCTGCGCGAGCGGCGGCCACGGAGTAGTGCACACAACACATAATTATTCTACGCACGGAACAGCGGGCGCGTCCGCCCCGAAGGGCCCGGCCACGTCCCAGTGCCAGCCCAAGTCCGCCGCGGCGCGCCGGTGGCAGGACCACTTCGGGTCGGCGGGGCGTTCCGCGGCCGGCGTGAAGAGGAGCCCCACGACGCCGGCGTTGGGCGCGTCGGCGTCCGAGAGCGCGGCCTGCGCATGCGACGGCGTGAGTGGTCGACGCCATCGATCAGATCGAAGGCTTTCGACGCGGCGAACTCGCGATCACGCCCCAATGGCACACGACCGCTAGTTTCTTCTCCGCGCCGCGGTCGGCCCGCGCGCACAAATCGGAAACGAGCGCGAGCGTCGCCACAGCGGACCGCCGTCCGAGAGCGCGATTGCTCGCATTCGTCTCGTCGACCGGGTCCCAGTGCTCTGACGGCGCGCCGACGGCGGACTCGATCGTCGCCGCGGCGAGGCCGTGCGACGGCAGCTCGACTAAGTCCGGTAGCAGCTCGGCGGCGAGCCGACCGCGGTTTTGTTTATGCATCCACCAGTGCTCTCGCGCGGCGGGGCATACCTCCCATCTGCTGCAGTTGCACGCGCCTAAGGCGCGTGCCGCGGTCGCGACGCAGCGGAGCATCGGCGAGACCACTATCGCGTCGAGCGACCAATGTGATGCGCGTTCGCGCCACGCGTCGGCTTGCGCCACACCGACGTCGGTGAGCGCCGGGTCCTCGACGTCGTCGCCGACATTAGACGTCGACTCAGCGTGTCGCAAAAGGAGGACTAGGAGCATGTTTTGATAGTCGAAACGCGAACTTCTCGCTCACTCCAGTAAAGTGTGCAAGTTCGATTATCTCTCGGTCGCCGTAGCCTTGTTATCAGCACGGGCTGTTTTCGATCGATTACTTTGAGCGTGGGTCGTCCGCAGCAAAATTGATCGTTGCAGCTCCGACGAAATGCCAGTGCACAGCTCTGCGCCGCGTGCGGTCTGCTGACGGCTGGCTCCGGTTGCGTTAAGCGCGACGCGATTTTCGTGCGGGTTTCGTGCGAGGGAAAACGGGTTTTGGACACGCGGCCGCCGCTGCGACGCCGTCGCCCGAGGGTGTACTTGTGTACTTGGAATATCTTTTATGCAACATGCCACAGGCCCTAGACCCCCCTCCGCTTGAGCTGGGCCGTCGCCGCGTCGTAGGCCCCGAAGAAGAGGAAGCCGCCCAGCGAGATCCAGAAGACGCGCGCGCTGAGCCCGGACAATAGGGCCGGCGCCCCCTCGTGCGCCACGATGCGCGAGAAGACCTCGGGGATGCCCTTGTCGTACGGCACTCCTTTTGCGTCCGCCCCGAGCATGAGTCGTGTCTTCACAACATCTAAAGGCGTCGTCACGGCGGCGGCGAAGCCACCCGACACGCTGCCGCAGAGCGCCACGTGGTACGGTTGTAACTCCTCGCCTCTATAAGCCGCCCACGTCCGCTTCGCCTTTTCTAAAAGCGGCATCTGGATCATGGCGAAGGGCACTTCTCTCCCGACCGTAGCGCCGAATCCCCGGTAGAAGCCCGCGAACCCATACTCGCGGAAGATGGCGGCCGCGCCATGTAATAAACGCGCGTCGATCTTCCCGGTTTGTTGATTCTGCTTGACGTTCTCCACGGGCACGCGCACACTACACGCCACGGTCTCGCCGACGCTGGCGGCGCAGACCTGGGCGGACGTGTTTTCTGCTCCTAAAGCGTGCTTCGTCTGCTCGTAGGCCGTGAAGAATAAGGCCGCGCCCGGCACACTTCCCGCGGCCGCGGCACCTAATCCACGATAAATACCCGTGAAGCCGCCGGCACTCCGGAAGCCGCCCGGCGCCTGGAGGCGTGTCTTGACCGTGTCGATCGGGAAGAGACTTATGTCCACGGCGAAGCCGGCCGCGCCGCCCGCGCACAGCGCGCGCACGAAGGAGGGCGAGTCGTCCGCCATGTTGTGGCGGCGCTGCGTCCACGTGCGTTATCACAGGCGTGTGGGGAGATGTGATAAGCAACGTACTGGTCGAACGATGCTTGTAGATGCAGCAATGCTGCGTTACAGCTGTATGGAGGGTCAATTGGCGAAACGAAACCCGCATGTAAAACCCGTGCATATAAAACCCGTCATGTCCTGATTTCAAGGCAAAAAATGGCCATAGGGCCATCAAAAAGCCCGTAGCCCGTGTGCGCCACGCACGATTTGGAAAGGATGCATCGCATGGCTCGTCGCACAACTCTAGTAATCACTGCGGCAGCGGTACGAGCGCTCACGACGACGCCGCTGCACGACGTGACTCCACTCATCCGCTCCGCACCCCTGTCGACCAAGCTGGGCTGCGACGTGTTCTTCAAGATGGACTGCGCGCAGCCGCCCGGCTCGTTCAAACTGAGAGGCATCGGCGCCACCGTCAGCGAAGCGGTGGCGAACGGCGCGGACGGCGTCGTGAGCTCCTCTGGCGGCAACGCGGGATTAGCCACGGCCCACGCCGCGCGCACGCTCGGCATCGCGTGCACCGTCGTCCTGCCGACGACGACGCCCGAGTCCGTGCGCCGCACGCTGGAGCGGGACTACGGAGCAAAAGTGGTCGTCGAGGGCGGCGTCTGGGACGAGGCCAACGAAAGAGCCAAGCAGCTCGCGCAGGAGTCGCACCGGCCTCTCGTGCACCCGTTCGAAGGGCCCACGACGTGGACGGGCCACGCGACCGTGGTGGCGGAGGTCGACGCGCAGCTCGGGGCCCTTGGCCTCGCGATGGACGCGATCGTGTGCTGCGTCGGCGGCGGCGGGCTGCTGGCCGGCGTGCTCGAGGGCGTCGGGGACCGGGACGACTGCGTCGTCGTGGCGGCGGAGACGGTCGGCGCGGACTCCTTCGCCAAGTCCTTCGCGGCGCGGAAGCCGGTGACGATCCCCATCACCTCCATCGCCAAGTCCTTGGGCGCGGGGACGCCGTCGCCGACCGTGCTGAAAAACGCTTTAGCCTCGAACCGCGTCCACCCCCACGTCGTGTCCGACGCGGCCGCCGTGCGGGCGTGTGTTGCCTTTGCCGACGAGCGGCGGGTTTTGGTCGAGCCCGCCTGCGGCGCGGCGCTGGCGTGCCTCTACGGCGAGCCACCTTCGGTCCTGGAAGATAGGCGCTGTGTTGTTGTGGAGGTTTGCGGCGGCGCCGTCGTCGGCGTGGAGCAGATGAACGCCTGGGTGGGGGAGCTCCTCTAATGTTGATTTTGAACTTTGAATAAATCATAACGTCGCGGCATCTGTCGCGGCGATGGCGTAGTAGACAGCATTGTAGGCAACTCAACGCCGGTACTTAGTAAATCCTCATGAAATGCTCGGCG
>Ga0114994_10000179_pt1 | contig 37578 bp, 30 predicted proteins | sample ArcticOcean_MG_C_9_FD_87043 | JGI IMG/M metagenome (GOLD analysis project Ga0114994, IMG submission 87043) | Marine microbial communities from western Arctic Ocean - ArcticOcean_MG_CB2_152 | ecosystem: Environmental > Aquatic > Marine > Oceanic | place: Arctic Ocean: Canada Basin | collected...
GAAGTACCAACAACAGGTGTCCTGACAGGGGTTGACGACGAAGCATATTAGGTTTCTCGATTCGGTCGAAAATATTTCGTGTATGAAATCACAAAATATTTTTCAGAGTTTTTTATTTTCTATTTTTTTCAACAAAATTATTTTAGGTATTTGAGAACCTTTAGAGAACCATTATTTAACAAAAACCATAATTTTTTCATCGGTGGTTCTATGCTTCGTCATATTGGCGTTTTTGTTGTACATATTCAATATTTTCTTTTTCTTGAAGAATGTAGACGTTATGGTATTCATATCTTCTACAAGACTATAATATTTGCCTGTTTGAGAACTTCCATAATCTGATAGAATGTAGCACAAACGACCCCCTTTTTTTAGGACTGCATAACATAATTGTATAGTATCCAGCCAATATCCGTGTAACCACTCATTGTAGTTTTTATATCGGTTGGTGCTCTGGTCTTTACCGGGGTATTTTTCCAATTCATAGTATGGAGGGCTAAAGAAAACAACATCGAAATGCTCTAAATATTTTCGTAAGAATGGTTTACTATGATAAAGGTCTTCAGATGGAGAGCAATAGATCCGCACATCTTTATTCTTGTATGAGGTTTTAGCAAATTCTCGTGTTTTTTCACACACGGATTTTATGACATCAGTTCCTACATATTCGACGACTTCATCGCATTCCAAGAACCCGTAGCAATAGGAAGACCAACCAAGTGTTGGAGTGAATATCCGGGTGCCTTTCAACAATGATTTATTCAAAGAATATACTAAATAAGGATTCAAAATGGAAGCGCGGAAATAGAATGTGGAGAAAACACTGCCGATTCGGTTTTCTTTTATATAATGCGATGCACTGGGGGTAAGTAGTTTATAATCTATTATGTCGTTGTTATATAGGTCTTTTAAAACACTCAAAAACGTAGGAATATCGAATCCGGACTGTGTGTTCTCCAAAATATCGGCGTAATGGATGTTCCGGATGATGTTTTTGTATTGGACCAACGAATTATTATTTGATACCGTTTGTGTCATAGGTTTCTCCTCGGATAGTTCGTGAATGTCTGTAGGCTTCAAAGACTTCTTGTAAAACCTTCGTAAATATTCTTCGCGGTTCTCCAAATGGTCATACAAGTGTCTCAAATCTGTTTGACGGTCTTTCATATATGTTGTCAAATTAACCACTTTACCACCTGACCCGCGCACTTTATACTTGGATTTAAATTCGGAAAAGGTCATCGACTCTTTCTTTCTAAAAAGAGAAAGGAATCTGTCGACTGATATGTAATACATTATATTATAAGTGTTTGATACTTATAATAGAATCATAATTTTTTTAGTCCAAACGCGGAAATTATCTTTTTGAAACGCTTCTTCTCACGGTGTCGAATCCTTCGTCATCCGTCTCTCGCTGGGCTCTTGGTGCGCGAGGTCGATACTCTCTCTTCTCGTCGCCCTTAGAATCTCTGTTTTGACGTCTGATTTCACACATAATAGGACCTCCACCAATTCCAGTGATGTTGATAGCTTGGAATTCGTGGTCAGAATCCTTCTTTTCTTTGTCCAACATTGCCAGTTCAAATTCCACATACTCACCTTGTGTGAGATATTTGTACTGAGAGTCATTCAAAGTGATATTGGAATAATGTGCGAAAATGTCCTTGACTTCGTCGTCAATCTTTACGGAAATGAACCCGTATCCTGATTTGTTATTGAACCACTTAACTTGTCCATATGTCTTACTTGAAAACTCACTCATAGTCACTAGTATATGATATTAAGGGCGTATAGTTTTATATGGTTTATAGAATATATTTATAGTTTCTCTAAAAAATGTATGGTTAGATATATAATGGCAAAGTTTTTAGGGATACAAAATAGCAAATGGTTGTCGATAATAATGTTGATGACGGTAATAATAATATCTTTAGTGTTTTCTTTATTACATAAGCGTCCACTCCAGGAAGGTTTATTAGCGGAGAACAAAATCGATAATGTGAATTGTGAGTTCCGAAAATATGTCGAGTTGGTGGAGGCGTTGTGTAATTTTCATATCACAGGAAATATACCTACGGGAAATAAACCGGATTTATCACCATATATGCTGAAAGACAATACCTATTTATTAAATTTAGGATTAACAGACTCAGACTCGTCAACGGAATCTTCAATTATCGAGGAGATTAAAACGGAGAATATTTCATTCACGGAGAAAATGAAGAGGGTATACAAGATGTATTCGGAGAAGAAAGAAACGATAAAGAATAAAGCGTTAATCAACTTGATGAATGCGCACCATTCAAGTCGTTTGGCTATCTTGAATTCTTTTTTGGGGGATCTTTCGAAGATGATCTCCGAAGAAAGTCAAGAAGATACTAATTTATCCAACAAAATAACACTTGCGATGAATAATCCCAAGGTATTTTCAAGCAATTCTGCTTTGGAAAAACCATCATTCGAAGATTTGTATAGCACATTCGAGGGACAATACAAGGAGAGCGTAACCTCTGGTTATAGCTGCAAATAGAACAAGTTTTTCAATAATTCATAGTTGGGTTTTTGTTCGTATTTCAAATCGTAGCAAATTCCCAAATATTGGAAAATACCGTCTTTATGGTTCATATTACACAGTTGTATCAACGTTGTCAACATTTTATTATTCATCCTCTTTTGATTATGAGGATGCATAATATCCACAATATCATATTGGCGAGATTCGTCGTCGTCACAATGCGGGGGCTCCCATACACAATTGTGTTTGAGCAAATACAAATACAAATATCCTAAAGATATCAGATCATCTCTTCTCGAATATTGAGAACCCTGGTGGATATTTACGCTGGTATATTTCGGGGTTCCAATCATTGTGTTGGTGCCTTCATTGGGTAAATGTTGTGTGCAATCTTCATTCACAAAAAATGTGGCTAATCCAAAGTCTATCAATATAATTTCGCCATTTTGAACCATAAGATTTTGTGGCTTAATGTCTCTGTGAACAACATATTTTTTGTGTATACTCTCAAACACCTCCAAGAGCTTCCATATGATTATATTCAAATGTTTCTGTGTGACATTCTTCTTGGTGGTGTATTCATACAAATTCACCTGGTAAAACGGCAGGACCAAACAAAAAGACTCTTGTATTTTCCCAAACCAGTATACCGGCGGAATGTGTTTGATATTTGCTGAATATAAATAGTGCAATATTCGCGTCTCGTGTTTCAGCGAAAGTATATTCGGCTTATCCACTTTAATTGCGATTTCCTCTCCGTTTCTTATTTTGGTGCCTTTATAAATAACGCCGAAGTTGCCCGATTTTATCAGAGATTTTAATTCGTATTTATTGTTGACTATATATTTAGGGGATAATTCGGTATGTGATTCTTCCATCCGTTCATTTATACTTATAATGCGTATTGTTCCTATATGGATTTGATTAAGATATGAGTTTATGAGTTCCAATCGAATGATAATATATATAAAAGTAATTTACTAATATAAGTAATTTACTAATATAAGTAATTTGAAAAACACTATGAATGTTGAAGAAATATACCAACAAGCATTAAATGACCCTGAGCTGGCATCCAAAATAAATATTGACGAGATTATTTCGAAAGTAGACGAGAGACAAAATGCGTACTTGAAAAATGAGACACTACAGACGGTGAGTCGAACGATCTACGAAATACTGAGTAAAGTGGAGAACATAAAAGAAGATACTGTGAAACTGTACTGTGAAAAGTTAAAAGGGTATCGTTATATAGATAATTTGTGTGATTTACGTAGTGGTTTATATATCCGTTGGATTCGTTTAGGAGATTCGTCGACAATACTCAAAAACGGAGCCTTTTTCCAAAATGTACGAATCGCGGAAACTACGAGTCTCCTATGTAAGAACTCTCGAAACCAGTTTTTTTCGATTCGTTTTGATGATTGTATCATATTCCAGAAATTATTAGCAGAAGAGGAAATCATTCTCTCCATACAAAATTCTTGAACTGAATATTTTCTTTCGTTAGTTTATAATATGGCGCGTAACACTTTTAGAAGAACGGGAGGCAAGAGAACCAGTCGTAAGATGGGGAAGAGAAATACAAGGCGTAAGACCGGTAAGCGTAAGACAGGCAAGAAAGCACCTACTGCTTGGAGTATTCACGTGAAAAAGGTATACACTGATATGAAGAGGGATAATCCCGATGTGCTCTTGAAAGATGCTTTGAAGGCAGCAGCGAAAACTTACGTGAGACCTTAAATAATTTATTTCATACATATGATACGAAATAAATAGACAGTTGTGAGATGCAAAAGAATTACTTTCCAGTAGAACCAAATCCACCGGAACCTCGCGTGGTAATGGAGAGTTGACTTTCATCTACGATTTCCACACTGAATGGTGATAATGTAGGAGCGCATATTTGTAAAAGCCGAGTGTGTTTTTCTACAGTATATTGTGTAGTGGGTTGAATTTGTAATGTTCTGAACGCGCCAGTCAACACACCACGATATCCGGAATCAATGATGCCGGTATGGTTGGAAAGAATCAACGGGGTTTTGGAAATGCTGGAACGTGGATACATATAGAACCCGGTTGTTCGACCATTATCATCTATCATTTCACACTTGACATTCAATGGAATCATCGTAGACAAAATAGTTGTGGAAATGATAGTCTCCTTCGGAACATACAAGTCAAATCCCGCGTTAGGAAAAGGGTCGTCCAATAACGATTTATTATGTTGTTCGATTTGTGTTTTATATAAAGCAAGTAAATCTTGGTCGCTTTCTTCCACTGCAAGTTTCAAGTGAGGCATAGTGTATGAATAGTATATGGCCGGAATCTTTATATTTTTTCTCCGAACAATTATTTCGACGAATTCTTGGTTTTCCATTCTTCCCAACTGATTTTATTGACCGCATCTTTCTTCTCTACTACTTCTGCTGATTCGTTTGTTTTATCCAAGTTTTCAGAGCGCTTTAATGCGGAGTCGACATACAACTCCTTCAATAATTTACCAACCATTACGGACCCTTCGTGTTGGTCAACCTTTCCATCTTCGATCATATTCAAAACCCCCAATAAACCTCCCATTATATCTAAATTCAATTCATCTTTCAGAATTCGATTGAATATATCACTGTAATTAGTAAATAAGAAAGATGCGTGAGTAGCCGCAAGGTCTCTGAATGTTTGTGGGTCGCTTTGGTATAAAGTGGCTTTTTCCATTTTTAACAATTCTAATTTTCTGATATCATCACGAAGTTTGAAACTGTGTTTGACTTTACGTATATGGTCGGTGTTGTTTTCGCATTCGGAATTGTTTACGAGGTTCTTTAAATCTAAACTTTCTTCTGGAGTTAATTTAGACATTGCGCTGTGTTTGGATATACATATACTCAAACATAAAACTTTATATTATATTTGAATGAATATTATTTAGAGAGGATTTTTTTCTGTTCATTCTTTATATATTAACCATGAAAGGTGAAATGATTATAGTTATATTGTTGGTTCTGGTAATCATATTCTTGTGTACAGGATTTGGTTCTTATGACATTACCCCTTATTCCGGCAAAATGTCTCTCCCATATTCTTCAGTTGAAGGGTTCAATACATTGTCGTATTCCAATTTAAATTCTCAATCCGACACGAAAATGGAGAATTCGATTCAGAAGGAAAACACAAATTGCAAGAAAGTCAGCGGATTTAATGGGTGTGGCGTTTTTTGCGATCCTTCGTCCCCTTCCCAAAAAGTAGATATTTACTCTGACGCCAAGGGTGATATTAACTGCAAAGGAGCCGGATATCACAATTCTCGCGGACCACTTTGTCTTGATCAAAATATGATCCAACAGTTGAATACCCGGGGAAATAATTCTTCAAGTGTCCCATCTAAAATAGCCGGTGCTTCCGCATAATTATTTGTTTGATGTAAATGTTAACATACACCTATCACAATAGTGTATTGTTTGACTTATCTCTGGGTCAATATCAATCAAATCGGTAACTACGTTGTGATTACAATGTTTGATAAGATAACTATCAAGTGTTTCTAAAATATAGGTATAGTCAGAGTTCATATTTTCGTTTGACAATCGTAAAAGTCCTTCCTTAGCTTGTCTCACACTCGTAATGTCGTCCATGTTATATACAGTTTTATAAATTAGTGTTTATGTAATTTATAAAAAAATATTATTATTACTGTTCCGTGAAATGTATACGTCACAGGGGCGTGCCCCCGTAAGCCCCGCTTTTATAAGAACGCCTTGGAAACCCCGAGAAGATTTAAAAGATCACTAGCTTACGGGGTGCAACCCCGTTTCGTATACATTTCACGCACCACTAACTACTAAAAAAATTAATAACCACAAACGAGCGCGCATAATTATTTTACAAAAACCAAAAAGCACTACCAGTCGATTGTATCGTCATCCAACACTAGATTGGTTCCACTCCGTCCGTTATTCTTATCCGCTCTGGCTCTTGTTAGCATTCTGATTATTTGACGATCTTTCGTAAGAGATGAGGCAGTGGTGAAACCATTATTAGCAATAGCATCGACATCTGAACCTCGAACCAGTAGCAGGGATATACAGGATGGATGTCCTTCTTGTGATGCTATCATGAGAGCAGTACAACCCTTATTATTCTTCGCATTGACATCAGCACCTCGATCCAGTAGCAGGGATATACAAGATGAATGTCCTTCTTGTGATGCTGCCATAAGAGCAGTATAACCATCATTAGTCTTCGCATTGAGATCAGCTCCTCGATCCAGTAGCAGGGATATACAAGATGGATGTTCATTATTTGATGCTATCATGAGAGCAGTAACGCCATCATTATTCTTCGCATCGACATTAGCTCCTCGATCCAGTAGCAGGGATATACAAGATGGATGTCCTTTTTGTGATGCTATCATGAGAGCAGTACCACCATCATAACTATTCTTCGCGTTGACATTAGCTCCTCGATCCACTAGCAGGGATATACAAGATGGATGTCCTAGTCGCGATGCTAACATGATAGCAGTAACACCAAGATCACTCTTCGCATTGACATCAGCACCTCGTTCCAATAGAATGGACATGAATGATTCTCTAGCCAACTCAGTTGAAGCTCTTAGTACGGTACAACCATTATGCTCATCATGTCCCCAGTTCACCAACTGGGCCACATTCTCATCCAATACCTTCTTGAACCCAACGATATCACCACTTCTTATGCAGTCAACTGCAGCATCCCATGCTTCATTCAACAGAGCAGTCTTCTTCATGTCTTCATGTTTCGCAGCAATCTCCTTGCACTGTGCCCTGTGCTCCTTCCTGTGCTGCTTCTGGTGATCCACACAGCAGTACCGAGCACCGAAGCACCCAGAACATTTCTGCAGCTTTGGTTTCTCAGGGTTTGTCGATTTCTTGGCACCACACAAAGCACACATTCTTAAAAACATTTCATTCCAAACTCGTACCACTTCCTCATCACTCGCCGACTCCGCAAATTCCCTCACCTGTTCTCTAACTCTATGTTCGTGTTCTTCTTCGTCCGTCATCTTGTCTATTAAAATTGTGATAGTGATGCAGTCGTATTTGTTTGTACAGTAATTCCAGAATTGCATTTTCCGAAAAAAATCTCAAAAAACGAACTACATGTGCTATCACTTTCCTCCATATATTTTGGAAATTGGTTTACCTCCTCCTCCGCATCTTCCTCCGCAGACGACCTAATCCAACAATTCGAACTTCAAATCATGAACCAAAACGTACTCCAAATCTAAGTTTTTTCTTAGTTTTGGAAAATGTCTTACATATATACCAGCTAACTTCGAAGTAGATAAGCTAAATATTCTTCATATGTCATCCAATATGTGTGTGTTCTCATATATTGTATATTAGCTAACTACTTTTCTATTCTTTTACGGGATTGCACCCCGTAAGCCCCGCTTTTATAAGAACGCCTTGTAAACCCCGAGAAGATTTATATACAGAGGCAAATAAAAAATCACTAGCTTACGGGGAGCAACCCCGTTTCGTATACATTTCACGCACCAATTACCATCATTACTACTTACCTATACAAATTTGTAGCTACTACTATCTACTACTATCTACTTATAATAATTGCGCTTAAATATACATCGCCAAGACACTTTGTGACTGTTTTTCTTCATTCTTGATGAGCTTGTCCACGTGTTTTCTCTCGACCGTAAATGGGAATGAAACTTCGAACCCGATGTCTTTTGCGAATATATTATCTTCGCCCGGCTTGACTAATCGATACAAGTTCAGTTTTGTATGAATAATCTCCAAGCACCTCTTCATATTCCTGACCCCTTGTTCTTGTTGTGTCCAAGTATCATTCGAAATAATATACTGTATGACATCGTCGGAGATAACGACATCTTCTTCCGTGAAATTCACTTGTTCGCGGATTTTTGGCAACATATATTTTCGCGCAATTACTAATTTCTCTTTCGCGTCGTATCCTTTTGTTTGAATACGATACATTCGGTCTTTCAAGATGGGATTTACGCGTGATTCATCATTGTAACTGAATATGAATAAACACTTGGACAAATCGAAGTCTACGTCAGAGAAGTACTTATCGTGAAATTGCGAATTCTGTGTGCTGTCCGTTAAATGTGTCAGAACTCCTGTGATTTCTTCTCCTTTCGCGGTATCACTGATTTTGTCCAACTCATCGAAATATATCACGGGATTCATACACTTGCTATTTATCAAGATTTGAACGATTTTTCCGTGACTACTACCTTCATATGTGTATGAGTGACCCTCTAAGAAACTTGCATCACCGGTTCCACCGAGAGGAATAAAGGAAAACTCTCTGCCTAAGATTTTACTGATACCTTCCTTTACCAGTGTAGTTTTACCAGTTCCTGGAGGTCCCTTGATAGCAATTGCAGTTCCCATAGCATTTGGGTTTGTGATCCACTGACCAATCATCTGCATTATTTGCAATTTAGCATCATCCAAACCATAGACGCAATCATCCAGAGTTTTTTTCGCGTCCACCATAAAACTATGACAAGCATCAATACCATCACCAATATTCACATCTAAATTATTGTATTTACAAAATGGTATTTTCATAAATGTGTCGATCCAGTGTTTGATTTTATAGTACTCGGATTCACCGGGCTCCATCGTTTTCAAAACATTCAACTTCTCCATCGCTTGAGACTTCAATATTGGAGGAATTGGTGACTCTAATAACAGCAATCTGTAAGGTTTATCCGTTTTGATGGTTTTGTTAATTTCCTTGAGGTCTTTCATTATTTTCATTTGTTCAGAATTCGAGAGTTTCTTCTTGAAATAGTTGATTTCCGACATTTTGGAACGACTGTCTCCCAATACCAATTTCCGAAACTCCTTGGTATTATTTTTTCTCGAATCTTTAATCAAGTGACCGATTTCTTTTTTACAGTTTTTCAGAGCATTCAACAGAAATTTCGATTTTGGATTCTTGTGTAATTTCTTAATCAAATCCTTCTTCATACTCAACAACTCTGTATATTCAGTTTCCACGTTTGGATTTATAATACACTCTTCGTCAGATGTTTCCTTGACCTTATTCTTCTTGGTCTTCTTCTTGGAAACAGAATCCTCAACTTTTTCATATTGCCCCTTCATAAATGTTTCTTCGTCATCGGTATCACATTCTTCATCCTCATCTTCATCATCATCATCCTCTTCGAAATCGATATCTTCTAAAATTCCGCTTTCATTTTCAAGTGACAGAACAATACTTATCTGATTGTCATCGCTGTCTTGCCTCTTCTTAGATTTTTTCTTTCTATCTCGTGACACTTCCTCGGAATCACTTGTTTCTTCCTGAGATGACTCTACTTCACTTTCGTCAGCGTCTTCTTCATATTCAGATGATTCGCTTTCTTCTATAACCTTTTTGGACTTTGTCTTGGTCTTCTTTTTGTTCTTGAACACCTTCTTCACCTTTCTTTCTCGAACTACTTCTTCTTCCTCACTTTCACTGCTGTCTTCTTTTATATACTTCTTTTTTCTTTGTGATTTATTTGATAAACCTGCTTTTTCCTTTGAGTATCGCGATGGAAATAATTCATACAGAAATTTCCTGTAATCTTTTCTATCGAGTTTTTCATCTTCTTCATTTTCATCATAATCGTCATCTTCTTCATCGCTGGAAATAACCCGACGACGATTTTTGCGATTTTTGCGTTTGTTCATTTTTTTCTTTGTTTCTTGTTCCGATTCGGTATCAGAATCAGATTCTGTATCGGATTCATCGTCGCTACTTACTTCAGTTTCTGTTTCCCAAATATCTTCACTATCTGACGACGAATCGTCTTTATTCTTCTTTAATCGGTTTATTTTAGTATCCTTCATAGTTCGTGACATGCTAATAATAATATAATACTGGTATAATGTTTATTTACTTTTCCGAAAAAATAGAATCAATTTTTTGTAAAAATTTTCGTAAATTATAAAAATGAAAAAATTGATTTCAAATATTTAAAAATATAGAACTTATAATATATAGTGTTTTATTAATATGTCTCGTAATGAATTCAACAAACACTCATCGAGAATTATTGGTGTCCAGTTTAGTATATTGTCCCCTGATGAAATTCGAAAAAACTCTGTTGTCGAAATTACATCTCGGGATACATACATAAATGGAAAACCAGTAGTAGGAGGTTTGTTTGACCCTCGAATGGGTCTATTAGAAAAAGGATTTGTATGCCCTACGGATGGACATTCATACATTACATGTCCTGGATATTTTGGACACATTGAAATGGCCCGGCCGGTTTTCTTTGTGCAACACCTCAAAGAAATGATTAAAGTTGCCAAATCTGTTTGTTATAAATGTAGCAAACTCTTATTAAACAAAGAACAACATAAGCACATTTTAGAGAGGTCGTCACATGATAGATGGGATTATGTAACAGGATTAGCCTCCAAAATCAAGCGGTGCGGTGAATCGACTGAAAACGGTTGCGGTTGTAAACAAGCTGACACCATTAGTTCAGAATCGTTCGATAAAATACAGGCTACTTGGAAAAAAATGGGTCTCTCGAACGAAGAAGAAGACAGAGATGTAGTTATTCGATTAACTCCAGAAATGTTGTTGAAGATTTTCCGTCGTATATCGGATGAAGATATTCACTTTATGGGTCTAAGTCCGATTTATTCAAGACCTGAATGGATGATCTGTCAAGTATTGCCAGTCGCACCTCCGGCTGTAAGACCTTCTGTGAAACACGACGCACAGCATCGGTCAGAAGATGACCTTTCACACATTTATAGCAATATAATAAAGACAAATACTGAACTGTTGAATAAAATACAGAATAATGCTAATCCAAACATTATCGATAATCAAACGATGGTGTTACAGTATTTGACGGCTATGTTGTATAATAATAAAGTGAAAGGTGCTGCACCTATGGCACAACGTTCAGGACGCCCATTGAACTGTATTCAAAACAGATTGAACTCGAAGACGGGGCGTATTCGTGGTAATTTAGAAGGAAAACGTGTAGACCAATCTGCTCGTTCGGTGATTGGTGCTGATGCCAATTTATCCATTCAACAATTGGGTGTTCCTCTGAAAATCGCGAAAAACCTGACAAAACCAGTTGTTGTAAATGATCGCAATCGGGATTATTTGATGACACTTATACAAAATGGTCCCGACGAATATCCGGGCGCGAAAATCTTGAAACGCAAGAACGGTGAATCCATTTCACTTCGTTATATCGACCGTAATTCAATTGTGTTGGAAAATGGAGATATTGTCGAAAGACATATGATGGATGGTGACGCGGTGCTTTTCAACAGACAACCCTCTCTACATAGAATGTCGATGATGTGTCATATTGTGAAAGTTATGAAACAAGGAGACACATTCAGAATTAATGTAGGAGTAACAAAACCTTACAACGCTGATAGACTTTAGATCTCATAAATCGATGTCAGCAACAGGGAGACTGAAAAGGTTGACACTCCCTAGTGAGTATTATTACTTGCGACATACCTTGATGCGGGAAACCCTTTAGAGCTTCAAACTACCACCCTATGATGGAAACATCTAAGGGGAACTCGGTTAATAGCCGAACCCAACGGTAATAATGTTTGAAGATTAGGCAATCCGCAGCGTTACTGTCTAAGTCCGTTATGGTAGGATACGATAGGCGTTCAGAGACTGAACGGGTATGGGTGTACAATGAAGGATTATCCATCCTGAGTATGCTTAAGATACAGTCCGGCGGGTGGTGAAAGCCACTCGATACACCGTTCGATGGTGATGAAATGAATATGCATATGCCACAAAACATTTTGGCAGAGACAGAACTACGACATTTGGCGGCGATACCATATCAATTGGTGAGTCCTTCTGCGAACGCGCCAATAATAGGAATTTTCCAAGATTCTATGTTGGGTTCTTATATATTCACAAAGTCTCACAGAAAAATATCTCCAAGAGAAGCTATGAATTTATTGATGGCTTATAAGAATGTGGATGTGGAGGCGATTCGTAAAAATCAGAAAGATTTGTCGAATTTCGATGTATTGTCACAAATACTGTCTCCTATTACACTAAAATACAAAACAAATTTGTTTGATGAGGGCGAAGATTCCGAAACATCGAATAATGTGTTGGAAATTCGCAACGGAACTTATGTGCGTGGTCAAATCGACAAGTCCGTTTTAGGTGGTGGTTCCAAGGGAATCATACACAGAATATGTAATGACTTTGGAAACATGGCCGCTTCGAATTTCATCGACGATATCCAGAATGTTATCACCGAGTTTATGAAGACAAATTCGTTTAGTGTAGGAATCAGCGATTTGATAGCAAATAAGAAGACCAACGACGAGATTACACAGGTGATTAGTTCCAAGAAGTTGGAAGTTCAATCGGTCATTGACAAGATTCATCTGGGCATTTTTGAAAACAACACGTCGGCATCGACGATGTCAGAGTTTGAAAGCACGCTCAACGGAATTTTGAACAAGGCCACCGATCAGGCCGGTTCTATTGGTAAGAAGAGTTTGGGTAAAAACAATCGTTTTGTCCAAATAGTTACCTCTGGGTCTAAAGGTAGTCCTACAAATATATCCCAGATGATCTCTTGTTTGGGACAACAAAATGTTGACGGTAAGCGTATTCCATATGGATTCGACAACCGCACATTACCCCACTACAGCAAATTCGACGATTCGCCAGAAGCTCGTGGATTTATCGAAAACTCCTACATCGATGGACTAACTGCACCAGAATTGTTCTTCCACGCGATGGGTGGTCGTATTGGTCTTATTGATACTGCGGTAAAGACGAGCACCACCGGTTACATTCAAAGACGATTGATCAAGGGTTTAGAAGATTTAAAAGTGGAATACGATATGACTGTTCGCAACAATATGGGGAAAATCATTCAGTTTACATATGGAGATGACGGATTCGACTCTACCCGTATTGAGAATCAGTCGCTGCCTTTGGTGGGAATGTCTGTGGAAGATGTCTACATGCATTACGATATCGTTGGAATCAATGATGATAAATCCAATTTATTGAATGTATATGAAAAATCCACGGTCACTCGTATGAAACGACAACGTAAGGAAACCCAAAAGAAATGTCAAACCTATATTGATAATTTGTTGGATACGCGTATTACAATTATAGAGAATGTATTCAACAATAAAAATGACAATGGAGTGAAATCCCCCGTTGCGTTTCAACACATCATCAACAATATCCAAGGACAAATGGGTCTCAACAGTAACTCAACTGTAGACATTACTCCGCTGGAAGCTTTCGAAATGATCGATGACACATTCGACACTTTGAAGAGTATCAAGTTGTGTCCACCCAATCTATTGTTTGAAGTTCTCTACTATTATTACTTGTCGCCCAAAGAACTATTGGTCATAAAACGATTCCATAAGAAAGCACTCCAATTATTATTGGACACAGTCGTTTTGCGATACAAGCAGGCTTTGGTCCATCCGGGAGAAATGGTCGGCGTGGTTGCTGGTCAAAGTATTGGTGAACCTACAACACAACTCACATTAAACACCTTCCATTTAGCTGGTGTATCCACGAAATCGAATGTCACCAGAGGTGTTCCAAGAATCGAGGAAATTCTGCGTTTGACGAAGAACCCCAAGAATCCATCTTTGACTATTTACTTGAATCCGGTAGATGAGACAGACAAGACTCGTGCGGAAAACTATTCTCATATGTTGGAACACACAAAATTAGAAGATGTAGTGAAGAATATCAAGATCTGTTTCGACCCCGTCGAGCGTTCAACTATAGTGAATGAAGACCAATTACTGTTGGACCAGTTTTATGAATTCGAAGATATGGTAAAAGATTGTAATGAAAATGATTCCAAGGAAGAAGCCAAGTCCAAATGGATTATTCGAATGGAAATCGATGCTGAATCACTGTTGGAACGTAATATTACGATGGATGATATTCATTATGCTATAAAAGAAACACATAAGGATAATATTATATGTGTGTTTTCCGATTACAACTCCGACCAACTGATTTTCCGCATTAGAACATCCGGAACTCTATTGAAGAAAGAGTACTCAATGAGAGCGAAAAATGCTTCGACGACGATTGATCAAAGCGACGAAATTTACTTGCTGAAAAATCTTCAAGATAATCTCCTACAAAACATCATACTTCGAGGTGTCCCAAGAATAAAGAATATAATGCCCAGAAAATTGTTGAACATGAAAACGCAATTACCAGAGTCGGTAATTAAGCGTGACGGAAAATTCGTGATTAACGACATTTGGGTCCTGGATACTACTGGAACAAACTTGCTATCCGTTTTATCAAAGAAGTTTATTGATTACACACGAACACACAGTAACGATATCAAAGAAGTATTTGATGTGTTAGGTATTGAAGCCGCGAGACAAGTTATATACAACGAATTCGTAGATGTGATGGAATTTAGCGGAGTTTACATTAATTATCACCATTTATCGTTGTTGTGTGATAGAATGACGTGTTCCAAAAATATGGTTCCAATCTATCGTTCAGGCTTATTGAACGACAATATTGGTCCTATTGCTAAGGCAACATTTGAAGTTCACACAGAAGTTTTATTGAATGCTGCTCGACACGCGGACTTCGATACCATGCGCGGGGTATCTGCAAATGTGATGTGTGGACAACGCGGATACTACGGAACGAATTCATTTAATGTCGTCTTGGATATGAATGAAATGACCAAACTCAATGATGAAGTTGTTGACATTGTCGACAAGCAGAAAGAAATCGAACAAGCGTTCGGGTTCGCTGAAAATCAAACAGATGTCTGCGCCAAATCAAACATCTCCATTTCCAATTACATCCACGCAATCAAACCAGAAAATATTGGCGTCTGTGATGACAGCTATGATATCGGCATTTAGATGCCTGCTTGTAAATAACTTGTATGAAATAATATCTATAAATATAATAACAAATAATAAAAATATTATATTTACATGGTCAATAATATATTCTCCAAAAACAGTTTGTGTATATATTTATGTTTGACTATATTGATAGTTTCTTGTATGATGTCCAATATCATTGAACCCATGTATCCTGAACAGGATATTGACGAATACAAAGATGCCCTTTCATTGTATAGGAGAAATGGTGTAAACAATTCTATAAATAATCTCATCAAAAAATATCACGATGACGGTGATGTAGGAAGTGACACAAAGTTAAAAGATTTTTTTATCGACACGATTTCCATAAAAAATTTGGATAATTGTAGCACAATAAAGGGATACCCGGTACTGTTTATGTGTGTATTACACCGGATACATTTCCTCACATATAATGAATTACTCGAGAAATATCCGAAAATGATTTCCAGCGAAGAGGACTATTTAAAAATTAAGACCATTTATACGTGTGCACATAATATGTATGACAAGACCACTATTCAAACATCTTGCAACAAATTAATGGAAACCAATTGTTCTGCGCAGCTTGCCCCCATGGTTTCTCAAATCCACATATCGATAGACTATTTTGTCAACAAGGAAATATAAGGAAATCTCTTATCCACGAAAAAATCTATATTCACAAAATATAAATATAGATATACATATATAGACTTTCTCGGAATTAAACCCATGAAGTATACTTTATTAGTGATTATTTTGATTTTTATGTTGTATACGATGTTCTTGTACAAACTGTATAATGAACACGAACAATATATGATTGAAACCTTTGATGCTAACCATTGCCCGTACACCGGAGGAGATGATTCGATAAATGATTTACAAGTAAACGACGCACAATTTATTCAAAGAGAAAAACAACTGAATAAGGAAGCGTTGAAAACTCTATATAAAGTCCACACTGTCGTTGTCTGGATCGTAGACCCATTTTTAAAATATTATCACAGAGAAAATTCACCTTCCAGAACACCTGGAATTTTGATTTGGTGTTTTGCTACTTGGACGGATTGGGTTAGTAGAGGTAAAATATCAGATTGCCATCTATCAATATCTGTTCCGGTAATATTTACAACTATATTGTGTGATTTTCAAACACTCTCATATGAAGAAATAAAAGGCCCTTTTGGATATATGATAGGAACGATTGAAGAATATCATCGCTTCAAAAAAATATACACTAACGCGGCAAACTTAAGAAGTCAGAGCACGACAATGTATCAAGAATCACACGTTTGTGACGGTTTAAGATTGGAGACTGCGTATAAGAAATTTGTTGTTTCTATCAATGAAGATATTAAATACTTTGTTAATAAATGTTTATTTAAATTCAATGGCACTTACATTCCAAATGGTAAATGTAGAATACCACCAAATAAGATTGTTATCCCTAATGATTTATTTACGCCTCCACCACAAAGACGAAGAAGAGGATGTACAATTTCTTAACAAAAATATATACTCTTATATTAATAATGAAATATTTGAATGTTATCATATTTTTAGTCGTATTTATTTTATGGATGTCTTATTATTTAACGGTTCGCACAACACTTGTTGAAACATTTTTACCTCCCGCAGAAACAAGTATTTCGAATGACATCGAGCTGAAAAAGTATTTCAATTATGTCTATAGTGAAGTAAGCACAGCAAGCGACAATTGCGAGAAAATAGGTAAAATATCGGATTTGGTGACATCATATTTAAGTATATTGTACAATCAAACCAAAACTGAAAAGGGTTTGAGAACACTCAAAAAAACATATCCGGCGATTTTAGGTTCAGATGTGGATATCGATAAATTGGTGGCTTTGTATGTATCGGCGGACCAATTGCCAACTCGAGGCGAATTAGATGTAAGAAAAGATGGACGAGAAAACTGTCATAAGGGTCAGGTTCACGGTGGTATAGGAGATATGGAAAACTGTGTGAATATTTTGGAGTATTTCTACAGTAAACCGAACCCCCCAACTGCCCCTCCAACACAGGCACCTGCTACATATGGAGCTCCGCCTCCAAGTATAGATATAACAACCGAAGAGAACTTAAGGAAATTTATCGAGACGGCCTACATCACAATAACTCAGACACAAACTCCAGAAGGAGGAGTCTATTCAGATTGTGCGAAGATGAACTGGTGCAGTATTTGGATTCCCGCGGCATTAACTCCCATCGTTGAAAACTATAGTTTTAATGAGCTGCTCCTGAATTATCCGAATATACTTTCTAATGTTTATGATGTTGATGCGTTCTATTCGTTGGTTTTATCATCGAATAATTTAGCTGGAGTTAGTAATGATTGTGAGAGTGAGAATTCAGCAACAGCAAATAGTTCGTTACAAGGAACTTACATGGATGTTATAAAATATATAAAATATTTCTTTGGAAAACCAGAAAAAGTTTTGAGACCTTCCGGTGGAGACCTTAACGACACACATTCTTAATCTAAGTGTTGAATTTTATTGACTCATATTTACAAATACATCTAAATATGAATATTACACTCAATAATTTGTGTGACTTAACCTAAACCTTTGGTTTCACTCCTGTAAAAAATCTATAATCGAAATTTTATTTTCAGTTTTTTCATTAAACTCTTTCTCAAAATTGTTGCCCAATGTTTTCAAATCGAACGAACCGTCTAAAAAGTTGAACTGCGCGCTTCCCTCTTTTTGTCTTATGAAATAATATTTTCCCTTGGTTGGATAGTGTGGTTCCTTATCATATAAATACATCCATTTCTTTCCTTTTGCCATTGTCTTAAACGGAATAGCTGAAAACAAAATAATGGGAAGTTTTAAATGATGTGCTAACAACCATATATCCAACCCTGAAAGGTTATATGATTCTTCCATAATCATATGGTCGAAGTCATGTGTTTTTGAAATTACATCATCTATCTTCTTCTTTTTCCCCTGAGCTCGTAATATACTATAGATTTTCTTCTTGGATTTTTCATTTTCCATATGTATCGAATAAATAGTTATTAGTCGTTTTTTTAATTGTTCAAGTGATATATCACTATTATATGTGTGTTTAAAAAGACGGATAATCATATAATAACTACACATGGTGGACTTATTCAATACGAGTTCTCTTGTTTTTGCCGGGAAAACATTGCGCCAATAGCCATCTACGACATTTCCTTTAACTTCTCCTATCTCATCAATACACGTGATTTCCATTGTATCGTCAATGTGAATCTCAGTATTATCGTCGGTTAAACGAGTTTTGGAAAGATTATTGGAATATTTTTGAGTTGTTAAGGGACTCGCTATGTCGTATGAAATATTTACGGTGTTTGCGTACTTGAATGGTTTGAGTTTGGAAAAATATTCGGAGGTTATCAACGAATCGACTAAAATCATTTCAGTTGGGTTTAACACATACTGATTACTATTAATGCTCATATATGTCTTTGGATCCATCATAAATGATTGAATGCGTTTGAATCTTAGTATTTCATCACTTAATCTGTCAAAATACACTTTTTCGTTTAATTCCCCACTTAATAAATGTCTTTTGGGGATCACACATTTAGAGGTTTCATTTTCCACCAAACAATATTGTTTGTCGTCATCACTTCTACAATCGGTTATATCTGACAGAGATGATGATGCCGATGTATGATACTCATGAAAACTCACATACGCCGAACAACATTTGGTAATAAGTGTTTTTATTTGTCGGATTTTGGTTAAATACAACATATTCGGGTCCTCAATAATTCTCTGAATATCCTTTTTGATAGTATTATTTGCTTGTTCGTTCAGCAACGTCTTACAAACGTACCGAAACACTTCATAAAATTTGGTCTCTGATGAAATATTTTTTATGGTTTCCGTTCGGTATGTGTCTTGTGGATTTGATGTGGTTAACGCTTTGTCTGCCAACACATAATTTTCTCCAGAAATAGTTTTCAAATCATCTTCAGGAATAATTATAGATGGTTCACTCAATAGAATAAACTGGTTCGTTTCTGTTACTATTCCTACTACAACTTTATCTTCGACAATTTTAACAACAGGCTTACACAATATTTTGTTCTTCGATTTTTTGGATACAAAATGTAGTCTGTTGCGTGTAGTGATGTAATCACCACCCAATATTTCATCGTCGTCCATAAAAACGTATCCGAAATCTTTCTCATTCAACATTGAACTTGGCCTACACGGTAAATAAATGCTAACATAATTTCGTTTATACTTAAACTTCACATATAACCCAATACATTTCATTTGATAATTTACAATTTGTTTAAGAATTTGGAATTTCAAACTTAATACTTCTTCTTTTAATGATTCGACAGGGATGTTTTGTTTGAATTCATATTTGCGCGGTAAACTCGAATGAGGTGAACAATAATTGTTGATACTATTTCTGATAATTTTTAGAGATTTAGATATATTAGATATATTTAATTCATTCCCTTCATTAAACTTCGTTGTAACCATAAAACTTTTTGTATCAAATGTATAAACGGGTTCAAAAAACTCTCCCTGTTTAATCAAAATAAATGTAGGTTTTTCACTGTCATAGAGTACTTTCGAATACGTCGACGAAGGACAAACTAACTCAACATTGTCTCGTATATCGTGGTCGATGATTTGTAAAATAGCTAAATTCAATCCATTCACAAATAGATCAGGATTGGGTTCACAAACAATATCCCATAAAAACGTGTAATCAATATATGATGATTCATCCAACAAGAATTTTCTAAAATTCTCATATGCCGCAACTACTTCTGAAAAATAATTCTCATGTAACTCAGTTCCTACAGGTTCATCGCCTGTACGGTCATCTATGAATTTCTCGTATTCAGGTTTTGAAGTATCGATGTCTTCTTCATTATAAGACTTGGGTTTGAATATAGAGAAGAAACTGCCGTTGTGAAGCTTCAAAAATGTATCGATATTGATTGTTTTAATAATTACTTCCAACATTTCTGGTATTGTATATTGTTTTTTGTTATCTTTCGAGTATAAGTCTGCGATACACGCTACAAATGATTTCGTCGTTGAATGTTCGACACCAAATCGCAAAATCACGTGGGAATTGTCTTTCAAAAGTGCCGTATTATCATTTTTCATCGATTGAGAGTTATCTGTTTGCAAAAACAGTTGTACGCTCGTCGGCAAATATCCCTTTCTATATTGTTCGATTGGATATATATCGACCGATATAATGTAGGCAGTATCCGGGTTTGTTTTCTTGAACGATTTTGAAGAAATGGTTGTATTTCCACATTCTTTCCTTCGTTCAGCCATATATTTACTATCCCATTCCTTTTTGAAACAACAAGGTAAACAGTGACCTTTGGCGTGCTTTCCTGTAATATACCCCGGAACACTATCAGAATTATATAACTTGTTTGCAAATTTGTAATGATAATGTCCTTTAGGAACGACATTCGCTTCTTGTGGTATTTCCTTGCCACATTTCCCTGCTTTGATATCTGCTTCGTCCATCGGTGCGTTGGTTTTCAGACACCAATATTTTGGACATATGAACCAATTCTTCTTTTCGGGGTCACTCCCATAGTTAATAGCGTAGTTTATGGAACCTGGGTGTTTTTTTTCAATATCTTTTTTTTCTTTGTCAGTCAATATGATAGGCTGTCGGAAGAGGTTGCGTTGACAAAGAGTCGCATATCCACGATACTTTCCATCTTTGGTTGTTGAAAACAATACTGGGTCCAGTTTTTTCATCTTCTTCAAAAATATATTCGTATTATTCGCCTTCAGGTTTATGTTATCGATGCTCATAGATTCTAAACCAGAAATCACATCATCCATTTCTGAGTCTGAGTCATTTGCTGAGTCATTTTCTGCATCATTGTTGGTTGCCTTTTCCTTCTTTTGCTTTTCTTTGGTTTCCTTCTTTTCCTTCTTTTCCTTTTTTTTGGTTTCCTTCTTTTCCTTCTTTTCCTTTTCTTTGGTTTCCTTCTTTTCCTTCTTTTCCTTTTCTTTGATTTCCTTCTTTTCCTTTTCTTTGGTTTCCTTCTTTTCCTTCTTTTCCTTTTCTTTGGTTGCCTGATTTTCGTTGTTTTCCTTATCTTCTCCGGGTCCATTCACTTGCTCATTTTCTTTTGTCCCTCCGCTTAACTCGTCCCCGGCTTCATCGTCGTCATCGTCTTCAAACTCTTCGAATTCTTCTGAAAACATAAAGCTAGATGTAGAAAGACGATCTGGAGCTTCTTTTAGGACTTCGAACTCGTTTTCAGACAGATATATATCATCATATTCATTCAAGTCACCAAACTCAGATGGTAAAGTTTCCGTGTGTTCATTATTTTGTATGAGTTCATTTTGACTTTGTTCTTCACCTTCACGATTGTCTTCATCATCTTCAAAATCTGTAATAGTATACATAATGTCCTCGGTTGCTTTATCACCATCTTCATCTTCAAACGTATATGGTTTGATGATGGACGGTTCTGGATGACGATTAATGTTTATGACATTTGGCACAGTATCCTCTGTTACCACTTTTGATAACGATATCTTTTTGATTTCAGTTTTTGAGACACCCGTTGATTTCGGTTGTTGTGTAATTCGAAGTAAACTGTCAATATATATAAATAAGGGTTCGACGTAGTCCAAAGAATCGGTAATTGTGAAATTGGCAGTAAATATATTTTCTATACCTTCAACCCTAAGATCACACAAGATTCCGGGACTATTCACCACATCTAATCGTTTATTAGCAAAATGCCCTTCCAATTGTTCGTGGTCGCTCATAAACGTCATATACCGCGTCTCGGCTTCTGAAATAGGAAGGTCATAATATTTCGATATTTCGGTAACAACTGTTTTATGCGAATTGTATTTCCTTACGAGTTCTGCGATAAATATATCTTGTGCGTTCATTTCTGTATAGTTATCGATTCTTTTAAATCGCAGAACGGCACCGTCCTGAATATCATCTTCAATGATATCAAAAACACTCTTCAGCCAATTCTCATCATCTTTGATGGTAAGCTTTTCAATCAATTTGAATTTCATAGTGTACAAAGCTTCAACAATAACAACATTATCATTTTGTAATGATTTAAATAGTGACAAAGCATATCCACTTTTTTGTAGAAAGTCATTGATATTTATGATGACTCCATTCAAACAAGTTTTGATAATGGCGTCGAGTTGTTCCACACTTGAAGATTGTTTCAAATTTCCATACACATTCATATTTCCATTACTTACGATATCGATGAATATATCGCCCTCTGTGCTGGCTACAAAAAAAGAGAGATGATTATTTCTACCGAGTTCTTTGGAGAATTTGATGATTGTATTCTTTGACAAAAACGGTATTTTTTCACCATACTTGGTAATAGTTTCACTGTATAATCGATACAAATTTTCTCGTCTAAATCCAGGATTAAGTTTGATAAACGGGACTTCTTTCAAAGCGTGTATGTTTTTGAATATAGTTTCCAGTGGTAATTTGTATTTAAAATCCGGATATATGGTAATATAGAACGTGGATATGCCTCTATCGATATAATCAATGTCACTTTTGCGTTCTCGAAACACTTTGTAAAATAAGTCGATTTTTTCATAGTGTTTCAACACACTCGGAGTGAGTTTCTTCTTGTTTTCTGTTAAAAGGTCTTGTCTGTGTTGAAAAAATAATGTTGTGGAAGTAATGTTGCGTTCGTATAATAAAGGGTAATACAACATTATTATGGCTTCTTCATTCAACTTTTTTGCAAACCCATATTTGAGGACGTTTTCTGCCAAACACACGTATATAATATTTTCCACAAATTTGGCGTGTTTGTAGTGTAACAATACGTGGTTCTCAAAACACAACAACTGATTATCTAAAGAAATTTTTAATGATTCATCATACAACGCATCGAATGGATTCACGGGAAAAATGGCGTCGTGCCTTTTTTGGAACTCTCTTCCCAAAACCATATTTACATTATCATCCATAGTTAATTCCAAGAAATCGCTTTTTGTATATTGAGTTTTGAGATGCTTGGGGTGAGATTTACCATCTGAATAATTAACCGACAATTGTGTGAATTGGTTGTCGTTCAATATTCGTTCTTCTCCGACATATTGATTGTATATGAATGATTGAGAATGCGACGGTTTTGCCCTACTAAATAGATATATTTCCTCATACGCCACCATATAATTCAGGTCTTTAATGATTTTGTTTTTGATGGTTTTGATTGAATCATCTTTATGAATCTGTTGGTCGGAATAACGGTATGGTGTATTATTTTTGTGTATGTATTCTCTTTCTGATTCTAAAAATGAATTTTGGAACCTTGTTTCATCGTTGTCTTGTGTATGGTCATACACTATGATCTCGGCGAGGTGTCCAAATTCATCTAAAAGGTGTATTTTATATAATTCTTTTGCTACATCATCGTTTGTTGCCATAGACTTATTTATATATATTATGTATTATTTTTATATATATAAGAGACGTGTGTTTATTTATCATAGAACGGATTATCGCGAATTTTCATACTACAATATTTTTGGGGTTTGTTTTTATAATCAACTGGATTGTGTATGCTTGCTTCTTGAGCCTCTTTTAATAAAAATTTGAAATTGTCCCAGAATTCGGTCTTATGCCCGATGGACTTAGTCATTATGTGTGATAATTCGTGAATAGCGACGAAAAGAAGTGTATCCCCGTCGATTAATTTATCATTATCGTTTTTTTCAGTATTCAAACAGAATGCTAACTTCTCTCCTTTATTTTCACTATATGCGGTGTATTCACTCGTTGGAAGTGTCTCCGATATATTCTTTGGATCGAATTTGTCTTTCATCTTTTGAATATTTTCATTGTCCGGATATTTTTCTGCTACATAATTTACCAATTGTTGACATTTACTTGCGGTTGAAGCAAGTAAATCTGCTGCTTGTTTTACTTGTTTACGTTCTCGCACACAATATTTGTTTCCATTTACAGAAGATACAACACATTTTAAATCGAATGAATGCATATTATCTAAATAAGTGTAAAAACAAATAAATAATAGACACCCAATAACGAAATAACCGAACATATCCATCGCGCGCATGTCTTCAAAAATGTACCTTGTTATATACTATAGATATATATTGTTGGAATACGGGAAAAATCATATTGAGTCAAACTTTTCGCAAATGGAGGATATTGATTTCACCGTGGGTATGGTTTCCCCAACCATACAAACCACCATATTAGTCTTTGACAGATAATTTCTAATGGTTTGATTCACTTGTTCTCGAGTGATTGATTTAATCCATTTTTCATATATTGATGAATACCTGCACCATTCTTCTTTGCTATATAATAAACGATGAAGTCCGTTGTATTCACATTGAACATACGAATCCTCTAACGATTGTAAATAGTTGCCTTCGATTGATTGTTTCACTATTTCCAACTCCTTTTGGGTAATGCCATTCTTCTTCAAATCACACAATACATCTATCATTAAGGGTAAAACACCTTTCTTTTTATCATTTCTCAGTATTTTAATATTATCTGTCGTGGCATATAATACGAGCTTCCCCGCTATTCCGTAAAACTCCGTGGAAGAACCCGATTGATAAGTTAATCCATTTTCTTCGCGTAAAATAGTAAAGAGACGGCTACTCATAGAACCACCGAGTATTTGGCTCAATACATATATTGGATACTTTTCTGGATGGCTGTGACTACATACCCGAAAGGATATTTCGATATGCGTAGCTTCAATACCACGTTTCTTCAGCAAATTATACTTGATTTCTTTTTGATGTATAGGCGATTGTTGTACGGGATATTTCATCGGATCCCCAACACGGGATTTAAGCGGGTGGTTGAAAAAACTATTTTTCAATACCTTTTTTATTTTATCGAAGGACACGCCAGAAACTACACTTAATACCATATTTTGTGGAATATAGAAATCTTCATATATTTCTACTATTTTCTCGTATTGAAGTGGGTTCGTTTTACTTGTATGATAGCTCAAATCATCGATGGGCATTTCATACGAAGTCCCACGATAAATGATTTTGTCTGACATAGTTTCAATAATACTTTCCGGGTCGTCATTATCGCGAACATTTTCCTCTTTGACGACTTTTTTTTCCAACTCATAATCTTTTTTCTCAAACAAAGAATTCATCAACATATCCGACAATAATTGAATCGCCACGCCAACGTGCTGGTCGCCACATTTTACTTCATAACACGTATGGTCTTTCTGTGTATAGGCGTTTATATCAGCACCGATTTCATCGAATTTAATAGAAATGTCATTCGATTTTGGAATGAGTTTGGTTCCTTTGAAACATAAATGCTCGATGAAATGACTGGCGCCACGATATCCTTCTGTTTCATAATTCGATCCTAACCGAACAAACACATTAATACTTGTTAACGGTAGTTTATTTTCAGGAGTGTCATACACAATCGTTAGCCCGTTTTCAAGCTGATGTGTTTTTATAGACATTGTGTTTGTATTATTTCTATATATATATAGTATTATCATACAATAATGTGTTGTTCTCTACATTCTACGTTCGACCAATTCCTAAACCGACCGACAAATTCGCTAATCTATCCGCGTGATAATTCCCAATAGAGTGTTCGTCGTTGTTATTCGTGTGTGCTCTCACGTGAAGAAACCTGACATTTGGATTATCCTTGAACAGTTCATACGCTATTTGAACCAATTCTTTGTTTGGAATATCCAGCTTCCACCCCTTGTTATAGCATTTTTCACCATAAGAAGTAACACACTTTATCGCATACTCGGAATCACTTACAATTGTTACCAACTTACCATTCACGGTATCGTGTTTTATAATATGGAAAGTTTCGATAATAGCACTAAGTTCTGCTGCGTTGTTGGTTTGTTTTCCGTCTATCTTTCGAGAAATATTTCGTTGGTCACCCTCACCAAAAAACACTCCTATTCCAGCCTTTGCGTTTTCTTTCCCGTTATTCGAACACGAACCATCTGTATAAACATAGTAATCGGGTATGATTTCGTTTGTTATATACTGATTTGTATGATGTTGTGGTTTGTTCGTTTCTATGAATTTTTCGGCTTGTTCATTAGTGTCAAATTTTTTGAATACCGCATTCTTGAATCCCTTTACGGAATCGTTACACTCATTCCAGTGGAGAAAAACCCCTATTTTCTTCCCATTGGCGACGGCATAATACGGCATATTCATAGTAATACCAATTATTATTTATTCCATTTTCTTATATACTATACGATGGAGCATAGTATATATTTATGTTTTTAAATGCTGGTTAATGTACTTAACGAGAGCAGTCACCAATCTCTAATGGAACACGTCCTAAATCTGGTTCGATTGTGCTGCGGTTCCAAGGTCCAACTTCTTCCTTAGAAATGACAGGGTCAGATCTCAATTGCATATTTGCGTTTCTTAGAGTCTGTCCGATGGTATCCAAGCCAATGTGGTAACCGGCTTGCAGTAAGTCAGGCACAGCAACATTTCCTTGGTTAACAGGGTTCAAAGATGCCCATTGACTGTTTTGGTCTTGAGGAAGCAAGTCACTAGGGTCTACACTCTTACCGGTATAATCTCCCACAGGTTGACCCTGTTGAGGAGTCAAGATGGATTCAGACTCAACTACTTCTGGAGAAGTGGTTTGTGGTGCGGATTCTTCACTGGCACCAGTCATCAATTCATTATCCAACATCTTCATTGGGGAGTAATAAACAAAAAGGAAGTATGCTAAAACAATAAGACCCAATACAATTAGAATAGTTCTTGTATTCTTGGGCTTGAAAAATTTGAGAACATCAGAGACTTTTTTTCCGAACATCTGTCTTTTATATAAACGACTGATAAAATTTTTTTCATGGTTTGAATTATTTTCTAAATGTGCTACTCAAAGAATACTAATTCATTTGGCATCATCAGGTTTTTCAATTGAATCTTTCATTTGTAGATTTTCTGAAGTTTCATTTTCATTTACTCGGTTGGTTTCATTTTCATCGGTGTCTTCATCTTCGGAATCACTTGAGTCGCTATCCGCCTCGACACTACTATCGTCACTATCAATAATATCATCCAACATATATGTTGTTTTTATACGTTTAGCTTCCAAATATGAAGAAAGCGCTAAATCTCTCGCCACCTTGGCTTTTCTTCGAGCGTCTTTATACATCTCATAATATACGGCATTTCTTTCTTTTATCTCAACTTTTTCCCCTTCCGGTATTTCGTCTAATTCCAATTCAATCTCTTGACAGTCTAATTCGTTATTTCCTAAAGGTTCTTCGATAATTTCTTCTAAACTGTCATCTTCTTCTAAAACATCTGTCTGTCCTAATGTTTCTATTACAATATTCTCTTGTGGTGGGTCGACAACATTCTCTTCCGAAGTTTCCACAACGGATTCCATTTTCAATTCGTTCTCCAAAACATCTAAATGTTTATTTGTTGGAGAAATAATGGTCGAAGTAGGTTCTCGAGATTTCAAAATACATTTTTCGAATATATTTACATTTTTCATCACCAACAATTGTTTTAGTTCTATGTCGATTTGGAAACTGCGTGCCGAATATTTAATACCCTGTATTTCTAAAATACTCATCACATCCATAGAATCGTCTAAATCATCAAACAATAATTCGCGTTCGTCTTCGTCATAAATTTTGAATACGGTTTTCTCCAAGTTAGGCAGATTAGTTCTCAAAAGTGAAGTTTTATTATTTCTTGTGCTCTTAAGAGTTGGATTAAAAGACATTTCGATGTCTTCGAGTTCAAGCTCAACATCAAACCATTTACCATGATTTCTATGCACCGTTTGTTGAATATAATATTCTAAATCTTCGAACCATTTCAAAAAGTGCTCTTCATCATTCGCAACAATAAAATCACAATAATTCCGTTTTGTTGGTCGCCTTTTTGTTTTTTCTAAAGTATCTGTATTCTGTTCTCTCTCTTCGGTATCGACAGTATTTAGTTGAACGTCTTGCTTCGTTTTTTTCACACGACATTTGGGTGTTTGAACATACAAAGGTATTCCATTTTTAGATATCTTCATAAAGAAATTTCCGTTTTGAATGGATAGCGGTTTATTAACTACTACATTATCAAAGTTGAAAGTATTCTGTGTATTGTGTATGTGTTCCATCTTAACTAATGTATATTTGATTATCTACATTATAAAACGGAATGAATTACGAATTTGTAGAATGCGTTTATCACATATGTATTATTTTCATTCATAACATATATGAAAAATTTACGGGAATCGTGTTATAATTTTTTCCGAAGTGAAGACACAAAAAAACAAATAAGGGATATAATGAAACCTCTTCTAAATGTTATCTACAACGAGATTTATATTTATCTGTGGATTATTGCCATATATAATATTTTGTTTGGGATACTTATTCTGATAATGTTTTTCGTGTTGTTTAGAATATTAAACAATTTGTCTAAATCAAACGATTGATTTTTATACGAATACGAGAACTTCAATAATTGTCTGTGTTATGTATATACGAAGATACAAATGCCATACAAGAAGAAAATACCGCTAAAAAAAGGCGGAAACCGGTTGGGAACTACTGGTGACTTTGCCCAACAAGTTTATGGTAATGGAGATCAACAAATGGCCAGAAGTGCCGATGACAACGTTATCGCGATGTCCGGTGGGTCGACTATTCCATTGGCCCCTCAGCAATTCCCGAATGATGCGTTGCTCCATCCATCCCAATCTGAAATCGTCACAAATAACCATACCAGTGCGCATAGTGCAACAGACGCATTATCTACTACAATCAAAGGTGGCGCGGGAATAACGGAAATGCTCGTTCCTGTATCTATTGTCGCCCTTAATCAAGCAATGAAGAAATACAAGAAGGGGGTCTCAAAAATGACCTTGAAAAAAGGAGGTAACGCTGGCTTCGACGACCAAAAAATGATGAATATGATGGATGAAAATAGTAAAATGATGGCGCAAACTCAATGTCAACAAGCTGGGTATCCGGCGCAAATTTCTAACGCACCATATGGTTCATCTTTGTCCGTTGCTTCGGTGGATTGTAATACAACACTGGGTGGTGGACATAGAAAGAGGAAGAACAGAAAATCGAAAAGAACCGCGAAAAGAACCGCGAAAAGATCTGGGAAAAGATCTGGGAAAAGAAAATCATTTAGAAAATCATTTAGAAAAACCAAGAAATAGTGGATGTACACAAAAAAAAGGTTTAGTAGTATATAATGGAAGTCGCTAAAAAAGATGGTAAAGAAGCCTTCGTGGAAAATATCAAAACGTGGGTTCTCATTGACACCAAGTTAAAGATGGTAAACGAAAAAATCCGCGAAATGCGTGAAAAGAAATCTTACTTATTGAACCAAATAAATGATTATGTGTATGAGAACAACATGAAAGAAACCAAAATAGAAATTACTGACGGAGAACTTTTATTTTGTGAAAGGAAGGAATATGCTCCTCTAACATACAAATATCTCGAAGAATGTTTACAGAATGTTATCAGCGATGAAAGCCACGTCGAACACATAATGAATTATATCAAATCCAATCGGAAAATAAAATTAGTGAATGACATCAAGCGAAACTTTTCTAAATAATATGGTCTTTGTCTTATTTTTTCCTATTTTTCTTATTAAAAAATTGATTCCCTTTTTTACAAAGAGAGAATAAGTATAAAAGTTTAATTTAATATATAATCATACTTTTAGAATTTTCTCCAAATGAATTACGAAACCCGTAAAACCATTGCTGAAAAGGTGTCTAAGATTAAATACGTGGAAGTGACTATATCGGAAGGTTCTCGACGATGTTCGAACGTAACAGAAAAAATGGCTGTTTTGTGTAGCCTTGATAAAACCCGGTCAATGCTAATTGACGCGATGGAATACGAAGACGGTGAAAGTATCCACATTTCATCGGAGAATTTATACATCCGCCGGGACTTCGAAATGAAAGAAAATAGTGTCTTAGACTCATTAGTGTCAATGGATATCGTCGTTAAGGGGCGGCCGGTATTGATTGATGGTGTGGAATATGAGAAATATGGGTTCTACCGTCGATTACGCGACTTCAGAAGTTACGAAGAGGACGGTTCCGTGTGCGAAAAAGACGATGATAAGTTCAACGAAAACGATTGCTTGAAGTTTGCCGAGTGTATCACCGCCGGAAATAGTTTCAAAAGCAAGAAACTTTTCAACAATATCATACGAGTTGTCCCTGAAAACGACGAAGGCACAGAGCCATTATTGTTTGCCAAAGAGACCAGATACAAGAACCATATTTTCGGAATAAGCGATTACACTAACTCGCAAATATTGAAGAACACCCCCAAGAACTGTAAAGACAATAACGCTGTTCCTAAACAAGGTGAATGCTACGGGATTGTGAGAAAGGGCTTATCGAAAACCGAGGCGAAGAATCCTTACCATATTGGTTTTGTATTGTATGACTTGAATGGCGTAAATATAACATTAGAAGGATTTACTGGTATGTTTGATAAATACCGTCCGCGATTTTGTTTCTATGACAAAAACCCTCGGGGTAGGTCATTTCATACAGTCTGGACTGGTGCACTGAAAAACCCTGGAACAGCAAAGGATATGGGGTTCTTCGAGAACAGCGAAACAATCGTCCTCAAAAAACGCGGAGACATCGATTCTGTTATGAAATACCATTATTTGGATGAGTTAAGTTTCGCCGCGATGAAAATATAATGACAAAAAAAGGCAAAAAAGGCAAAAAAATCGAAAAAACAAAAATATATAAAATCTTATATAGAGTTTTATATATAAACACTGTATATAGCCGGATGAAATTAGAAAAATCGTGTGTGGAAAACTACACATTTTTTAATGATGATTCTACGAAACTTATGCGCGGTGGATTTAGTCTATCGAGTGTAATCGCACCAGGTGAATCATTCGACAGATATAACCATTTATCAGTTCCTATACCTTTAGTTCTGGGAACTCTAACAGATTATGAAGATAAAGACTACGATGAAGTCGAGTTCGAAGTCGAAGACGATATTCAGGTGATAGATGATGCGATATATGATACATTTTTATCGTGTATGAGTATACCTACCAAAAATCAGAAAAATCAAACCCATAAAAAAACGAAACTGTCAAGCCGTAAGACGAAAAAGAATCTATGATCTAATTTGTCGACCACTTGTTTCTATTGAAACTATTGATTACCAGTAATTTCTCCGAGTTATCTTTCAAAAACTTCTTCTTTCTATCTTCTTCGGATTCTTCCTCGATAACTTCGTCAAATGCCCCCTTCACATACATATGATTTTTTTCCGCATCACTTGGTCCGGGTTTCACTCCATAACAATTAACGCCGAATTTCATCGTCGGATTTGACATATACCCACCGTTGATCCCTGGTCGTCCGCATTTATTCTTTGTTTTTTCCGATTTTTGCAATCGGGCATAGGTGGATTTTTGTGTTGGAAAAAACGCCATTTGTCCGTCGCTCCACCCATAATTACACCATTCACTCCCCTTCTTATACGATTCTTCTATTTGGTCATATGTTGCGAGTTTGGCACCGTATATCGAGCATACTGTTTGTGCGTCGTCATATGTGTAAATATTATTTGCGACGTTGAATACTTCATCGTTCCCAGAAATGTCGCTGTTTCCTGATATATCGGTTTCGGGTTCATCATCGGAGTCCTGTGTATCTAAACGCCCCCATCCATCTTTCAAGAAATCCACAAATATCTCGATGATATTAATTTGGAAAACTAATTTGAAGAAATCCGCAACGAGCAATAATACAAAAACAGAAATAGAAACGTTGTCGATGATACTGATGGATAATGGCTTTACGCCTTGTTGCATCGGTATCTTGAGAGTGTAAATACCTAAATATAAAGTCAAAATGAAAATCAGCACATAGAAAATCGAATAAGGGTCATTCGAGAATTCCAAGAATCCATCTAAATTATTTATAACGATGTTGGATTTGTCTTCCTCATTCATATTGAAAAAATTGGACAATAAGTAAATCAGAAGAAATGAAAAAACCATAACATCCAACAATTTACTCATACGAATTTCCTTCTGTTCACCAGTCACTTGCTCCTTATTTGATAAGTCTATCAAGAAATACACCACAAAATATATGGCTAAAAACATCACTAATGTCATTACATTTGATTTGTTTAATACTTCACTTAATTTATCTTGTTTGACTGTAGTATTATCCATATGGTTTGATGAAATTATATATTATAATATACCATTATATGTTTTTTTTACGATAGAATAAACAATAAGCATTTGGAGACACGACCTTGTCGGGGTCTATCTGAGAGGAACGTGTGTCATTATGATGAACCCATTTTCCAGATGGTTTTTTCACGTAAGCCGTATAATGGCCACCCATTATACCCCCCATATGATTACACACCCCATACAGATCATAAACGTTGTTCGATTTGTATCCATCAACATATTTAGAAAGGTCTAAACCTGTGATCGGAAAATCAACGTGTGTTTGAATCTTTCGAGTTCCATCAATGGAAAACCGTTTCAATATTATGATCAAAATATGTGGCAAGTTCCAAAATGATATTTGTTTGTATACATCCTCTTTCTTTTTTGTTTTTTCATTGTACCACGCATTTTCACCAGATAATATCTCAGGTTGAACGAACAAATCAAAACAATCGTAAATGTTGGCACAGTTTTTATTTTCGTGGAAAATCTGCAGATCCAACAAAAAATAGTGTTCGGGTTTCACCGAAAGATTCTTGCTCTTGTCCAGAGATAAAAGTTTGGTATAATAAATACCGTAGAATGTTTCAATGATTTCCGAATATTCACAGCTATAAATTTGTTGTAACATTTCGTAACACCTTTTAGCAATTTCATCTGTTTGATTTTTGACGATCCCATTTATCTTTATTGGTACAGTTCGCGAAACTGAATTGTGTAGACAATCAAACATAAATAATAAGAATTCACTTATATCGTTTTGAGCCCATCCGGTAAATAAATCGCGGTTCTTCTTATGTGCCAGGTTTTGAACACAATGCACGAATTTATTTGGCGATATGACCCCTGTTGTTTTATACATTAATTTTTGTAATTCACTATACTCATTCAACATAATAACATCGTCAATATCCTTCTTCTGGGATTGACACTTTTTCGACCCGAGAAATGCGTTTAATTCATATGTGTGATTTAGTACTTGTAAACAAGAGTTTAAAAAACACGTGTTTCCTAAATTAGCGAGTCCTACTAAATTCGATGTTTCATCTTTTAGTGGTTTCGTGTTCTGCATTTGTTCTAAAACTAAATAATATAAATAAATATCTTTATACTTATTTATATCAAAAGAATGGACATTTCAAACAATAATATATCAAGATTGGGTCACATTATAAATGATTATAACGACAATATTAATTACTACAATTCAAATATGCGTATTTTGATTAATTCGATGACTCAGATGATGGCCTCAGAAACTACACAAATTAATAACCATATCCGCACACCACTTTTCACAACTCGACATAACTCGGTGTATGAACAAACCCCACCAATGACCCAGCCATATTTACCTTTATACCGGCCTGAACGTCTGGGGTACCAGTTACGATACCAACCACTGCGAAATCTTCAAGAAGATGTCATTGTTCGTCCTACACACGACCATATTAATACTGCGTGCGAATTCTACACACACGATAACGAAATGCCTGAAAACACGTGTCCTATTTCACTACTTCCATTTCAAGAAGGCGACGAAGTGTGCCGTATTAGGCATTGTAGACATATATTTTTGAAACCCTCAATTATGCAGTGGTTTCGTTCGAGTGTTCGATGTCCGATATGTCGTTATGATATACGCGAATATGTTGACTTATCCGGCAACACACTAAATAACGGCGGTGAACCCGAAGACCCTTTGTCATTGAACGATGAACCTGTGCAGAATGAAGATGATGAAAATATGGATTCCTCATCTGTTCCTCCGTCATCTACATCGGAAACGACAAATAATTCCAACACTAATTACAATCCATATAGAAGAGATGCTGTAGCGAATAACAACGTAATAAACCGTATAGGACAATCAATAGAAAATTTTATTACACAAGAACTAAATCAAATTGATTTGGATGATTCAATTGAGCAACTCTTGTATTCTTTCGATATACCCATTCAATTACCACTCAGAAATAATATTCCACGAAACACACCAGATTTATCATACAACAACACCTCACTTTAGAAACATTTCCATTGTTCGAACCCCATTTTCTTTGTTATATATTTTTGTAAGAAACTGATCAAACAACATTTTCTTGATTTTTTCCGAGCAGTATTTTTCCTTCTTTTTCATAAAGGTTTCAATGTCGTCTCCATACGTCAGTTCCAATGCTTTCATCTCTTTCGTATATTCTCGGATGTTTTTTGTTTTGTTCTGCTTTCGCCAGATTTGCTCCAGAGCCAACCCGAAGAGTTGCTGAAGTGGTTTCATCAACTGATTCGTAATATAGTGATTGTAATCGATTTGAGCGTTGGTTTGTAGGATATACTCGGGAGTTTCGATTTTGTCGCCTTGAAGTGCCTTCTTGTCTTTAGTATTTATATATAAATACTTGATACGGTCTCCCGGCTTAGGCTTGTTTCCAGGGTCTCTTTTCCCGATTCGATTGGCCAAGACATTATGAGCTATTTGTTTGGGGTTTTTGTAATATCCGCGCAAAGCCTTTGTAATTGCCAGTTTATCCATATGTATTTTCCCTTGTATGAGGTCCTCCAAATAATTGTTCAAAAACTTGATGGAATTCTCTACGTTCGTGTCCTTCATCAATATGTCCAACACACCACCATAAACATCCTTCACTAAATCACAATTATCACGACGCTTCAATACCAACCCCATATACTTCAAATTACCCTTGGTTGGGTCATCTTCATACAACATTCCTACATAACGCTTCTTCGATAATAAGATGAAAGGCATCAACGTTTTCTCATATTCCAAATCCATCGGTGGCTTCAAATACTGACTACATAAATGTGCGGCATCTTGCGCAATTTCAATCGTGAGTTCTAACGCTTTTTGTCCGCGAATAGGTTCCTTGGTTTTCGGATCTTCTAAATTAAATGTGAAGAATACTGAATCCGTATCTCCGTACACGTACTCAGCTTTGGTAAGAACAACTCCATTTTCTTTTGTTTCATACAAACGATCTCCATAGACTTCTTCGATGATTTTTTTAGCGTAAATGATCATCGACCGTCCAGTAGCAGTGGTCGATGCCGCAACATCTTTTTCATAAAAGGTCGATGTTTTGGCTCCACATTGTCCATACAACGAATTGGCGGTAACCTTATAACCTAATTGTCTCTTATCCAAAATGTTCTGCATGAAAGGGTCGGGTTCGGATTTGATTTTCTTTCGCGTGGCCTTTCTCGCGGATAGCAATTCTTCCAAGATAGCCGGCATAATGGATTTTTGTCCTTCAGGTAATTGAGCCCAACAGCACACGATTTTCCCGACTTTCGTTTTCACTTCACGTGCTTTGGGGTTATTGGGAGGTCGCAAGTATTTATAGTCGTCGAATTCAATATGTATGTAGTCATACCCCGGCAAATTATCATACAAATACTTCCCTGTTTTAGGGTCTTTCGCACCGATATCTTTGATGAGATTTCCTTGAAGGTCATATTCCTTGGTCCATACTTTACTATCGTGTGAGTAGTTTTGTGAAATCATCGATGACGGGTACAGCGACGAATAATCTACACAGGCAACTGGATTGTCCATATACATAGAACATTTAGGGGGCAATACAATAGCGCCTTCATAACCGCCACCATCCCTGGATTTTTGTAGTTCTGGCATCAGCGTGTTCTTTTCCCGACATTTCTTGGCCACATAACTGGTCAACTTAATACCTTGGCCTCGAAACACCAAGAATGAAATCGGGACACTACAAATACTCGACATTTCAACATAACCGGTGAGCACATCTATTTTGTTCATCAAATGATGAACCAGGTTACAATCTTGAATACAGTATTTAGCAACGATAGCACGGTCGCTACTAGTTCCATTGGACAAACGGAAAATGTCCTGTGGTGAAACATCATCCTTTGACATTGTCCATTTGATTTTGAATCCCATATCAAGACTATGATGACCTTTGATGATGATGGCGTTGAATTGTTTGCCGTCCTTTTCTACATCTCTCTGAATATCACACACTTGAAATTTCTCGCCGTCGTTATAATAATCCGACGAGAATTTGGTGATTTCGATGTGAATGTAATCTCCGACATTCAATCCAGCCAAATTACTACTATACAAATATGTTTGATCTTTATCTACGTCGTAATCTATTTTTTTGATAGTATCACTAATAAATTCACCGGCAACATCATCTAATTTGTATGATGATAAGTTGAAGTCTCTGCGGAAATAGCTATACATATCTATTTGTAGTCGCCCCGTCATTTTGAAGTATCTGAGGTCATATTCTCCACTTGCCAATACAACTTTGGTGCTTTCCAAATCTTCCGTGGTTTCTCGCGTTTCTTTGTCGTAGACCATTTTCGCCGAAAACTCGCCGCAAATTCTGGAAAATTTCATAAACTCTGTGGTGCACATATTCTCTTGTGCCCGTCTAAATAAGAACTCATAATCAAACCCGAAAATGTTGTATCCGATAATGATATCCGGGTTTTCCTTTTCCATTACTTTCGTCCACCTCAACAATAGGTCTTGTTCTGTTTCGCAGGTTTCGATTTCGATGTTGGGTATATCATCGCAAGACCCCAACACCAAACAGTGATTCAAATAGGGTTTAGCATCACCGTATTTCATAAATGTGGACCCGATGAATGTGACTTTATCGCCTTCCAACTTAGGGAATCCACTATTCATATCCATAAATAGCCGGTTGATTTCCTCTATTTTTCTGTCACGTTCCAACACATCACTATTCAATATATCCAAAATTGTTGTTTTCTCGTCAACGCTCTCTTTTTTATTTTTCGATTTATACCATACACTTTGATTGTCCGCGCAATGCTCATCCGAATCACC
>Ga0114994_10000180_pt1 | contig 37539 bp, 34 predicted proteins | sample ArcticOcean_MG_C_9_FD_87043 | JGI IMG/M metagenome (GOLD analysis project Ga0114994, IMG submission 87043) | Marine microbial communities from western Arctic Ocean - ArcticOcean_MG_CB2_152 | ecosystem: Environmental > Aquatic > Marine > Oceanic | place: Arctic Ocean: Canada Basin | collected...
ACGGAAAAGCAGGGAGCCATTGGTTCCCTATTTTTTTTGTATTTTATGCTACGCAGCTTGCTTGAGAATTAAGGAAATTAGTTTACCAAAGCTTTACTAATCTGTGTTCTATTGGACATTGTTTTTAAATCAAATCTTTAAACTAAAAGAATAGCTGGACGGTACTTTAGACAAATGCCTTTGAAATTAACCCTAAAGCCCGAAGAAAAGGTACTTATTGGAACCGCCGTATTAATAAATGTGGGATCAAAGGCAGAAATTGTTATCCAAAATACTGTTCCCGTATTGCGAGAAAAAGATATAATTACTGAAGAAAATGCAGATACTCCTGCAAAGAAAATATATTTTATCATTTTGAGTATGTATGTGGATGCCAAGAATGAGAAAGAATACCATTCCATTTACTTTAAATTGATCAATGAAATGTTTGAAAAGGTCCCTAATCAAGGGGTTATAGCTCTAGTCATGAAAATATCACAAAAAATCATTGAAGGTGAACATTATCAGGCTTTAAAAATATGTAAAAAATTACTCAACTTTGAATTGGAGCTGCTGGCAAATGTCACAGGATAAAATACAAACCTACGCACAAACACAAAAATCAACTATGCAGCCACGTGAAGTCGAAGCTATGGCTTTTACCAAAGCGGCCCTAATGATGGAAGAGGCCAAAGGCAATTTGGATGATTACGATTCATATGCTGCTGCATTAAAATTTAACCAGCTTCTTTGGACAATTATCCAAGCCGATATTGTCGATAAAGCAAACGAACTGCCTCCCCAGCTAAAAGCAAATATTTTAAGTTTGAGTATATTCGTCGACAAACAAACCCTTAAAGCCCTCTCAGATACTGATGCTAAAAACTTAGATTCTCTTATTGACATCAACAAGAACCTCGCTGAAGGACTTTTGACTAAACCAGCAGGTCACGATGATCAACCTAACCCTCCCCCTTCTAGTGGCACAGATTCTGATATTTCTGTATAAATTAATATGCTCTAGAAAAACCAAGGCGGTCAATTGACCGCTTTTTTTTTGGTTTTTTTGATTTCTCAAAAAACTTTTTTAGCTCGGCAATTATTGCCTAACCTTGCTAATACAAGGGAAAATATTCCACCAACACCTTATCAAGACCTCTCATTTAAATAAATTTGATATATAATTCAATATCTTATGCTTATTTTTAAAACTGGCTTAACAATTGCTATTACATATGGGAACACCTTCGTCACGCCTTTGGCGAAGTAATAGCAAATGATTAGATAGCAGGCTTTTAAGACCAATGAGTGAGCAAATTACATCATCCAATACTATTGGAGTAGACGGCAACGTAACTCTTGCCAACCAACATGCTCAGAAGACTGGTGCTAATGATTCTGTATTTAGTGAAAAATTCCAGTTCTCAAATATACTTTCAACAACAATGAAATTTCCAGAAAAAACCATTTTTGATTCTTTAAAATCGAATAACCCAGAAAATGCACGCCCGGTAGAAGAAGAATCATATCCGGATCAAAAGACTTACCAGAATAGATCCGAAGATGATCTCGCTCGTTCAGAAAGATCTGATCCAAATATTAAATATTCACAAGAACATGACAGTAACAACACCCCCATCAAAGAAGACTATCCGACTCAAGAAAATTCCAATTACCCTGATGATGGCAAAAATAAAGCCTCTTCAGAAGAAAAACCAGCACCAGATAACATTAAAACTGATAACTCAAATCGAGAATCAGATAACAACCAACCACAAAAGATCGCCGATAAAAGCCTAGTGGAGGCTGGTGTTAGTCAAAACCCTGCAGCACTGCCGAGTATTACTCCCATTGCTGCGCTAAAAGTGCACGTAAAGCCTGGGGCGGTTGACGCTGATAAGGCTCCGGCAAACGTTGGGCAAGCTCCAGGCAAAACCCCTAATAACACCCAAATTAATACGAAAGCGGCAAGCGAAGCTCTACCGTTTGCTCCGCGTGATCAAAAACCATTAAAATTCAACGAAGAGTTACCTAAAACTATCCTTAAGAACGGCAAAGATGTCATCACCGGGCCAAGAGCTCCTTCAATTGAGAATTCGCTCACGAACAAACAGAGCCAGGATTTGTCTAATCGGCTTAGAAACAATCTTTCTTCTCCGCTCAAAGTCTCCGTGAATACTACCGAGAACAAAATGAATTCAATGCCAAGCCATACAAAGGCACCCATGGCAGAACTTGCCGAACTGTCTTTAGCGGAAAGCCTTCCTAAAGTAGCAACTAAAAAAACATCTTCCACCAGTGATCCAAGGGTCATAAACAGTAATAACAATACACCAGATACAAAACCGGAAACCCAGAATCAAAAAATAAATTTAGTTAGCCCCAATCAGTTGGTGCAACTCCAATCCATTGGAATAAAACCCCAACAATCCGCAATGGCACCAACGGCACCTATAACTAGCGATATTCCCGCAATCACTACAACCACGGGACCTAACAGTTCGAACCTAAGCCAACAGATAACAAAAGCTGACGCGCCGCCGCCAAAACCACCTGCTCCAATTGAGCAAGTTGCCGTGCAAATTAAGAAGGCCATTGGCGCAGGCATGGACAAAATTAACATCAAATTAAACCCAGCCCATCTTGGCAAAGTTGAAGTTAAAATGGAAATTGCTAGAGACGGACAATTGCTCGCTACAGTCATAGCAGAAAGGCCTGAAACACTTGAACTTCTCCAACGCGATGTGCGTGGACTGGAAAAAGCTCTGCAAGACGGGGGACTTAAAACCGATATGCAAAGCTTTAATTTTAGTCTCAAAGAGCACGCAAACCAAAATGCTGCGACTGGGCATGACCAAGCTAAAGGGCCTAATGGTAAAAGCGATCAAAATGGCTCCGCCGCTGAAGATCCATACAGCGCAGCATCTCAGGCCGCTGCTTACGGTCAGAATGTCGCTACCAATGGCGGCGTCGATATAAGGATATAGGAGAGATTATGGTAGACGCAGTTACAGCATTAAATCAAAACCCAGTTGAATCAAAGGCCGCGTCAGCTGCTTCCGGTCTGGCTGGTGATCTCGATTCCTTCTTACTCTTATTAACAACACAGCTGCAAAACCAGGACCCATTATCGCCTTTGGAGCCAACAGAATTTACCGGCCAATTAGTCCAATTTGCCAGTGTTGAGCAACAAATTGCTGCCAATAGTACAATGGAAGCCCTACTGGCTGTTCAAAATTCTTCTTTGGCAGCTTCAGTTGTTGGCTTTATCGGCACAGACGTCGAAGCCAATGGATCGACGCTCCCCTTACAAAATGGTGAAGCTAGCTTTACCTATACCCTCGCAAACAACGCTAAGGCGAATGTAATAACAATTTTAGATAGCGAAGGCAGGGTTATATTGACCAGAGCGGGCGAAACCGATGCCGGATCCCACGAATTTTTATGGGATGGCAAAGGGACTGACGGCAATCAGGCGGCGGATGGAGCGTATAAACTAAACATTACTCCAGTTGACTTTGAAGACGAAGCAATCAGCAAAACCGTTGTAATCAAAGCCCGTATCACAGGTGTAAACATGAAAACCGGTGAAACGACGTTAGAGGCGGGTGGTGTGATCATTCCACTCAAAGATGTACTTGCAATCAAGGAAGCTAGGTCTACTTCAACGACGACAGAATAATACGGCTACATAATGGACCTAAATAATCAGGCCGTAATATAATTAAATTAACTTTGGTGTGATGCATGAAGAACAAACTAACTAGAGCCAATATTTATAATAAATTGGCCCCCGTAGGTATAGGAGATAGAAAATGAGCTTATACGGTGCAATGTTCTCGGGCGTGTCTGGGCTTAAAGCTAATTCGCAAGCCTTGGGCGCTATCGCAGATAATATTACCAACGTTAATACGATTGGCTACAAAGCAACAGAGGTACGTTTTCAAACCTTGGTGACCGCGCAAGCTGGCACAAACAACTACAACCCAGGTGGCGTGCAACAACGTCCTTATGCATCTAATAATGTTCAAGGTTTGTTTCAATCAAGCGTTAATGCGACCGATTTGGGCGTTTCAGGAGATGGTTTCTTTGTCGTCAACGCAAGCCAAACAGGCACATCGGATGGCTATAGATTTACCAGAGCGGGCGCTTTTTCCGCTGATAAAAGTGGCTACCTCAAAAATACCGCGGGTTATTACCTGCAAGGCTACAAAACAAATATATCAGGGGAAACAGTGGATAGCGACAACGTTGCTTACAGCCCTGATCCAACGGTATTTACCGGTCTGGAGACAATTCGATTAAACAACATTGGCGGTACAGCTGATGCGACGGAAAATATTACTTTTGGTGCTAACCTGAACGCGGAAGATGCCATCGCAACTACCAGCAATACGACCATACAGGTTTATGACTCCCTTGGTGTTGCTCATAACGTCCAAATGACATGGGAAAAAACGGCTAACAACCAATGGGATTTAAGTGTAGAGCCACCTTCAGGGGCTGCGACTGCTGTCTTAAAAAACAGTACTGGCAGTATTTATCGCTCGGTAGGACGCTTGGACATCACATCGGTGCCAACAGATGGCGATACAATTACTGTAAAGTTTGATACAAGTAGCTCTGGAGCAGCCACCACGGTATCCTTCGAGTTCTGTGAGACCTCTCACGCTGCAACGCAAAATGGTGGCAACTTTGCTGTTAGCTGCAGTAGTGTCGGTGGTGCGTCAGCTGCTGTTACAGCGCTTGTGAACGCCTTAAATTTAGCAGATGTGTCTAGTGGTGCAGCTACGTTAGGCGCCTCGACCACTGGCGCAGCTCGCTTCAAAACGAATTCAATTTCTAATACTCGCATTGATATTTCTAACAACGTAGTAGTCAGTAGTGCTGGGGCGGCAGATGCAAAAGCTTTCGACTTGACGATTAATGCATCGGGTCTTTCAGTTGCCAATCAAAGCGAGGCGGGTGCTTTCGCCATCCCTGACCTTGATTTAGATGCAAGTTCGACTGCAGGTATAATCTTCGATGGGAGCGGCATTCCATCGGTCTACAACGTCGATGATATTTCAATTGATCTCAACAATGGCTCGGCTGATTTAGGAATTGACTTTAATTTTGGCACCGTTGGCCAAGCTGATGGCCTAACCCAATTTGCGTCGGCTTATAACCCAACATTTATAGATACAGATGGCGCGGCTTTTGGCATGTTTTCGGGCGTAACCATTTCAGAAGATGGCCTCGTGACGGCCTTATTTGAAAATGGTGACATTCGACCAATTTTCAGGGTCCCCGTAGCAACCTTCCCTAACCCCAACGGTCTCGGTATCAACACAGGTAACGTTTACAACCAAACGGACTATTCTGGTCTATTTTTTATGAAAACAGCTGGGACTGGCAGTGCCGGATCAGTCCAGAGTTCAGTTTTAGAATCATCCACCGTCGATATTGCGGCAGAATTCACTACTATGATCACCACCCAGCGGGCGTACTCTGCAAGTGCAAAGATTATTAGTACTGCTGACGACATGCTTAGTGAACTTATGAGGATGAAGCGTTAATGAGTTTTTCGTTAATCCCTCAACGGATTTGTTCTCTAATAGTTATGGGATATTGCCCGACCTTTATTTAGTTTCACGCCCACCACCAACTTTCCCGATGTGTTCTGGTTTACCAAAACACATCGGGATTTTTTTATTTAAACCAGGCGTCCTAATTCTTCAGATCTTTCAAAATAAGTTGATATTTGTTGCTGAGCTTTTTCTTGCCAATGACTTGGCCTAACCCCTGTCGCTTCTCGAAACGAAACTTTCTCAAATCCATTTAAAGTTGATTGCATCGCCCAAAACCCGGAAAAACAAGAAACACCACCAAAATACTCGCCAACAGCTAAGGTCACGCCAGGATGAAAATATTCACCACTTTTAGGGTCCCGAACATAATCTAATTTTTTATTTCTTTTTATAAATTCTGAATCACATTGTGATAGTTGAAGCTCTAAATCATCTCCGCAGATAATCCCACCTGGCCTCAACAATCTACTACACTCAACAATATCGAATAGAACATCTGCATAATGATGGCTGCCATCAATATAGATGAGATCAAATTTACTATCTTCGAAGGTCGGCAGAAGATTTGCACTAGTACCTCTGATTGGTAATATTTGAATATTTTCCGGGCCTAAAGATGCGTTATGACAAAACACTTCATAAGTCCTCGTCGACTTTAGATTTTTTCTAATACTATCATTATAAAGGTCGGTCCCCGCATCACCCCATGGGTCGATGCACGTGATAATACAATCACCTTCTAATAACCGATGCGCAGCGTTAACCCAGGTAAGCAAAGACGCTCCGGCGTAAGAACCAATCTCTAATATACGCAAAGTTGAGCCCGAAATCTCAAGCTTGCCTAAAGTGGCAGACATAAAGACCTGTCTCTCCGGCGCATGGGAGCCGTGAAAAAAGCTAGCGACAGTAACCTGCGGAGAACTAAAAAGTTTTGCTTTAAAATCAGAAATATTTTCAAATTTTGGAGTGAACTTATTTTTTTCATCCAGTATTATTGTTTTAGCAAAACTTTCTTTCGATGCCAAAATTTCACCAAACAAAAACAGTGTTAGGGAAAGCGCTAGATTAAATGTGACGTCCAAGGGTTTTAGCTTCACGGCCCGGCTTAAATGCCCAATTGCTGTCGCCCAGTCATTTCTAGCAAGACTAGCCTGCGCCCGTTTAAAGGCAATTTCTGGATCATCCGTATCTGGGAGTGAAAGTCCTTCTGAAATAGTCGCTAAAACTTGTTTTAACATGTTGAACTCTTTGATGACCGGTTTTGTTCATATCTTACTTAAATCTAATTAGAAAGAATAGCAGAAGAATATCAAAGAAATCCACTCTCAATAGAAAGGTCCAATAAATAGTAAGCTTTACTTACCGTTAACCAAGTTAATCGTATTATACCAAATAAATCCGACACACTATAAATCAAAAAATTGTGCGGATAAAAGAAAGTTGGGCAAAATGAATTTTATAACCTCAGGAGTTCCTGGTGGCAGGGGCCACTCCAGGCCCAGTAGTTTGATCACACCGATGTCACGCCAGATGACAGTTCAAGACCTTTTTAAACTTGGCAACCAATTCCATAAAGAGGATCAAATCGACAAAGCAGAAACTATATTTCGGAAAATCTTGGAGTTTCACCCAAATCATCCAGGCGCTCTTCATTTTCTGGGTGTCATAGCACAACAATCCGGTAATCAAGACGCCGCAATCAAATTGATATCAAAAGCAATAAAAATCGAGCCTAATTACCACCAGGCTTATAATAACCTCGGAAATTCCTATGAAAAATTAGGGAAATTAGAAGAAGCAGAGCAACATTATTCCAAAGCTGTCGAGCTAAAGCCAGATTACGTAGATGCCCTATTCAACCTTGGCCTTATTAAACGCTTACTCCGAAAATACGAAGAAGGAGCAGAAATTCTCCAGAAATGCATTGATCTAGACCCTCGGCGGACAGACGTACACTTTGAAATGGGCTGCACCCAACAAAGAATGAGCGACAGACTAAAAGCCCAAATTTCATTTCAAGTTGTCCTTAACATCGATCCTGAACACATTGAAGCCCGCATTAATCTTGGTAATATACTTAATACACTATCTAAGACCGAAGCCTCTATTGAAGCATATGATTATGTGCTCGAACGTCACCCTGACTGCATAAAAGCGCTAAATTCAAAGTGTGTCGCATTGAGAAAAGTCGGACGTTTTGATGAAGCTTTTGAGATCATCAATTATTCTTATAACGTTGACCCTGAAAACCTTGAGACACTGAGCACCTTTGGCAGTTACTATCAAACCATTGGGGATAACGAAAAGGCAGCCGATTTTTATGGTAAAGCGGTAGAGTTAAATCCTGATGTCGAATCCTCCCATAAATGTCTATTATTTGTGGCATTGAACCTGCCGCGCCTTACTTCTCAAGAACTATTTGATATACACCGGCAAGTACGAGGCCACTTCGATCGACCAGAGGATACAAAAAAAATATTCCTTAAGCGCAACCGTGATCCCAACCGGAAAATAAGAATTGGATACGTTTCTTCGGATTTCAGAACGCATGTCGTTGCTCTGAACGTATTACCTGTCATCGCAAGTCATAATCGAGATGAATATGAAGTATACCTATACGCTCAGGTCGAATACCCTGATGCTGTAACTCTAAGTTTCCAGGAAATTACCGACGTTTTTCGCTCTACGATGCAAAAATCCAACGAAGAAGTCGCCGAGATGGTCGAGGAAGATGAGATCGACATTTTAGTTTATTTAGCCGGCCGATTTGATGAAAATAGACCTATTATTGCAACACACCGTCCAGCACCTATACAGGTTAGCTATCATGACTGCGCCACAAGTGGTCTCGCTGCGATGGATTATTACATGACGGATGAAATTCTAAATCCTGCAGACACTCAAGAAATGTTTACCGAAGAATTATACCGCTTACCGGCCTATTACCAATATCCGGTTCAAGAAGGTTTGCCAAAAGTAAATACCTTACCAGCTTTAAAAAATGGGTTTATTACGTTTGGGACGCTCAACAAACCTGAGAAAATTAATAGAGACGTAATTGAGCTGTGGTCAAACGTTTTAAAGGCTGTACCGAATAGCAAGTTATACCTTAAATACTTTAATCACTACAGTGAGCCTACCATTCAAAGAATCGTAAAAGAAATGTTTGCTAACAACAATATTGAGGAAGGACAACTCATATTTGTTGGCAGCTTGGATGATCGGCGCCAACATTTGGAACTCTATGGCGACATCGACATTACTTTGGATGCGTTCCCCTTTAATGGGGCTACGACAACATTTGAAGCACTTACGATGGGAGTACCAGTGGTTACCTTGCTGGGCCGACATTTTGTAGATCGTGTAGCTTCCTCGATCGTCACCCATGCCGGATACCCCGAGTTTGTTTCTAATAATCACGAAGAATATGTTAGCCTAGCAGTTAGCCTAACGAGTGACTTGGATAAGTTAAACAAAATCAGAAGTACTATGCGGGATAAAATCCACGCCTCAACACTCTGTCAAAGCGCCCCTTATGCGCGCAACGTCGAAGCAGCATTCAGGGATATGTGGAAAACTTGGTGCGAAACTGGTGGCTACAAAGGAAAATAATAAAACTTGGCCGGTTCTAGTAGGCGGAAAGCTGAGGAGTAATATTTTCAGAAGAGTTCTGTTCTTTTCACGCCCATGAATGGTTACTTCCTATAAATAACTCCTATTTGTTCAATCAAACGTTCATTACAGCTAATTATCAATTAAATGCTTATTTTTTGATTAGTCAGTAATATTAAATGAAGTAGTAGGCAATTTTTGCCGGGTGTTAACTACTTTTTCATACAGAAGTACTAAATCTTATAAGGTCGAGCGATAGATATTCTGGTGCAAAATACGTAAAAAAACCGCCAGAGAAAAAGCCTAATAAAAGACAGAACCTTTGAAAGGGACGATAGAAGTGGGTAGTTTGTTAGAATTCCTAAAAAATTTAGGAACCGTTCGCCTTGCAATTATGGGCATTGTTTTCTTGGCACTCGCACTATTCTTTATTTTCATGACAACGCGCCTAACGGGCACGAGTATGGAGTTGCTGTTCTCTAATCTAGATTCAAAAGATTCCAATCAAGTCATAGCGCAACTGCAACAACAAAACATACCCTATGATGTCAAAGATAATGGTAAACAAATTTTTGTACCGAGCGACAAAGTTGGGAGCACGCGTATTGCCCTGGCACAAGAGGGGTTACCAGGTAGCGGAACTGTTGGCTATGAAATTTTTGACAAAGCCAGTGCTCTCGGCACCACCAATTTCATGCAAAATATTTCTCTCGTGCGCGCCTTAGAAGGCGAACTTGCCCGAACAATTCGCTCTCTCAAAGCAGTCCACTCTGCCCGCGTTCATTTAGTTTTACCCAAACGTCAACTATTTAGCCGCACCAAACAATCTGCCACAGCCTCGGTGATCCTTAAAATGCGCGGCTCCCAGAAACTAGCCGGTGAACGAATTGCTGCTATCCAACACCTTGTCGCCTCATCTGTACCAGAACTCGATCCCGCTCGCATAGCCATTGTTGATGACAAAGGTAATTTATTGGCTCGGGGCGACGACACTGATTCGGATGCCGCCCGCGCGAACAATCTTATTGAACGTAAAATAGCTATAGAAGCTAGACTTGCTCGTGAATTAACTGAACTTCTGACAAAATCAGTCGGGCCAGGAAAAGTTCATGTACGAATTGACGCGGACCTTGATTTTGATCGCATTACCACAACAGAAGAAACCTTCAATCCTGATGGGCAAGTTGTTCGGTCAACCAGAACTATTGATGAGAATCAATCTTCAACAGAAACAGAAAGCAGCGCGGTAACAGTTCAAACAAATTTGCCTGATGCTGGTCAAGATAGTCAAAATGGCCCAAAAGCTTCAACGAGCGACGCTAAAACAGATGAGCAAGTTAACTTTGAGATTTCAAAGAAAATCACCAATTTTTCTCGTGAAGTTGGGACTATCAGACGCCTATCGGTCGCTGTATTAGTGGACGGTACCATGGTAGATAATGGCAAAGGTGACAAAGAATATAAGGCCCGGCCTGCCGCAGAAATGGACAAGTTATCCAAACTAGTTTCATCGGCCATTGGCTTTAATAAAGAGCGAGGCGACACAGTCGAGGTCATCAATATGAAATTCTCTAACCAGCGCTTAGATGTAGAAGAATCGTTTGATTTGTTCCTCGGCCTACAAAAAAGTGACCTCCTGCGTATCGCAGAGGTTATAGTTCTTAGCATCCTTGCACTATTAGTAATCTTATTGGTGGTTCGCCCCATAATTTCAAAGGCTTTTGAAGCCCAAGCAGCATCAGTTGCATCAGCTGAGCAGCAACTATTAGAACAGGCATCTCACGCTGCAACAGCTATTTCGGGGCCTGCCGGTGTTCCGCCAGATGGCATGGAAGAACTTGAAGGCCTGATTGATATTGATCGCGTTGAAGACCGTGTTAAGTCCGCCTCAGCTCAGAAAGTAGAGGAGATCATTAACAAACACCCAGAAGAGGCCCTTTCGATCCTCCGCAGCTGGATCTATGCGGAAGCCTAGACTAAACTGTTAAGCAATTAAAAATAGGTGATGTATGGCGCGCGGCAAAGATGCATATCGTAGCATAGGTGGCAAGGAGAAGGCAGCAATTTTTATGCTCTCTTTAGCGCGGGAGCATACGGCTGTATTGTTTGACCTAATGGAAGACGAAGAAATCAAAGAGCTTTCGTCAGCCATGGCCGCCCTCGGCACAATCGATGCTGCCATTGTAGAGCGCATATTCGAAGAATTTAGAGATCAATTGTTTCAAACTGGGTCTCTTGTCGGCTCTTATGATTCAACAGAACGGTTGCTGTTAAGCAGTCTCCCCGCTGATAAAGTCTCCGCGATCATGGAAGAAATTCGGGGGCCCGCTGGTCGCACGATGTGGGACAAGTTAGGCTACGTGAATGAGGAAGTTTTAGCAAATTATCTTAAAAATGAATATCCACAAACCGCTGCAGTAGTGCTTTCTAAGATTGCACCTGATCATGCCTCACGCGTCCTCTCCGTCTTGCCAGAGAACTTCGCAATGGAAGTAATTTTGCGCTTACTCCGCATGGAAACAGTGCAAAAGGATGTTCTTGCCGGTATTGAGAAAACACTACGCGTAGAGTTCATGAGTAGCCTCGTGGCCTCGGCCCGCCAAGATAGTCATGAGCAAATGGCTGATATCTTTAATAATTTGGATCGCTCGACAGAGAGCCGCTTTATGGAAGCCCTGGAAGAACGTAATCAAGAAAGCGCTGAGCGTATCAAGAGCTTGATGTTCACCTTCGAAGACCTTCTCCGGCTCGATCCTTCGGGAATCCAAGTGTTGCTCCGCCAAGCCGATAAAGATCAACTGGCAACGGCAATGAAAGGGGCCTCTGAAGAAATTAAAGAACTCTTTTTTGGAAATATGTCTGAACGAGCAGGTAAAATGATGAAAGAAGACATGGAATCCATGGGCCCCGTGCGTTTGAAGGATGTTGATAACGCACAGGCTCAAATTGTTAGTACCGCCAAGTCCCTTAGCGAAGCAGGAGAGATTGTCATCTCTAGCGGTAGCGATGAAGACGAACTCGTATTTTAAGGCACCTCAATCTCGATTAATTTAGGTTCAGAAAGAAAAAACTAAAATATGCCCAGTAGTGAAAAGTTTATGTTCGATACCATATTTGATGAACTAGAAACAATTATGCCTAAGCTCGTGGAAGCAGAATTGCCGCTATCTGAAAAGGCCATCCTAGAGGCCGAACCAGCAGTGGAAATTGCGGCTACTTTCAGCGAAGAAGAGCTAAACTTGGCTCGTCAGGATGGTTTTGCTATCGGTAAAGCGCAAGGAGAAAGTGAAACATTAGCAGGCATTGAAAAAACCACCGACGATATGCTTGCCACTATTTTAGACAACCTTTCCAAACTATTTTCAGAACAGGTCCAGGCCAACCAAGACATATCTGCCGATGCTACGGCACTCTCACTTGCTATCGTGCGCAAATTTTTTCCAACACTCAATGAAAAATCAGCCCTAGACGAAATAATGTCGACAGTCATAAAGTTGTTAGACCGTCTTATTGATGAACCTCGCATACTAATCAAAGTCAATCCGGAAACGAATGAAGACTTAGCAAGAAAATTAACGTGCTATTTTGAAGATAAACTTTTCAACGACAACCTGATTGTTGTCGCTGACAAAAGCATTAACTTGGGTGATTGTAAAATTGAATGGTCGAACGGAACTGCCGAACGAAATCTCAGCTCACTAATGCTTGAAGTTGATGATATAATTGCTCAAAACTCGACAACGGCAATAGAACCATCAACCACTGTTCAAGAAGCTACTCCACCAATCTCCGGAGGGTTAAATATCGAGAATAAAAATATTGACGAAAATATTAAGAATTAGGCTTTTGTACATGAGAATATGGAAGGGATAGTAGATCGAGAAGAAGTATTTGAACAAAATATTAAGGATACTGAAATATACTTAAATGATGCAATTAACCTGGAAACAGTTACAGATGGCTCAGAGAAAGAAGGAGACATCGAATTAAATGATAAAAAAAATAATGTTCTACTTACTTAGAGTTAAGATATGCAAAACGGCATAAAAAGAATAAATAAATTAGGAGTTTACAATGGGTGATCAAAATTTGGATTTGTCCGAACTCGAAGAAACCGCCGCGCCAAGAGACGATGACGATGATGCTGGCATCACTGACACGGACGAAATAAATATACCCAATACACCGCATAGCGCTCTAGACCTCGAAGCTGTCTACGACATTCCTGTCCAGGTCTCCGCGGTTCTAGGTAAGTCCACGATGGAAGTATCTCGACTGCTAAGGTTAGGCCGAGGAGCTGTTATAGAACTAGACCGGAAAGTAGGTGAAGCAATAGATATCTATGTAAACAACCGTTTAGTTGCGCGTGGCGAAGTAGTCGTTCTAGAAGACCGCCTAGGAATAACGATGACAGAGATCATCAAAACAAGCCGCAACTAGGGCCAATTAGTGACGGATAACTGTAAAATGCAGATATTAACAGCCCACAAAGACCTCGAATTTGTGGTGATGTTGGGAATTCTCCCTGACAATTTTCTGTAGTGTTTATAAAAATTAGTAACATTACTAAGATGATACCAAAACATGAAAGAAATTTTCAACGTATCGTAGAATTTTCATCGAATATTATTTTGATTGGCTTAGTTTAAATGATAAATAAATTTCAGAACATTAATACCGTCGGGCCATCTATAGCCGCTACTTTTCTAACAACTTTCTCCACCTTAATTTCGGTTAATTATAAATTTTTAGCGCTTGTAATAGAACCCTCAGCTAGAACCGCCCTCAAAAAGAAAATAAATGGATTTAGTATTATGGAAGCCTTTTCAGTCGGACATTTAGCAATAAGGTCAAATAGAATTCTGCCGCCTTTAGCGGGGTTTAAAGAATATGAATAACCAGACTGGATCACGGGAGTATACAAATTAATGCGCTTGTTAATTATTGGCGCCCTCTGTGGACAAATCGGTGCGGCAAGCCAAATTGCCGTTGCTCGAGGTGCCAAAGTTTCACATGCAAATGATGTTGATGCGGCATTGAGCGTATTGCGTGATGGCCAAGGCGCGGACCTTATCATGGCTGACACAAGCCTTGATATTGCCCTCCTTATTTCCAGGCTCAAATCAGAACTAATTAATGTACCAGTTGTTGCATGTGGTATTGATGATGATCCAAAAACCGCTATCGCTGCCATTAAAGCTGGAGCGCAAGAATACATCCCCCTGCCACCGGATGCTGAATTGATATCAGCAGTGCTGGAAGCCGTCACCGAAGAATCTCACACAATCGTTCATGCGGACCCTAAGATGGCCGAAGCGCTGAAGCTTGCCAGACAAATTGCTAAAAGTTCAGCAAGTATTTTAGTCGTCGGGGAGTCTGGCACCGGTAAGGAATTAATGGCACACTATATTCACCAGAAAAGTGATAGATCAAATGCGCCATTTGTCGCCGTCAACTGCGCGGCTATTCCTGAAAATCTTCTTGAATCTGAACTATTTGGCTATGAGAAAGGAGCCTTCACAGGAGCAGTTTCCAGGCGCATTGGAAAGTTTGAAGAAGCAGATGGTGGCACGTTATTACTTGATGAAATAAGTGAGATGGACCTCCGCCTCCAGGCCAAATTATTGCGGGCAATACAAGAGAAAGAAATTGATCGCATCGGCGGAAAGCGCCCTATTAAAGTTGATGCGCGTATTCTTGCGACGAGTAACCGTAACATGGAAAAAGAAGTTTCTGCGGGCAATTTCAGAGAAGATCTTTTTTTTAGGTTGAATGTCGTGATGATTGATATACCTAGCCTCTCCGAACGTCCGGGAGATATAGAACCGCTCACCAACTTCTTCGTTAAAAAATATGTCACCGCAAATGGAGTTGGTGAGGTTGTAGTAGCGCCAGAAACACGGGCTGCACTTAGAGCTCATTCGTGGCCCGGCAATGTTCGTGAGCTAGAAAATATAATCCATAGAGGTGTTTTGTTAACAACCAACGGTAAAATGATGCCTGAGGCCCTAAGGTTGCAAGGCAGGTCTGCTCCTGAAGGCACTTCAATTAGTGGGACTTTGCAAACAATGGGTTTCGTGGGCAAAACCGTTGCGGATGTGGAACGCGGCCTCATTATTGACACATTGGATCATTGCCTTGGAAATCGAACCCATGCGGCCAATATTTTAGGTATTTCGATACGAACTTTGCGAAATAAATTAAAACTATATTCCGATAGCGGAATTAGCGTCCCCCCGCCCGGCGAAAGTGGGCAACAACCGTCTGCCTAAATTGTGCAAATGGATAAAAAAATGAATGTGGTGAAAAAATGGTGGATACTTCGTCAGGATTTGATACTCCCTCCAGCGGTAATCTAACAGGAAAATTATCCAAAGATATGTTGGACGGTGAGATTCTGGATGGAGAAGAGTTTCAGGATAGCACGTATTCACAACCAGCATCAGCAACCGAGGAAGCCATTAGTGCCTTAGGCAAGAATATGTTTCAGCGGTTTGTAAAGTCCGGTGGCCGCGGCGATTTATTTATGGCATTTGGTGTCGTTGGGATTTTAGTTGTCCTCATTATACCTATGCCAACTTGGATGCTAGATTTTAGCCTAGCATTTTCAATCACTTTTTCAGTCATGATTCTAATGACAGTTATATTTTTAAATAAACCATTGGAATTTAATGCATTTCCAACCGTATTACTGCTGGCTACTTTAATTCGGCTGTCTCTTAATTTAGCATCTACTAGGCTAATACTTGCTCACGGGCACGAAGGCACCGGCGCAGCCGGCAGGGTTATTGAGGCTTTTGGCGGTTTTGTTATGGAAGGTAACTTTGTAATCGGCATTATCGTATTTGCAATCTTGGTGATTGTAAATTTTGTCGTTATTACAAAAGGTTCCGGCCGTATTGCAGAAGTAGCAGCACGTTTCACATTAGATGCGATGCCAGGCAAGCAAATGGCTATCGATGCGGACCTATCCTCTGGTCTCATTGATGAAAGTGAAGCCAGAAGCCGCCGTAAAGAGCTAGAGGAAGAGAGTTCTTTCTTTGGCGCCATGGACGGTGCCGCCAAATTTGTTCGTGGCGACGCAATGGCGGGCATTATCATTACCTTTATCAACGTCATTGGCGGTATTATTATCGGCGTCGCCCAAAAAGATTTATCCTTTATTGATGCGGCTGATTCGTACACACGGTTAACCGTTGGTGACGGGCTCGTTTCTCAAATTCCAGCCCTAATAGTCTCAACGGCTGCCGGCATGCTTGTGACCAAGGGTGGTGTCTCTGGTCCAATGGAAAAAGCTGTATTTGGCCAATTGAGTGCCAAACCTAAATCCCTTGGCATGGTTTCTTTTCTACTATTCTCGTTTGTTGTTGTTCCAGGTATTCCAGCACTCCCATTCCTTGTTTTGGCAACAGCAACAGGCAGCATAGCTTTAATTCTTCATCGAACAGATAAACGGCTTGAAGTCGCAGAAGCAGAACGAATTGAGACTGAATTAGCAGATTCTCCAACTGTCTCAGAAGAGCCAATTTCACAAAGTCTAAAAATTGACTTTCTTCGACTAGAGCTTGGCTATGGCCTACTCGCATTGATTAATGAGGGAAAAGAAGGTCAGCGCTTAACGGATCAAATCAAAGCGCTTCGCCGCCAGATGGCCATGGAAATGGGATTTGTTATGCCCGCGGTTAGGATACAAGACAACATGCAACTTGCCGCTAACGATTATATTGTGCGTGTAAAGGAAATAGATGCAGGAAAAGGGGATCTAAGACCAAACATGTTGTTGGTTATGGATCCACGTGGCGAGGACATCACCTTAACCGGCGAAACAACCATGGAGCCAACCTTTGGGCTGCCTGCAATGTGGATAGAAGAGACTGGCCGAGAAGAAGCTCTTTTTAGGGGATATACGGTTGTCGATGCGCCAACCGTCATTACAACTCACCTTACAGAAATTATTAAAGACAACATGCCCGATCTTCTGTCCTACGCAGAGACTCAAAAATTGCTGGATGATCTGGATAAAGACCACCAAAAACTCATAGCCGATATTGTGCCAGCACAAATTTCAGTTGGTGGTATTCAGCGGACCTTACAAAACCTACTCCAGGAGCGGATTTCTATCCGTGATCTCCCAACCATTCTGGAAGGAATTTCAGAAGCCTGTATACAAAGCCGCAATATTGGTCTCATTACGGAACATGTACGAAGCCGCCTGGCGCGACAAATTAGTGATTCAAATGCTGATAATGACGGCATCATTTTAATGGTGACGCTATCCCCTGAATGGGAACAGAGTTTTGTAGAGTCGCTGGTTGGCGGGGGCGAAGAAAAACAGTTATCTATGGCACCTAGTCGGTTGCAAGAATTTATTTCATCGGTTAGGCAAACCTTCGAGCGCCACGCAATGATGGGCGAGACACCAATTCTATTGACCAGCCCATCGATTAGACCTTTTGTTCGGTCGATAGTGGAACGTTTCCGACCTTCCACTATCATTATGTCGCAAAATGAAATACACCCTAAAGCAAAAATAAAAACTGTAGGACAAGTTTGAATTCTAATCAATAAGCTCCATACTAAAAAGTTCTTAATTATAGGAATCTAAAAGGTAATAGAAATTTATGGTAATTGCCCCTACGCCACCGCCCCAATCTGGAGCCCTAGCCAATTCCAATGCCAATGTGGAATCAAAAGGAATCGGCAATGCCAAACCAAAGTCTTACAGAAAAATTGCTGTGGCATCAGGTAAGGGTGGCGTTGGGAAGACTTGGCTCTCAATAACCCTTGCTCATGCTCTTGCTAATAAGAATCGTAAAGTTCTTCTTTTTGATGGTGACTTGGGATTAGCTAACGTCGACATTCAATTGGGGCTCATGCCGAAGCATGATCTTGGGGGGGTTCTAGCTGGAAGATTGCCACTTAATCAAGCGGCAATGAATTATGAAGATGGTGGTTTTGATGTTATTGCCGGTCGGTCAGGTTCAGGCAATCTAGCAAATATTTCAGTTAGCCGTCTGCATTCTTTGGGCGAGGACATAACGATGCTATCCTCCTCGTATGATCACGTAGTTTTTGATCTTGGCGCTGGAGTTGAGCGAACTGTGAGAAACTTGGCTAACCAAGTGGATACCGTACTCGTGGTTACAACCGATGAGCCAACAGCTTTAACAGATGCTTATGCTTTCATAAAATTGACACATATGGAGCGCCCAAACCTTGATCTTAGGGTCGTGGTGAATATGGCAAATTCTACGAACGAAGGTGAGCGGACTTATAATACTATCCTAAAGGCCTGCCAGGGGTTTCTAAAATTTTCACCTTCTTTAGCTGGGGTTATTCGCCGCGATAGCAAGGTACGCGAAACAATCCGAAATCAAACGTCAATTCTTGTACGTTTCCCAAACACCGAAGCAGCTAATGACGTCAGATCAATTGTCGACAATCTCTTAAGATAAGTCATGACAACCATCGTTCCTCAAAACTCAACACCCCTGCCGGTTCAGGTGCCCCCCCCCTCAATAACCATTGCAATCGAAAACCCACCGACCGCGCTTACGCAATTACCGACCGGCGCGGTCATTAATGCCCAAGTTATTGGGAGGCTGGAAAATGGTATAACTGAACTCAACACTGTTTTCGGTAAGTTAGCTATTAAAACGGCATTATCCCTACCAGAAAATGCAAAACTGGACATGCTAGTGTTCCGGGTGACCTCACAATTACAATTAGAAATTAAATCAATTAATAACGTAAAAATTCAATCACAGCTCAATAAGCCAACAAATTTGTTAGCCAACACCCAACCTCAACTTTTCGACGAAGCTAAAAATTCTGCAACAACATCAATAAAATTGATTGTCGGCGCACATATCAAAGCTACATTATTACGCCCCATTGACAGGGTTTTACAAAGCCTACCCCCCACCACTGGTCAGGCTCAGTCCCACCAAAGAGCAGGGGGCCCGCTGGAAGTCCTAAAGGGAAAAGAATCCATAAAAGGCATACTTAAAAATACCGTTGTGAAAGTTATTCAAGCGGCCGAAAATACTGTCGGGAGAACCCAGAACAATCCTCCCGATAGCAAAACAGACCTAAAAGTGGGATTACAACCTGGTACTATTTTAAAAGCAGGCACTCAATTTGAATTGAAATTGATTGGGGCGGGAAACACATCCTCCGCAACAAAAAAAAACAACAAGGCCACCCCAAACGTTATAAACGGCACGGTGGTAGCGACTACACCTAGCGGACAACCCATCATGCAAACGCCCCTTGGCATGATGGCCTTTGACACACGGGTGCCATTATTACCGGGGCAGATCTTGAAGCTTGAAATCTTTCCAAGCCAAACTCAAGTACCAACTATCACCTCCGCTGAGACTCGATTTGAATCCATGTTCCAATCTCGTCATTGGCCTAATTTGAAAGAAGCGATAGGTGAAATTGCCCAAGCTTCACCTGCCATTGCTCAAAAGTTAATATGGTCAACATTACCCCAACCGAATACCCAACTAACCTCTAATACTCTATTTTTTTTAAATGCGCTAAAAGGAGGAGACATACGTTCGTGGATGGGGCATGCAGGAGTATCACTATTAGCTCAAATTAACCCAGAATTATTTAGCCAGTTAGAAGAAGACTTTGCTCAATTAGGCCGCGCTGTTATTGAACCCCAGACGAATGATTGGCGTACCTCGTTAGTACCATTTTCTTCTGGCATGGGCCTTGAGCAATTTCAAATGCACACCCGAGGTCAGTTTGAAAAAGGCGATGATGGTAAAGAGAATAAATGCACCCGCTTTATCATTGACGTTTCTCTCAGCCGCCTGGGACGAATTCAACTAGATGGATTTGTAAGAGGCAAAGGCAAACGGCTTGATCTTATTGTGCGATCCGATAGTCCTCTACCAAAAAAAATGCGTCGTGATATCTCTAAAGTTTACATAGATTTCACAGAGGCAGTGGCTGTATCAGGTCAAATCACATTTCAAGCGGATCAAAAATTTGTGGAGATATCAATGCCGCAATTAACAGATCATCCAAATAAAGGTATCGTTATTTAACCCAAAAATTTTTAGCCTGGCTGCGCCGGCGGTAGGCTTCTTGCCCTAATTCATCAAGGATAGCTTGCTCTTCTTTAATAGTTTCTAAAGCAACCGTTCGGTCATGTGATTCTTGCGTAATTACAAAAACCTTCATATCTTTATACTCTTCACGCATTTCTTCCTGCGCCACGGCAATACTTTTCGCAAAACCGTCAATCTCTAACGCAATTTGTTCACGTTTTTTAACGGCTGCGGTTGCATAATGACCATAGAACATACCAACACTATCGGGTGCAAGATTCGCAATCTCCTGTTCAGCAATGATTTCATGCTCTAAATTCTTACTTTTCTCCTCGAGAAGGGCAGCTTCGCCCAATAATTTTCCAAGTGAGCGGCGCTTCTCATCAACACGATATTGATGAAGGCGAATTAACCTATGAAGGCCCTTAGGCATTAGATCATTTCCCTGTCACCCTCTCGAGAGTCATTGGCCCCTTCAGGCAATTCAGGTAGAGCTTCCTCCTGATAATTCATATCAAGAATCTGTGCTAATGTAGCATAACATTCCTCTAAATTCATATGCTCTTCTTTTTTTTGACGCAAGAATTCCTCGATACCAGCAAAGTAATGGATAGCTTCGTCAACCTTGGGGTCCGATCCTTGCTTATATGCGCCTAAGCGAATCAACTCAGCCATATCCTCATAAACCGATACTAAATGCTTTGCTCTGTCGATAATTGAGTTTTGTTCAGACGAGTTGCAGGTAGGCATGGTTCTGGACACACTGCGTAATATATTAACTGCCGGGTAGCGCCCCCGCTCAGCAATAGCACGATCTAACACGACGTGACCATCCAATATGCCGCGAACAGCATCTGCGATCGGCTCGTTATGATCATCACCTTCGACCAAGACTGTAAATATTCCTGTGATACTACCTTGACCTTCTGCACCCGGCCCGGCGCGCTCCAGCAATCTCGGAAGCTCTGCAAAAACTGTTGGTGTATAACCCCGCGTTGCTGGTGGCTCACCGGCTGACAAACTTATTTCCCGCTGCGCCATTGCAAACCGAGTAACCGAATCCATCAGGCACAGAACATCACGATTTAAATCTCGAAAGAATTCCGCAATAGCCATAGTAAGGTAGGCCGCTTGGCGACGCACAAGTGGCGGTTCATCCGACGTTGCCACAACAACGACACTCCGGCTCATACCATCAGCACCAAGATCATCTTCGATAAACTCACGCGCCTCACGCCCACGCTCGCCGACCAATCCAATAACATTTGTATCTGCTCCAGTATGGCGAGCCATCATAGATAAAACTGTTGATTTTCCCACACCTGAACCAGCAAAAATACCCATTCTCTGCCCCTTACAAACGGTAAGGAACGAGTTCATGACGCGCACACCAAGGTCAATTTTTTCGCCAACGCGTTGACGGGTGTGAGCTTGGGGAGGGCTATTTTGAATCAAGTATGGCTTTTCCCCTTTGTGTAAGGGCCCCTTGCCATCAATCGGTTCTCCAAATGCATTCACCACTCGGCCGAGCCAAGAACTATTGGGATAAATAACAGGATCAGCCGCACCAATCTTGACGGCACAGCCAAGACCTACCCCTTCCAAAGTTCCAAAAGGCATCACCAAAGCGAGCTTGTTTCTAAACCCAATAACTTCAGACAATACGGAGCGATTATTTCGGGCTTGAATACTACAATGGTCACCAATCGAAATTATACCCTCGACCCCGCTTACCTCAACCAACATGCCCAAAACAGATGCTACTCGACCATATTGATGGAAGGTTGGGAGACGATCTATTTCATTGACAATATTCTTAATTAAGACAGCCACAACCCAGTCCTATTAATTTTAACCAGAACAAAACCTTAGCTCTTCGGATTCTTTATAATTTAACATGATATTTTGACAATTCACGACAATCTTCCAAATCATCGACAATAACGATTTAATATTATAACATCAAATTGATTAACCAAGCTTGAATATATTGCTCATGGGCCTTATTATTACTTATGAGTATTTAAAAATTTCGTTTTGGGTAAACAAAAAATATGCGCGTACTCCTTGTAGAAGATGATGCAACCACATCAAAAAGTATTGAGATGATGCTAACCTCCGCTGGAATGGTTCTGGACACCACTGACCTAGGCGAAGATGGGTTGGAAATTGGCAAACTTTATGATTACGACATAATTATTCTTGATTTAATGCTTCCTGATATGGATGGCTATGATGTACTCAAAGGCTTGCGTGCTGCAAAGGTTGAAACACCTGTCTTAATATTATCTGGCCTAACCGAATCAGAGAATAAAGTTAAAGGCTTTAGCACAGGCGCAGATGATTATCTGACGAAACCTTTTAATAAAGAAGAATTAATAGCAAGAATTCACGCTATTGTCCGGCGCTCACAAGGGCACGCAGAATCTGTCATTCGCACGGGTAAAATGGCAGTGAATTTAGATGGACGTACCGTTGAAGTCGATGAAAAATCCGTCCACTTGACTGGTAAGGAATATGGTATCCTTGAACTTCTTTCTCTTCGCAAGGGGACCACTCTTACCAAGGAAATGTTTCTTAACCACCTCTATAACGGCATGGATGAGCCTGAATTGAAAATTATAGATGTATTTGTATGCAAACTTCGTAAAAAGCTGGCAACGGCTTCTGGCGATGAGGTTTACATTCATACTGTTTGGGGCAGAGGATATGTTCTTCGCGATCCTGAAGAGAGTAAAGCCGCACAAAAGAAACATGAAAAGGTTTCCTCCTGATGTTAGTTGCGTAGGACTAAACTGCATTAGGATATAATAAAGTTTCTTCTATTAGGCTTTCTTTCTGGTCACCTACCCAATTGGATAAATGCAATAACAACATCTTAATTCTCAAATATGTCTTTTCCTTTAACCCATGCCAAAAAATAATCGGTTGTGAATTTAGGTAAAATCATAAATTTATGAAAAGCAACCAAGAACAATTGCAGCACCACTTAAAATTCACAATTACTTTAATAGTTAAAAGCAGTCTAAAGTTATTAAGAAAATATTTTTATGATATCGGTCTTGCTCAAATTTCGCCAACTCAACATCAAGCTCGACTATGTCCACATCTGCCTTAATGGAAATTTCATTCAAGAATGCACCTGTTACTACTATACAAATGACTAAAATTAATAACGGGTAATATTACCTGGTCACAACTACATGTTCACTTATTGTTCGTATTGAATAAATAAATTCTAAAAAATGTTATTATTTATTTTTGAAACAACACCACAAATTTTCCTACGTATTATGAAACTCTAAATATAATACGAGATGGCGATTCTTCTTCGAGCCACAAAGTTTTTTGGCAACTAATTACTAAATTAGCACAATAAAAAGCCAAAACGTTTCTAATCGTTAGTGATTCTGTATCAAATTTAGTACTTAAGCCCAATTTCACATCATCTCGTAAATTACACTTATCACCATCAACTGTAATAACCAGGTCCAGAAATTTACTATTACTCCCTATAGTAATCTCGACATTACCACCCCGCGGCAAACAATCAAAAGCGATTAACGCTAAATTTAGTAAAAGTTTGCCACTCAACTTACTGATATTTGAATGAACGTAGGTTTGTATATTGACCCAAACAATTCCTAATTTTTTCTCTAATGCGAGGTTTTCAACCAGATTTAAAACTGGTTCAAATGCAACTGTATCATCTGATCCGCCGGCTCCCAGAGCCATTCTGAAATAAGTTAGCCGATCGGATGCTTGTCTAGCACTACTCGCAATCAACTTAGTAGCATCATCAAGCATGTCATTGGAATCTTCTGTCAGAAACTCCAATCCATTATTAATAGCACCGATGGGACTAATTAAGTCATGGCATAATTTAGAACATAATAATTCTGCAAATTTCATTTTGTCTCTACTAGTCATTACTTCTGTACCTAGGTAAAATATTTATTTAGTAACTTTTCTACATCAAGTATCATCGAAAATCCTCCAGATTTCCAACAGGTGTCTTTAGCACTTTTGCCTCACTTTTTTAGTTTCATTTAATGATATCCTGGCTAACATCAGTGACTACGTCAAAACTGGAGACTATAATTTCTTTTAATAAGTTATAATTAAAACTATCTTTCAAGTTCCAGCCGCGCGCCTAAACCATTCCACTAATTTAGCCGCCTATATGGGCCCAACTTTCTTTATTTTAGTATTTAGTGCAATTTTTCTAGAACCCAAAGTAGATGTGTTTCCAAAAATAATCGAATCTTAGATTTTCAGACCTTAATCTTTGTCATACTCCAACTTATATAGAGATTTCAAGGTATCCCGTATAAAGTTAAGAAAAGTAATCGGAAGTAAACAAATGATAACTAATAAATTAATATTCGACACGCTTTTATCTGACATCCATGACCAAAAAATAAGGAGGGTCCTGATTGGCATCAACTGGACACTAGTTGAAACAGCAAAAGGCTGTGGACTAGCCCATACACCTAGAGGAGATGAGCAAGGTTGTCAGCCAATCACGATGGCAGGCAATATTAGCACACTCTCAATAGCTGAAGCTGCAGAATGGATTCGATCTGAGAATCCTATAGAAGTAGCGATCGGTATGGCTGCAGTGAATGCCTCCTACAATCTATATGGTTTTGAGGCGAGCAAAAAAAATGGGCTTGATGCTTTTACTGATCTTGAGGGGCCTGTGACGGTGATTGGGCGTTTTCCCGGTCTTGCTAAACGCATTAAGAATTTACAAATCATAGAAAAAAATCCGCGCAAAGGGGAATATGGAGAGGAAGATGCAAAAAAACTACTACCGCAAAGTGCAGGCGTTATAATTACATCTTCTGCCTTTCTAAATGGCACTGCTGGACATTTAATAGAATTAGCTAAGAACACCCGCATCTGTATGGTTGGCCCCACCACCCCTTTTGCACCAAAGTTATTTGAACTGGGTATTGAATTTTTAGCGGGAACCATTGTCACTGACGTTGATAAAATGGCTGTTGCTGTAGCTGAAGGAGGGGCTGTGAAGGCCATCAAACCATTTGGCTCATTTCAAACCTTATCACGATAAATTTTGAGAAATTTGTTCTGCAAGCGCTAAATCTTCTGGTCGGTTGATATTAAAAAAGGGATCATAAGGCTGATCTGAGAACTCAAAAACAGCGAGGCGACGACGCGCAGTCCAAAGATCTATTTTCCGCATTTTTTCGTCCGTCATGGCTTTCCGCAGATCATCCACCAAATCCACCCTCCAAAGGGCACATACAGGGTGTGTCCGACCACCTGAGGCAGCACAAACTATTTCGGCCTCTTCTGTTTCAGCACAGGCGTGCATTCTTTCTACGCAATCGAGGGGAATAAAAGGCGCATCCGATGGAAAGCTAACTATCCAGTCGCAATCTGGTGCATTCTCTCGCACCCACTCCATTCCAATTAGAATTCCAGCGAGAGGACCGGCATACCCCTCGATAGAGTCCGCAACCACCGGCACTCCAAACCTAAAAAACGACGACGCATCACTATTAGAATTAATAATAAAACGACCCACTTGAGGGCGAACACGTTCAACCACATGATTAATGAGCAGCTTTCCATCTAGCTCCTTGAAAAATTTATCACCACCACCAAAACGGCGGGATTGCCCACCAGCTAGGATCACGCCAATACTATTAAGGTTAGGTTCAATCATATTCAATGCGATAGTCGCCGGAGAGTACAGTGAAACGCTCCCCACGTGCCCGTCCAACAAGCGTCAAATCAGCTTGGCGGGCAAGATTTACTCCCCAAGCGGTAAAGCCCGACCTCGAAACCAATATAGGCATCCCCATCTGAACGGTTTTAATCACCATTTCACTGGTCAGGCGGCCAGTTGTATAAAACATTTTATCATCGCCGCTGATATTGTTTAAAAACATGTAGCCCGCGATTTTATCAACAGCGTTATGACGCCCAACATCTTCCATATAAAGGATAGGCGTTCGGCCTTTAAATAGCACACAGCCATGGATTGCTCCGGCCTCAAGATACAGGCTCGGAGCAGTATTTATTGCTTTCAATACGGCATAAAGATCAGAGGTTTTAAGATTCAGGTGCGGTGAAAGATTCACCTCGTCAAATTTCTCCATCAAATCTCCAAACACCGTTCCTTGAGCACAACCGGACGTAAGAGTCTTTTTCTTTAACTTGTCTTCAAAATTAGTCTCTAAACTGGTGCGAACAACAACGGTCTCAATATCTTCTTCATACTCGATCGCTGTAATATTATCACCCGCTGACAGCATATTTTGGTTCACGAGATATCCCACTGCGAGAAACTCAGGGTAATCGCAAATTGTCATCATCGTGACAATTTCCTGACTATTGAGGAAAAGCGTGAGAGGTCGCTCAACTGTTACAGAAGTTGTAATAGTCTTACCATCTTGATCAATCCCTTGGACTTTTTCCGTAAGGCGCTCATTCGTTGGATCTGGTTTGACTAAAAACTCTATAACATCAGTCACTTTCTCATCTCCAGGATAAAAACAATGATCTTCTTTTGTTAACTCTCTTGTAACCAATTCTCAACTATTCTGTAAATTGTAATACAAAATTGGAGTTATAGCATGTATGCACCAGAATGCATTAAAACGTCAGCCAAGCAACTTGAATTTCTCACGCGTTTAGTTGAGGAAGCCGAGGAATGTACCGATCCTGATCGTATAAGCCTTTTATATAGAATGGCAAAAGATGAAACGGACAACTTATCAAGATCCTTACGCGAATATTTAGGCCAAAAACTCCCATCACATCAAATTGGGCAAAAGAATGCTGCATAACATCTCTCTACACATTTTAATTTAAAGACATGACAAACCACGAATAGCGGACTACTTTACAACCGGATCGTTATGCATGATGCGCAATACGATTGGAAAATATAGGGCTGTAAAATATTTATGTCTCAATTAATTGATCCATTTGGCCGTGCGGTCTCATACTTACGCGTATCGGTAACAGACCGCTGCAACTACCGTTGCCAATATTGCATGGCCGAAAATATGACTTTTTTGCCGAAATCAGACTTACTAACACTTGAAGAACTGAATAGAATTTGTAGCGCATTCATCAGACGGGGTGTTGATAAAATTCGCCTCACAGGTGGTGAACCCCTAGTCCGTCGCAATGTTATGAGCCTCATTCGAAGCCTGGGTAGTTATGTTAAAAGCGGCGATCTTAGAGAACTCACATTGACGACCAATGGCAGTCAACTGTCAAAATATGCCCATGAACTGGCTGATTGCGGCGTTAAGCGAATAAATGTTTCTCTCGACTCTCTAAATGCTAAAAAGTTTCAATCTATCACACGATGGGGGAAAATTGAGGACGTGATGGAAGGGCTTGCCGCGGCAAAAGATGCTGGGCTAGAAATAAAAATTAATGCCGTCGCCCTTAAAAACTTTACCGAAGATGAAGTTGACGAGATGATCTCGTGGTGTGGAGATGAAGGATTTGATTTAACTTTCATAGAAACCATGCCTATGGGGGAAATAGATGAAGATCGAACAGATCAATATTTACCGCTCTCCACCCTCGCTGAAAAGATTCGTAAGAAATGGACTTTGGAGGAATCATCTTATCAAACGGGTGGTCCGGCGAGTTATTCTTTAGTGAAGGAAACCGGTAAGAGGATTGGCTTCATAACACCACTGACCCATAATTTTTGCGAAAGCTGTAATCGGGTAAGGTTAACGTGTACGGGACAGCTCTACATGTGCCTTGGTCAAGAAGACCAAAAAGATCTTCTATCTCCCATCAGAATGAGCGAAGGGGATGACCTCCTAATGGAAGCAATTGATGAAGCAATCGGCAGAAAACCCAAAGGTCACGATTTTATTATTGACCGCCAAGGTGCTGCACCAGCCGTTGCTCGACATATGAGTGTAACCGGCGGCTAAATAAGGTTAAGCTGGCACATTCTCTCCGTACCGATATAATTTGTCTGATTATTTAGTTTATTTTTTGATGAGAAATCATGAAGTTTGAATCAATAGCTTTACTCGCTGACGACCATCCTCCAGCACAAGAGGCATTATCAAAATTATGCGCAAAATATAATCATGTGCCTGCTCAAGAAGCAGATATCATTGTTGCCCTTGGCGGCGACGGATTTATGTTATCAACCGTTCATCAATATATGAAAAAGCGTACACCAATTTTTGGCATGAATCTGGGATCCGTAGGTTTTCTGATGAATGAATTTACCGATATAGGATTGCGCGAAAGGCTCTCAAAATGCGAACCGATCGAACTCCATGCACTAAGCATGAAAGCTAAAACACTCGAAGGAAAAGAACACTCTGCACTCGCTATCAACGAAGTCTCTCTACTTAGAGAATTACGCCTTGCGGCAAAAATTGGAATTACAATTGATGGTATTGAACGCATGAAAGAATTGATTTGCGACGGCGTTCTAATTTCAACCTCGGCTGGAAGTACTGCCTATAATCTCTCAGCTTATGGCCCAATTATTCCCCTAGGAACTGGTTTACTAGCCCTCACACCAATAAGCGCCTTCCGTCCACGTCGGTGGCGAGGGGCACTTTTGCCTGAGAACACAATTATTAAATTTGATGTACTTGACCCAAAGCTTCGTCCGGTAAGCGCTGTCGCAGATTTTACCGAAATTCGTAATGTTGTAAGCGTTGAAGTACAGCAAGAAACAAATGTGTTTCCAACGCTTCTTTTCGATCCAGAGCACAATTTAGAAGAACGAATTTTAAAAGAACAATTTTTATCTTAATAACTACTAGTAATTATTTTAAACCACTTCACAAATTTTTCAAATTAGATATTTATGTCAACTAGCCTGCAAGTAAAGTATACAGAAATTAAAGAGAACTGGCGTCAATTAATACGGTCTCTTGTCATAGGACTCGTTGGCTCCTTAATCTTTGTTTATTTAAATTTACCGCTTCCATGGGTCATCGGAGCATTATTTACGACTACCGCGGCCTGCATGTTGGGTCAGAAGCTTTGGATTCCCGATTGGCTACGAGCAAATAGTCATATAGTACTCGGCGCTTTATTTGGAACTTCTGTTTCTCCTGAGTTTTTTGGAAATTTCCTAAGTTGGTTTCCAAGCATGCTAGCGGTTACCGCCTACGTTGTATTGGTTATGCCACCCATCATGTTTTATCTAGTGAAAGTGGTTAGGCTGGATATTGTAACGGCTTATTTCTCGGCGGCCCCAGGTGGCCTTATACCGATGACAGCCTTAGGCCAGGCTATGGGAGCCGATGCAAAATCAATCTCTCTAATTCAAAGCTCACGAATCATCTTGACGGTTCTCCTCATTCCCTTTTTATTCACTCTATTTGGGGGCTATGAGCCATCAGGTAGAATTGGTACCGGTGGATCATTTTTGGCCCTTAGCATTTTTGATGGTTTATTTCTACTTGGGATATCAGTTTTAGGCTATGTGATTGCAAGGCCTTTAAAAATTCCAACCCCTTCATTGATGGGGCCAATGATCGCTGTTGCAGCAATTTCAATGACAGGAACAAGCTCTGCGGAAGTACCCGATTCCCTCGTTGCAATTGCACAATGGATAATCGGCTCAACAATAGGTTCAATGTTTAATAACGTTCAACCAAGAAAAGTGGCCCAAGTATTATTCCATGGATCTTTAACCCCCACCTTTATGATTGCATTTGCTGCCGTATCAGCTCTAGCAACCCATTATTTTACGAATTTACCAACTAATGGGTTAGTTTTGGCATTTGCACCTGGTGGTTTTACTGAAATGGCACTGGTTGGATTTGCCCTTGGGATTGATATTGCATTCCTTGTGACACACCAACTCACTCGCTATTTCTTCGTGTTAACTATGATCCCGTTGGTGATTAAGATCTTAAAAAGACCAAATAGAAGCTAACGATAGCATCTCCAAATTTATTCAGGATTTTGGAGTAGCCATCGTTATCACAAGGTTTCTAGTTCCTTCAAATTATCAAAATAATTCAGGCTATCAAGTATGACCCAAAAAGACTTTAGTCTTTATTTATCCGATGTCAGACCTCTCAATTTGAGTGTTAGTAACGGCTTTGTCACCAATTTGAGTTTCTGCTCCAATTTCAAAACATTTAAACTAATGGAATATGAAACACCCATCCCCTAGCGATCGCGAAAACCGGCAATATTAGTTTAATTAACATTAAAGACACGATAACTTACATAGGACGATAAATTTGACATACCTATATTACAAGCAGGAACGTACGCTCTTAATCAAAAACACTAGACATGACAATATTACAATAATGCTTTAGTTCAATACTAACCATTTTAGCCAGCGGTAAAACCACCATCAATATACATAACCTGACCAGTGCAAAAATCCGAAGCCGGTGCTAACAAATAAAGTGCCATACCTATGAGGTCATCGACTTCACCCAACCGTCCTAGCGGAATACGGCCCAATGAGCGGGCCTTAGTTGCCTGACCCAGTTCATCGTCACCATACATCCAAGCCGTCAAGTTCGACCGGAAAACTGTTGGCGCGATTGCGTTAACCGTCGTGCCATATTTAGCCCATTCTGTTGCCAAGACACGGGTCAAGGCGTCTGTTGCACCTTTGGATGCGCAATAACCGGTATAACCAGAAATATTACCGTGACGGCCACGAACCGATGACATAAGCAGTGTTTTGCCTTTAACTTCGTTCTCAATCCAATAAGAGCCGACAGCTTTGGCCATAAACCAAGCGCCCCGAACATTAGCATCCATAACATCTTGCCAGTCTTGATATTCTAATTCATGAATAAAGCCAGCCTTGTTATAACCTGATCCAATAGCCAGCATTTTGATTGCACCAAAATTATCCAAGGCTGCATCCCTCATAGCTTCTGCATCTTCAATACTATCAGGTCGGCGCACAATATAAGCCGCCTTACCTCCAACACCTTCGCAGTCTTTCTGCACTGACTTCAGCTCATCTTCATTACCAGAAGCCAATAATACATTAGCCCCTTGAGCAGCCAATGTGATTGCAATACCTCGACCAAAAGCCCCAGAAGCCCCTGTCACAATGGCCGTCTGGCCTGTAACATCAAACATTTTAGTAGGATCTTTCATCCAGTCGGTTACATCACCAATTTCGCTATCAGACATATTCCTTACTTCCTTTTTTATAAACCAGTTTCAAATTTAAACTTCTGATCGGGGTCGATCGCAGCAAGAATACGAATACCGCACCCATCCCCACCTTTCCAACGCCAAGGAAAGCACATAAACGTGCAGCGTTTACCCGTCACTTCATTCAAATCACCGCCCACATTTTCAATGCCTGGTATACCACCTCCAATCATCAAAGTCTTATGGCCGGATTCCCAATTTGGGAAATCTTCTTTTGGGTCACGTCCGAATTCTTTTTTATATTCTTCAATCAAATGAGGGTGAGTTGGACCAAGACCATGATCCACCAATTTAGTTGCCATTGGGTGATCATTCGATTGCACGTCGTAGCCAACTAATTTAACTTTCTTATCAACAAGCCATTGAGCGCCTTCGGTATATATCCCAGGCGAATAAGCATAATACTCGTCGGTATCACTCATCTTTGTATGCATGCCAGTATTAATCATCACGATGTCACCCTCTTGAATTTTTGGGGTTACATTTTCTAGATCTTCAGCTGTAATCACCTCCCACTTACCTTTCGGAATTGCAACAGCTACACCTGTTCCAAAAAAACGCCAGAGATCATAGTCCATAATATCATTTGTGTTTTCAGTTACATGGATCGGGGCATCCATATGAGTTCCACGATGCATAATACCTTCAAACTCAGTTTGATATATGCCGTCTTTTGCATGGAACTTTTTCACATGAACATTAATCCCGGGCATTGAAGGCCATTCAGGCATATGATGCCCCCAAAATTGGCTAAGATTAAAAAGTTTAACGCCGTCTTTTGTGATTGTTGCAGTCATAACCCTACTCCCCTTTGCCAGCGTCGATTCGGCAATCGCCGACCGGATCAGTCATCGCTACAAATCGGACCGGGCATGCATCACCATGCTGCCACCGCCAAGGTGTCGCTATCATTGTTGCCCTCTTTCCCAGCAAATCATCCACATCACCGCCAACTTGCTCGATAGTTGGTATATTTGAACTTAGCAAAGCTTTATGCGCAGGGTTCCAATCTGGGTAATCCACCTTCGCGTCTCTTCCCGTTAGTTCTGAATATTTTGAAACAACTCTATTCATCAAAGGACCCCCGCGTTGAGGACCAAGAGAAGTCGCCAGTGGGTGGTCAACTTGTGGCATATCAACGCCAACCATTTTTACATCCAAAGATACAAGCCACTCGGCCGCTGCTAATGACAGCCCAGGCGACTCGCCCCAATATTCGAGACTATCTGAATATTTATGGTGCCACCCGGTGACAATAACAACGAAGTCACCTTTTTGAATTTTTGGCGTCGCAGACTTTAAATCATCAACGCTCACCAGTTCCCAACGATCTTTGGGTACAGACAAGATAACGCCATTACCAAATAAACTATCTAGAGGAATATCAGCTGCAGCTGCACCTCCTTGGATCATATGAATAGGCGCATTCATATGAGTTCCGGAATGCATAACCATAGTTATGCGGTGGGTCATTACGCCGTGCTGGCCATGTTTTACTGAGCGATACATTCTAACATCATCATCACCTGGCATGGAGGGAACACCGTGGCCCCAAACATGACTAAGTTCATAAAGTTGCAGTCCTGAGTGTGGATCAACGACATACGCCATGCGCGAGCCCTCCTATGTACTTTGTTTGAATTACGTTACTTGATTAATCATATATTGAGCCTGCAAAAGAAAGTCGTCCAATGTTAGATTGCACCAATGCTATAACCTCAAGTTATATGAGGTAGACTTAAAAGCCTTAGAATGTTTAATAAGCTAGCCTATGCATGCTTTTTAGGAATACCGAAGGAGAATTAAATTTGCCGTATCCAATTGATCATCGCCTTATCAGACAATTTGTCGTAGCAGTGGAACACGGCAACATAACCGCCGCGAGTGTGGCTCTCCATATTAGTCAACCGGCCCTCACAAAAAGCATACGAAAACTTGAAGATTTTCTTGGCGTAAAATTACTTGAGCGCCACTCAAGGGGCGTTGTACCGACCGTTTTCGGTGAAGTATTATTACGTCGTGGCAAATTGGTTGAATTAGAATTTGAATATGCAGCCACCGAGATTGAAGCATTAAAAGGAGGTAAGAAGGGAACAATTCGGATTGGCACCAGCCCTGTTTTTTCAACGCTTTATATGCCAAAGGTCAGCGCCGAAATAATCCAAACAAACCCGGGGGTCAAAATCGAATTAACTAATGGAGTTTTGGATACTCTTATTCCTAGTCTGCTGCAGGGCGACCTCGATATTATCTGTTCTGCTCTAGACTTTCCAGATCATCCTGGGATCGTAAAAGAACATCTTATTAATTTTGAGCACGCAGTTTTCGCAAGAGACGATCACCCATTAGCCAATCATACGGATATCGATGCAACGGATTTAATGGCTTATGAATGGATAATGCTCGCCCAAGACCATATTGCAATTAGTCGCCTCCGCTCCTACTTCTTGGCCAATGGCATTAGCCCGCCCCGTATTGCCATGGAGACGAATTCCTTTGAAACAGCTTTTTCGGTAGTCAAAGAAGGCGATTTTCTAACCAGCGCAAGTTTATCCATGGTTAATTTTGCACAATCTTCCGGGCTGACTTTGCTTCCCACTAAAGGAACGCTGTGGCATTTCCCCGCGGGTGTCGCTTACCGCCGATCCACTTCCAGGCCGACACCAGTTATCTCCGTCATTAACAGCCTAAAAAAAGCAATCGGTTTTAGGGTGTTAGGTTAGGCAGCCTGGGCATTCAAAATGCGCCAAACACTTTCAGATGTGGCTGGCATGGCTATATCATCAACACCCAGCGCATCGGTAATGGCACCAATGACAGCCGGCGGTGCTCCGACCGTCCCGGTTTCGCCTGCACCCTTAACACCTAACGGATTTGACTTTGTTGGTATGGACATATTCGCAATTTCGAAATGTGGAAAATCATCTGCCCGTGGCATACAATAATCCAGGAATGACGCTGTAAGCAATTGGCCGGAATCATCATACACCATATCTTCCAATAATGCCTGACCAACCCCTTGCGCCACTCCACCATGAATTTGCCCTTCTAAAAGTAAGGGGTTAATAACAGTTCCAACATCATCTACTATTATCATGCTGGCAAGTTCAACTTTACCTGTCTCTAAATCAATTTCAACCTCGGCAATCTGGCAACCATTTGGAAAATTTCCCATACCCGGATTAAACTCACCGGCAGCGTCTAACCCCATAGGTAAATGTGGTGGCCACATCATCGGTGTATACGATATTTTGGCTATCTCAACGATATTGATTTTCTTATCAGTACCCGAAACAATAAATTCACCCTCGTCAAATTCAATATCACTTTCGCTAGCTTCCAAAACGTGGCCAGCAATTTTCTTGCCCTTTTTAATTATAATATCTGCTGCATTTCTAAGTGCGGATCCGCCGACTGTCATTGACCTAGAACCAACAGAACCACGGCCCATCGCAACTTTGTCTGAATCACCTTGCATTAAGTGTATGCTTTCATACGGAACTCCTAGAAAATCAGAGACCATTTGTGAATAAATAGTTTCGTGCCCTTGGCCGTGTGAATGAGTTCCCGCAATAATACTGACATCTCCGCCTGGATCAAAACGAATTTCCATGCGCTCATTAAACGGAGCCGCTGATTCCATATAAACAGCGATACCACGCCCACGCATTTTTCCCCGTTTCAATGCCTCAATTTTACGCGCGTCAAACCCTTCCCAATCCGAAATTTTAATTCCTTTATCCATAACGGCTTCAAAATCTCCGCAATCCAAATTAGGCATTAATGCTGTTTGGTATGGCATTTGTTCTGCTTTGACTAAATTTCGGCGACGGATTTCGATTGGGTCAATATCTAGCTCCCGCGATGCAATGTCCAAGAGACGCTCTAAAATAAATGCAGCTTCTGGCCGACCAGCCCCCCTGTAGGGCGCAGTAGCGCCCATATTAGTGAACAGACAACGGGTCGTTACGTCAATTGCTGGAATAGCATAAACACCAGAAAGCAGGATTGAGAAAAACATCGGTGGGATGCCCGCACTTGGATTTAAATAAGCGCCAACATTGTAATCAGCAGAAATTCGAAGCCCCGTTACCTTGCCCGCCCCATCCAGGGCCATTTCACAATCCGCGATGACATCACGTCCATGGCTGTCACTCATGAAAGATTCTAGACGATCACCAACCCATTTGACTGGACGGCCGGTTTCTTTTGCACCCCATAGAACCAGGATATCCTCTCCGTACGCCCCACCTTTCATTCCAAAACCACCGCCCACATCCGGTGATATAACCTGTAACTTGGCCTCTGAAATTTTTAACAGTTCATGCGCTAATTCTTCTCGTACCCGGTTAGGTCCTTGGTTCCCGCCATAAAGCGTGTATTTTTTCTCACCACGTTCATAAAGGCCAATGGAAGTTCTGGGTTCTATCGAGTTTGTATTTACACGATTGTTCGAAATCGTTGCTTTAATAACATGAGGTGCCGAGTTTATAGCCGCCTCAACACCAGGTCCATTACCAATCTTATACGTGAAAGAAATATTGTTATTCGTGTTCTCCCAAACTATAGGAGCTTTACCACTGCGGGCCTGGGCAGTGCTCGTTACTGCTGGCATGGCCTCATAATCAATCTTTATTAATTCCGATGCATCTTTTGCCTGCTCAAGCGTTTCAGCAACAATAAAAACCACCGGTGCACCAACACATTTGACAACATCTCTAACCAGCGCCCCGTGAGGTCGTTGAACTCCGGCTCCCCCCCCCATTAACATCGGCATCATTGTACCACAGGCAATATCCCCATAACCAGAATTGGCATAATCTTCGCCGGTTAAAATGGAAATTACACCCGAAGCTTTTTTGGCAGACCTCACATCTATGGAATTAATTTTAGCATTCGCATATGGTGACCGCAAAACATAGCCATAAGCCATGTTAGACAGTTCTATATCACCTACATACCGACCTTGACCGGTTAAGAACTTGGGGTCTTCTTTACGTGTTACTGGTTGACCAATGCCGAATTTCATGTTGCCGCCCTGCTATGTTATTCCACGGTAAGTTTTATTAGTTCATAATTATACCTTATAATTTTTGAAAAAATACCCTATTTTAGCCCTACCAACTAATTATTATTGGGAATTATGAATTCTACAAACCTCATTCTCCCTAAAGCTCACAATACCAAAAGGTGGCCTGCATAGAACCCAAAAACACAAAGTACCCTTATCTTAGTCGACCCAATCCACCCCTTCGAGTTTGCGATATGTGGGAAACGAGCAATAATGTTAATCAATTAGCACACAGCCACTCAGAAGAGACATTTGGAATAATGGATAATATTCTCCATGGTAAAGAATATTTTTTTTTGAGCACTTCACGTCGCGGATGCACATTTCTTCTGGTGCTATCGGCGCCAACAAATAATTATTCCACGATCTATCCGGGTTCACTTACAGTATAGCTCACTTTAAGCGCATCTGCGCCCGAACCAGTGTCCAAAAATTATTTTCCTACGAAAAAAAATTAGACAGCTTGGCTAAGGAAAATTAACTGGCGTCAGGCTGGTTTTCTGGCAGAGCTTTCTCGAAGGCTGGAAGTACTTGACATGCTTCTTCGATCTTCAAAAGTGTTGTAAACCTAGATAAATCACACTCATTACGCCGTGCATTAACCATCTGAGGGATTAAACAGGCATCAGCGATTGTTGGCATATCGCCATAGCTGAATAAACCCTTTGGTCCTTGATCATAAAGTTTTTCGTAAGCTTCAAAGCCAATTTTAATCCAGTGCTCGATCCAAACTTTTCGATTCTCAGGTGTAACGACCATTTCATCTACAAGATAAAGCCTAACACGCAAATTATTGATCGGATGAATATCACAGGCCACTATATTAGCGAGTGCACGGATTTGTGCGCGGTCGACAGCATTTCCGGGCAAGATACTCGGATCCGGATAAACCTCCTCAATATATTCCATGATAGCCATGGATTGAATCAAAGTAATTCCCCCATCCGTTAGGGTAGGAATTAAATTCTGAGGGTTAAGTTCTGAGTAGTCAGCCCCAAACTGCTGGCCACCATCTTTTGAGAGATGGATCGGAATTTGATTATAGTCCAATTCTTTTAAATTG
>Ga0114994_10000182_pt1 | contig 37262 bp, 21 predicted proteins | sample ArcticOcean_MG_C_9_FD_87043 | JGI IMG/M metagenome (GOLD analysis project Ga0114994, IMG submission 87043) | Marine microbial communities from western Arctic Ocean - ArcticOcean_MG_CB2_152 | ecosystem: Environmental > Aquatic > Marine > Oceanic | place: Arctic Ocean: Canada Basin | collected...
CGCAGCTCCGTCGAAACTGGGGCGCCCAGCTCGAGCGCGGGCGCCGTATTGGCCAAAGCGACCGCCGCCTCACCGAGAGCTTCGCACGACGCGGACGCCACGTACCGGTCGCGCGCCGCCAGGACTGCCTCGAGGCTCAGGGCCCGCGTCTGCGGGGCGAAGAGCCGCCCACAATCTCTGAGCTCGATGGCGTGTTCGCGCGCGTCCACGACAGCCGACAGCGCCACCTTGGTCAGGGTCGAGTCGTGCCCGAGGGACCGCACAGCCGCGCCGAAGGCGTCGTCGAGCCGCGCGCGGCCCCGCATCACGTGGGGCGCGTGGTTTTGGAGAGCCTCGGCCAGACCCTCCGCCGGAGCGCCCCCGGCCCAGAAGCGCGGCGCGAGTCCCGCGTTGGCGCACGCACTTAAGGAACGCACCACGCTCAACTTTTCACCGCTGCAGACGAGTGCGTGGAGCTCGCGCCGGGCCCCCGCCGAGGCCGCGTTGCGGGCCACGGCGCATTTGGCCGTGCGCACTAAGAGCGGCAGGTGCTCCGCCGCGACATTACTATTCGAAGCGACCTCCGACAACGGCGCGTCGTGGAGCGCGGGCGTCGTCGGTAATAGACTTCGGGCAAAGGAGGCCGTGCGACTTCTAGATTTCTTTCGTAGTGGCGAGTCCGTGACGCGCTTGCGTGTGCACCCGGACGAGTCGCTGCTATCGGAGAGTGCGTCGCACACCGAGGTCGGCGAGGCGCAGGGCACCGCCTCGGACCGCCGGACGTCGAGCGCGCGGTGGACCTCGTCCGCCTTGGCCTGCAGCCGCGCGTCGTTTCGCAAGTCCGCGAGGTCCGCGTTGGCGTGGCCCGAGGCGAGGACGGGTAGGTCCCGTAAGTCGACCACGCGGTAGACGGCCGTGGGCCGGCGCAGCACGTGGTGGGCCATTGTAGGGGCGGTCGCGAGGGCTTCCTGCGCCGCTGGCCGAGTGGACGGCGTCCTGCACGTGTGTGGAGATTTGCCTTCTCTGGGGGCAGCCTCTGTCTGCGCCCCTGCTGCGCGCGCCGCCGGTGCTCGGGATGCAGGCGTGTCGCACCGGGATCCGAGCGACCACACGAGGCGGTTGTGACAGCCCTATTGGCCGAAGGCGAGGCCAAGAGGCCGGATTTTGCGCGCCAGCTCTGCGAAAGCCAAGATATTTTGAAGGAGAGACGCGCCAAAAAAAAGGCGCGTGCTGCGGCCGCCCGGTGTCTCCCGGCAACCGGGGAGCCAGGGCTGCTGGGACGAGTGCATCGTCGTGGGCGCTTGAGTTCCGGTCGGCGGTCGCGCGCCGACGCGCGTGATTGTACTCCACATGGGCACTCCCCTCCACGCTATCGATTATTCGCACGGGTGGGGGTTAGGAAAGCCCACCGCGAAGGGGGCGAGTAGAGAAAATACACTACAAAATTACGCCCGCCGGCGCGCGGCGCACCCGCGGCCTAAAAAACGCGAGCACGCGCGGCCCGCCGGCCTCCGTCGCCGTTCGCACGAAGGCCACGCACTTGGCAAATGCATACCCGCGGACGTCGTCCCCGTTCACTTTGACCAGCGTGTCGCCCTTCCTCACATTCAATTTGGCGGCGGCGCCGGCCACTGACGCCACCACGCACGCCTCGTCGCCGTCCGGCGCCGTCTTCGCCTCGAGCTCCAGCCCCATGGGCCCCTTGCCAAAGGTCGCCACGACGCGCGTGGGGTCGCGCTTCGCGGCCGGAGGCGCCGCGGCCTTCTTCGCCTCGAAGAAGGACTGCCGGGGCGCGGCTTCGCCTCTCCTCAAAGCCCGCTCTCTTAACACGCGGCGGTGCGCGGCGAAGTCGCTCGTGCGCCGCGAGGAGGCCTGGTCCGCGTGGCGGTTCCGGGCCGCCGCCGCGGACCGCAACCGCCGCTGCCTTGCTTCGCTTTGTGTAGTGAGGGCCGCGGCGGTTTTGCGGTCGTTCTTCGCGCAGACGTCGAGCGTATCCCCCACGGCCCGCTGCCAGGCCCGCTTGGCGGCGTTCGCTTTGCGCTGTCGGGCCTTGCGGTCCTCCGTCGGAACGCGCGCGGGTGGCGCCGCCTTCTCGGCCGCGAAGGCTCGCCGCGTTTCCACCGTCTCGAGCCGCTCGAAGGCCCAGCCCAGCGCCTGGAACAGGGCCGTCGAGTCCCAGGCGTTCTTGTCGGGGTGGAAGCGTCGGGCTCGACTCCGGTACGCCCTTTTGACCGACGCGTCGTCCGTCGCCGTCCCGAGGCCGAGGCAGGCGTGGGGGTCGGCGTCGAGCGTGCGGAGCAGAGGCGCGGCGCCCGTCGCATCGCCGGCCGCCAGGAGGGCGGCGGCGGCGTCGAGGGGGTCCCGGGGCGCCTTGGCCATCCTATGGGACAGCAGCCCGTTCTTCGCCCGTCTTTCGCTTGCCGTGCGGCGCAGCGGTGCGGTGCGTCGTACGCTAGCGCGGGCAGCGCTACTGCACGCTATCCACCGTACCGATCGACGCGCTGCGCGGCCTGCGCCGAACTGCCGAAGAAACTCGTGATTCCAAGAATAGCGGCGCCGAGTGAGGCGGCCCGGGGGTCCCCGCGCATCCTCGGACGCGTGGGACGCGCAAGATACGGCTCGCCCGGCTCCATTGCTTTCAAACTTTAAATTTTGGCCAACTCTTTTGCAGGGCTGCCTCCTCTCCTACGCTATCTCCCGGCCGAGCCGTCGGGCACACACGCAAAGCAACCGCGACGGCATTAGAAGCCGTCTCCAGCTCTGCCCGGCGCCACGCCATCGCTGCCCCAGGAACCCATGAGCTCCCTCGAGGCGCTGCAGGCCGAGAACGCGCGCCTGGAGGCCATCCAACGCGAGGACCCCTTGTCGTATGACAAGCTGGCGCAGCGCGCGGCGCGGAAGCGCGCCGGGGACGATCCGTTACTCGCGGACCTCGGCGTCCTCGAGGAGCTGCAGAGCCTCATGCGCAAGTCGGCGTCAAAAAGATTAGAGGCGGCCGCGACGCGGAAACAAAGAGGCAACGACGCCTTCCAAGCGGGCGACGCGGACAAAGCTTTGCGGGCGTACCTCGAGACGCTCTGGTTATTGCGGGCTTTACCAACCTTCGACAGCATGCCGCCCTGCGACAAGCGCGTGCCGTGCGGCCAGGACGCGGCCCCGTTCCTCGGGGAACGCGCCGATGGTTTAGATGAGAAGAATACGTTACTGCGATCGTTGCACGTGAACGTGTGTGCTGTTTCTTTAAAACGTAAGGACTGGGTTTTGGCGCAAGCGGCCGCGGAGCACGTGCTAACCTCAAAGACGTGTCCTACGAAAGAGTGGCGGCTCGCCGTGCGGCGCCGCGCCAAGGCGCTGACTGAACTGGGCGTGGCGGAGGTGGCGTGGATGCGGGAGGCGCCGCCCGTGCCGGCGAAAGTGGTAGTGACGAAGCCTTCAAAACTCGCCGGGGGCTTCTTCTCTGCTAAGTCGACGAAATCCAAACTTGGCGAGACGCGCGTCGCGCCGCCGCGAGTCCCCAAGAAGCGGCCGACGAGCGTGGCCGAGGACGAGTTAATGGAAGGCGATGAGGCGCTGAAAGACTATGCGCAGCGCGTGGCGTCCGGGCACGCTTACGCGCCGGGGAAGCACCCCGAGGACGGGAAGGACGTGGAGTTTTGAGTAAGGGCGGTGTGTTGTGAGTGCTATGTAACGACACTGAATTATACTATACACACACCCCCTCACCCCAACGCCCCACGTGGCCGCTTCAACCCACCGCCCCCGCCTCCGTACCGTCTCATAAAATCGACGAAGTCGGGTATGCCGTCAGGCTGCTCGTTGATGTTATCGTAGAAGACGTGATGTGACGGCGTGCAGCCGCACCTAGCGTCTTTCGTCCCGCATTGGTAACAAAACTGATACCCGCAGCGACACTTCATCTTGTCGCAGCCGCTCGCTTTCACGACTCCCGAACCACATCGGTCGCACCGCCGCACGCCGGCGTCCTTCAGATATTTCCGCGAGGCCTCGTCCATGTCCTCCCGGACGTCGCACGGCCCCTGGTGCCAGGGCTTACCGCAGCAGAGACACGACACGAGACCGCAGCGGCTGCACGCTAACCGCGGTGGCCCATCGGCCGCCGTCCACGACACCACAAACCCACAATCCGGCGCCGGGCACCGGTAGAGGTCAGGGACGGCGTCGACCGCTTTGTCGAGCGACAGGCGCGCCGCGCGGTCTGCGGCGCGCGGCCCGGCGATCGCCCGGACGTCAACTAACGCCAGCGGCGTGCGACACCCAATCTCGGGGCACAGGCAGCCGTCGCGGTCGCTCGCCTTCACTAAGCGCTCGGCGCACTCCCTATGCGCCTCGTGACCGCAGGCGCGCAGTTTGATACCGTCCGCGGCGTCGACGTCGCACAAACAGATGGCGCAGGCGCCGCCGCCAGCCACCGCCTCGCCGTTGTCGGAGCGGCGCCGTTTCGCAGTGGTTTCGTCCTCCGAGTCCGACGAGGCGATTTCGAGCGGCGCCTCGGCCTTGCCGGTACCACTTTTGACGCGCGGCGTTGCTGGGAGAGAGACCTGGGCGGGCTCCGCGGCATCGACGTCGATGGCGGACGCTAGAGACGCCATGGACTGCTGGAAGAACGCAGAGCGCTCTCCGGACTGCGGTCGTAGAGCTCTCTGGGTGGAGGTTACGCGGCGCGAAGCGGTCGGGCTGCGAAACAAGCACTGTGATAGCGCGCTGTCGCGTAACTTTAGGCTGCCGCGCGTGCGGTGCCACGAGTTAGAGAGTTCAGAATGAGCTGCGAAAACCCGTCTGGACGATTGCCTACAGGCGTGCGCCTACAAACCCCGAGTTGACTATATTAACTTGATGAGGCTGGTTAATCAATCCAATTACAGTTCCCGCCCCCGCGAGAACAGGTCCTCCTCGGACGGCGGCGGCGGCGCCCGCCCCCACCGCGACGCGCGCGCCGGGCACGACCGCGGGCACCGCGCCCGGTCGGCCGACGACCGGCACTGCGACCGCCGGCAGGACACGTGGTCGTCCAGCCACCTCACGTCCCACGTCCATGCGTCCACGACCACGTCCCTTTCTGAAGTGACGATGTGGCTCCGCAACAAAACACCTGAAGGCAGCGCCACCCTATCGCCGGACGCCTTGTCCCGAGCATCTAGTCTTTCATGAGCCGTCGCTAAACAAAAGGAGAAGCGGTGCGTCGGGAACGTTCCGGATCTAAACTCTCCTCCAGGCTTTAAGTGTGAAATAACTTTCCCGTAGCCGTCGTCGTGGGGGTCGTGCCAGTACAGGACGACCTCCGGGTTGCTCTTGGCATTTTTAAAAACAACGTTCACCTTCAACTGCTCAGTGGCCCAAGTTTCGTACGATGAAGGCGTCCGCCGCCGAAAGTAGTGCGACGTGACGTCCTTGGCCCGGAGCCCCGCGCCCCGCCGTATCGAAATGAAGGTCGGGCACTGGTTCGGGTCAAGCGCTCCTTGGGCCCCCAACTTCGTCGCCAGTTTCAGGGCGTCGTCCGTGAACTGCCCGGGGGAAACGTCCGTCTTGAAGTAGCGCACGTGCGAATCCCAGCGCCGGTCGCCCGTCTTCGCATCGTCGAGGTCGACCATGGGGTGCGGGAAGCGCAGCTCCCGGTCGAGGCGGTCCTCGCAGGCGCCGGACGTGTAGAACGCGTGGAACACGTGCTTTGTGGCTTTTCCCGTGTCCGGGTTTAGCGCGGCCTTTCGTAAACGTGATAAGGACGAGATCCTTCCTACTAATCTTTGGGCCTTCAGGACGTTGGGCGGCAAGGGCGGCGGCGCTCTAGGTGGTGGCCGCCTTCTTACAGGTTGTCGTCCTCTACTCTGGAAGCCCTGGAAGCCCCCGCCGAAACCGTTTCCGAAATGTTGCGGTCGTTGCGGTCGGCCGAAGGTCTGGTCGTACTGGCGCTTTTTGGTCGGGTCGCTGAGGACTTCGTTCGCTTCGGCGACTAAAGAAAACTTTTTGGCGGCTTTTTCATCGCCCGGGTTTTTGTCCGGGTGGTACTTCTTGGCCGCATTTCGATAAGCCGTCTTGAGCTCCTTGGCGGAGAAGCCCTTCTTGAGCTTCAACAGTTTATAGTAGTCCGTTTTCGTGTCGCCGGGGTGCCTGGGGCCGTTGGCGTGGACGCAGAGGGCGAGCAGGAAGGCGAGGGGGCGGGCGCGCATGGTGCCGTGCGTAGCGCAGCGCAGCGCTGATGAATGCGGCCTTGCCACGCCGCGTGTTTAAAAGGCTGGAGCACCCTGGGCCGGGAGCTTTGTGTGCTGCGTTGCCGCGGACGTTCTTCCGAGCTAGGCGTCGACCGACAGGTAGGCTCGCAACACGAATTCCGCTGCACACTCGCTGGACGCAGAGGTTAATGTGGCTGTAATTTCAAAGACCACGCGTCGGGCTTTTTTTTCAGGCGCAGGTATTTCTCGCGGGCATTGGCCGCATATGTCCTGGATTTGCTTGTTGGCTACGCGCGCAATCGTGAGCCGTTCAAGCGAACAACGTCGCGTCACACGAGCCGTCTTCTCAGCCAGCTGCGTGACCAGTGACCGCTGTGCAAGGAGGCCGGTGCTACGGTGAATGGCAACCGCCCGGACCTGCGCGTTGCTGGTGCTGGTCGCCCGCTGCGTCTCCGCGTTTGCCATTCCCCGGGCGACCGCCTCGTCGTCGAACATGAAGCTGCGGAGCGGCCTCAGGATGAGTGCCTCCGGCGGCGCCACCGGCCTTCGCATCCCGCAGCCCGCAACGCTCGCGACGAGCGCGGCGCTAGTGGCGACGGGCGGCGTCTACCTCCACGCCAAGCTGACGGCCACCGCCGTGGCTTCAGTGGCGAACCCGCGCATGGCCGAAGGTTTAGCCTTCTCCTTCGCCGCGTTGTGCGGCAACACTGCCGCGTCCTTATTAAGGAAGCAGGTCTCCCGATCTTCGAAAGTGAAACCGGCCGAGCAAGTGGGCCTCGCGACGGCCCTCCAGGGCATCGTGGCGTGCCTCTACTGCTACCAGCAGGGCCTTTTTAGTACGGCCGTCACGTCCGCGTTCCTAGTGCCGGCGGTCGGGAGCGCCGTTTTGAACGCCTTCACGAAGACGTTAGAAACAAAAGCCTACGCCATCACAGACGTCTCCTTGTGTGCTCCTTTCTTAGCCTTCGATCCGGTCATGCAGTTCTTATTACCAGCTTTGTTCGCCCCTCTCGCCTGCAAAGCCTTCGGCATTGGTTGTGGCATCACCACGAACTTCCCGCCCTACCACCCGCTCGCGGTGTTCTGCGTCGGCACCGGTGCGTACTTACTCGCTTCGGTCGCCGCGAAGGCCGCCGCCGCGGCGAAGAAGATCGACTCGAAGGCAAAAGTCTCGAAGACGTGGAACGGCCTGCCGATCGGGGCCTGGATGATTTTAGGGAACTGTGCTATATATTCGATTACTTCACGCTTAGACAAACTCGCGGTGTTAGCGGCGGGCAAAACTTTATACTACGCCTACGGCCGCGTCATCATGGCCTCGACGTGCTTCATCGGGGTCCGACCCGGGAAACAAGCTTTTAAAGAACTCACGCAATCGAAGGTCGCGCCGCTCGTCCTGGCCACGTGCGCGGCGGAAGCCGTGTACATGCTCGCGCTCTACCAGGCGTTCGCGTGCATCTCGCCGGTGTACGTGACGGCCATCAAGCGGGGCGGCGGCGTGTTACTCGCGTCGGTGGCGAGCATGTTCTTCTTCAAGGAGCCCTTGGCGGGGCGCGGCTTCCCCATTGCGGCCATCGTCGCGGGCGTCGTGGCGCTCTGCCTCTGAGGCGCGTAAGGGGCATCAATTCATCAAGGATCTTCGCGGCGGAGGCGTTGAGGGGTCGTGTGCGTCTTCGGCTAGCCCTCCGTTTTCGTGCGGCGTGCAGAGTGTGCGGAGCGGAGTGGGTGCCGCGAATAACTACAGTCAATTCGGGATTAAATCGGGTTTTCCATGCGTGCGGGTTTTAAGCTCAACTTGCTTTAGATATCAGCGAGCAACAGCGAGCAAGTAGCCATTATAGCCAAGGGCGAGAGCTCGCGCCGGCACAGCATATTCCCAGTGCAACGCAGATAATAGCGCGCTCGGCCAGCCAAACCCACACAAAGCGTTGGGAGAGCGGTCTCACATTGGCAGCATCGACGTCGAGCGCAAAGACAATGGCGGACCCGCCGCGCCCGCCCGGCTTCCCGCCGCACCAGATGTGGCAGCAGTACGGCCGGCCGCCCAACCTCACGGGCGCATTGTGGCCGCAGGCGCCGCCCCCGCCGCGCGTCGTCGTGCGCCACCAGCCGCTCGGCCAGCCGCGGCCGAGCGGCGACCCGCAGCGCGCCGCGCTGGAAGCGGGTGCGGGCTTCCCGCCCACGGCCGCGGCCTTCGCGGCCTCCGCCGCGCCGCCGGTCTACAGCGTGGGCCATGGTCGCGGCGGCCTCTGGAGCGGGTCCGAGGAGGCTTTATTGAACCAGCTGGTGGGCGAGCTCGAGCGGAACGCGTGGGCCACGGTCGCTGAAAGGCTGGGCACGCATCGGACCGCCCGAGCGGTGGAGCAGCGGTGGCGCGACGCGCACCCCTCGGCCCCGCGCTGGACCGCCGACGAGGAGGCCAGATTGCGAACAGTAGTGACCCAGCTGCGGACGCAAGGGCGAGCGGCCGTAGACCAGGGCTGGCCCGCGGTCGCCCGGGCCCTGGGCACGCACCGGTCGCCCGTAGCGGTCGAGACCCACTGGCAGACGATGGGCACGCACGGCTCCCTGCCGCCGGCGCCGCGGGTTGTGCTGCGCCTGGCGCCCGCTGGAAGTCATGGCGTGCCGCCGCCGCGCGTCGTGGTGCGGGCGACGCCGGTGTCCCGACCCCCGGCGAGTTCGGGTAGGACAGAACGGGTCTGGTCGAGTGACGAGGAGACGCAGATGAAGCACCTGGTGGGCGAGCTGGGTCTGGGGTCCTGGGGCCTCATCGCGCTGCGCTTGGGGACCAATAGACCGGCCAACCAGGTCGAGCAGCGCTGGCGGTCCAGCTTCTCCACGAAAGCGACGGGGCAGCAAGCGGGGGCCTCCGGCTCCCGGGGCGTGCGGCATCCGCCGGCTGCGGCGCCGCGGCCGGCGCCGCCGGTCTACCGGCCGCCCGGGGTCGACGCGGTCTTACAGGCGGGCTTGGACGTGGCGAGCGGCGCGTTTGATGTATCGAAGCCGACGCGTGCGACGGACGCGGATGCCAATGAGTTAGCTACGGTCTTGATTCGACTGGACGGTGCTTTGAACGATCTTGCGAAAGATGGCCGGGCGTTGATCCAGCGAAGGGAGGAGGCCGTGCGTCAGTTAAAACGAGCGCAAGACGCCTGCGACGGGGCCCACCAGTGCCAGAAGGCGGAGTTGATTCTGGCGCAGACGCGCGTTGATTTACCTGGAGGGAAGGAGGTCTTGGACGCGGTCGATAGTCACTGGGCGCGCGTATACCGGAGCCACGCTCGCAGGGTGGCAACCGCTAGAGACGACCTGGACCGGCTGGAGGCGGCCTTGGTGGACTGCCTGGGCAAGCTGGAGGGCGGCGGCAAGGTTGGGTCGCGGGCCACGGTCTTGCTGCCCAAGCCGGCGCCCGCCCCGCGGGGGCGCCCGCGGTCGCCCCGCGTGCAGCCGAACCAGTACACGTCGCCCGCGGCGCTCCCGCCGCCGCACGCCGGGGAGCGGCCCGTGCTACTCGGTGCGCGCCCCGCGGCCGCCAACGGGTCGGCGGGGCTGCGCCCGCCGACGGCCCGCATGACCGGGCTGCGGCTGACGCAGGCGCAACGAGCCCCCCCCGCGCCGTCCGCCGCGGCGCCGGCCGCGAAGCGGGCCCGCGTCGGCGCGCCCCCCGGGGCCTCGACGAACGCCATCCCGGCCCTGAACGGCGCCGGCGCGGCGGGCGGCGTCGAGCGTAAGTGTTGTGAACACAGTAAACGAGTTACACTAGAAGTACCCGGGCAGCACCTCCTTGACCTCGACGTCGTAGACGAGGCCCACGCCGGGGGGCAGGTCGATGCCCGGCGGGGCCAGGTTCGCGGGTACCAATAACCGCCGCTTCCCGCCGGTCCGCATGCCCTTGATGCCCTGCTCGACGCCCTCGCAGAGCACGTTCTGGAAGGGCCGCTGGCCCAGCTTGAAGGCCACGGGTTTTTCTTGTTGATTGTCGAAGATCACTTTTTCGGTGTTGCCGATCGACACGCGAATGGCCAGACCGATGACGGGGCCCGGCAGGCCGATGGCGTCGCCCGCCCGACCCACTAAGGATTCCGTGTACTTCAAGCCACTGGCTAAAGTAACGACCTCGTTCGTGCCTGCCACGGGCTCCGCGGTGCTAATGCCCTTGACGATCTCGCTGCCCTCCACAGCTAATAAGATGCCAAAGATGGCCAGGCCGCCCGCGAGCCCGAAGCGCCGGCTCAATTCCCGCGTCGTGCTCAGGACGGGATCAAACTGGTTGAAGCCCGGGCCCGAGCTGTCCACGAGCTTGTTGACGTCGTACTTCGCGGGCTTCGCGGGCGCCTCGGGCTCTGCGGTCGCCTCGTCCGGTGCGTCGTCGGGCGTCGAGCGGCGCGGCACGACGAGGGACCGGCGTGAGGGGAGCTGGTACGCACTGCAGGTGCCGGCGGCAAGGGTGCTGAGCAGCGCGAGGCGCATCGTTGCGGCGATATTCGTTGCGGAGTCGTTCAAAGAACCTTTCGAGGAGGTGCTGCGTTGTCTAACTCGGTTGCACGGTGAGATTGCACTGATAAAACTGGGAATCAAGTTGTCCTCGTCATACGGCCAAAAACCCGCAAGTTTTTGGAATGCTCCGCTTTCCTTTAAGTGCTCTACCGAAAGCTCACTCACCACTCTTCAGCGGGCAGCTGGTGCCGGGCCTTCCAGCGCGGGTTTCCAGGGCCAAAACACAAGGCGCCACACTTGGACAAGCACAATGATCCTCACGCATTGCGCCGCCTGCGCTGCCCCGCTCCCCCCACTGTCGGCCAAGCAATGCAGTCGCTGCAAGACGCGCTACTGCGGGTCGGCCTGCCAGGAGCAGCACTGGAAAGAGGGCGGCCATGACAAGCTCTGCAAGAAGATCAGGAAAGGTGGCGGTGCCGAGCAGCACAATGCGGACAAAAATATAAGGAGGCCGTCGCGGCCGCGGTCGAGAAATGCACCGACACGAAAGGCCAGACGTGCTACATTTGCACGGAGGCCGTCCACTGGAAAACGAAGGAGGGCCTCGTGCGCGGGTGCTCGTGCCGCGGGACCTCGGGCTTCGCGCACGTGTCGTGCTTGGCGGAGCAGGCGAAGGTTTTGGTCGCGGAGGCCGAGGAGAACAATTTGGATGTAGAACCGAGGTGGACGCCGTGGCTGACCTGCGGCCTCTGCGAGCAAAATTACCACGGCGTTGTTTATGGCGCGCTCGGATGGACCTGCTGGAAGACTTATGTGGGGCGGCCGGAGGCGAACTGGACTCGAATCAACTCGATGATAATGCTTGGGGCCGGGTTAAGCGATGCAAAGCACTTCCTTGACGCGTTGTCCGTGCAAGAGGCTGAATTGTCTATGCTGCTGCGCGTTGGCGCAGCAGAAGAAATGATGCTCAACGTGCAGACCAATATTTCGAACACGTATGCTAAGATTCAAAGGCTTGAATCGGCCCTACTTATTCGACGAGACGTATACTCCGGACGTTTGAAGCTCACTGGCGAAGAACATTTACATACCCTCGGAGCAGCCTACAACTACGCGGTATCTTTAAGACAATCCAGTCGCTACAAAGAAGTCAAGGCACTAATGCGCAAAACGATGCCTGTGGCGCGACGTGTTCTCGGGGAGAGTCATGAACTCACGCTCAGGATGAGAAAGAGTTACGCTCTCGCGCTCCACGAGGACGCCGGCACCACGCTCGGCGATCTCTGCGAGGCTGTGACGACGCTCGAGGACACGGATCGGATCGCGCGCCGCGTTCTTGGCGCCGCGCACCCAAACGTAGAGGATCTTGGGATTCGCCTGCGAGATGCGCGAGCGGCACTCCGCGCCCGCGAAGCGTAAGAAAACCACACTCATACCTTACCCGACCGGCGGCGGCAGCGGCGTCCGCCGGCGCCGGCGCCGCCGCGCGCGCTGCTCGGGCACCCGCAGGTCGAGCACGTTTTCCTCCCGGTGCGAGATCTGCACGGGCGCGCGCGCCGCGAAGTAGCCCTTGAGGCCCTTGCGCGCGCCCGCTTTTGGCGCGCGCCGCAGGGCGTCGTCGAAGCGCACGGGCCGTAATGAACAGTCGGCGCAGACCGTGAGGATGTCCCGTTCCTGCAAAGGGCCCGTCGCTTCGGCCAGCGCAAATAACGCGTTCCGGGCGAGCTTGGCGGCGCACTCGAACGCATCACAAGCGACCGCGGGAGCCGAATGATACGCGAAGCGGTCCACGGCTTCTATGGAAAGAGGCGTGGCGCCCGGCGCGGCGAACTGGAGCACCAGCGGCGGCGGCACACTGTCGAAGCCGGCGACCGCCCGGTGCAGCGTCTGCAACGCGCCTTGCTCCGCGACTGTGAGTTGGCGCGCGCACTTCGGCAGGGAGACGTACAATCGGCCTCGTAAAATCACAATGAGGACGCCGCAGGGGTCCCTTCCGCTCAGCCGGTGGCGCAACGCTGATGCCGCTGCTTTGGAGCCGCTGATTGTGGAACTCCGCAACGCCTCCGTATGCTCCTCCATCAACGCCGACACGTTAGAGCCATCAAACACCGGCCCGCCTTTTCTGAATGCGAAGAAGTCCGGGACCCGCACGTTCACCGGGATCACGACGGTGGCGTTCGGGGCGGCGTCGGGCGGGAGCGCTCGTAACGCGCAGCGCGCCCCGTCCACGCCGAGGGCGTGGCTCCAGGCGCTTCGCACGCCCGCGGCGCTGGACAGCCCCGCGGCCCACCAGGGCTTGCGCTCGCCGGACCAGTGTAATACACCACTCAGTGCGGACCCGTTGGCCAAGCCCTGGGCGCAGCCGTGGCCGCCGCCCACCTGGCAGTTGTAGGTTTGGTCCAACTGCTCGAACCTGCCGCCCGTGGCTAGTACGAGCGGCGGATTTGTACCTAACGTAAAGGCCGGGCTCCGCAAGTTCAATTCGAGCCATTTCTCCACTTTCTCCGTGAGCTTCTGTTCGCGCCACCGTTCCAAGTGATACACCACAACGCCCGCGTTGAACGCATCCAGCGCATCGACATCCACGCGCGTCTCCCACAGCAGCTCCAGCGCGTCCGGGTCCGAGCAGTTCAGAAAGTGAGTGCCGCACACCGGCTTCGCGCGCGACACGGCACTTATTGCATGCGTGCCCGTCGCCAACGCCTTTTGAAGCATGCGCGTGATGTCCCCGACCACGACCGTGTCGCTGTCGAGCCACAGCACCTTTCGGATGGAGGCGTCTTTCAACACTTCTCTTAAGTAGAACCGCGCGTAGTTCAGCGAGTGGGCCAGGTAGCCCTTCTTGCCGTGGCGCACGCTTACTAGACGTGATACCCGTTGGGATGCGCCCGAGCCCTCCCACTCGACCACGCGCCAGTCCTGGGAAGGTAGCGCGCATTGTAACGCTTCCTTAAAATCATTCGTGTCTCGCGCATGCACGACGACATGGACCCGGACCGGCCCCGCCGCCCGCAGAAAGACGGACCGGGCGCAGGCCACCACGCCCAGGGCGTGCGAGCCGCTGCCGGCCACCACCACATGGGTCTGCTCGGCGGCGGCGGCGGCGGCCAGCAGCAGGAGTGCGAAGCGCATGGATGCTAGCTCATTTGGGGTGCATCACTACTGCTGCGCACATGAATGGGGCAGCATGGTGTTCTTGGGGCATTACTATCATGCTTGGCCAACACAAAATTATTGGCATCATGAAATTCACACGGCATTTGAATCACTCGCGGCAAGCAGTCCTCTTTCGTGCCATCAAGTGCTTTCAGAGCTGCCACGGACGAGTGCAGGGTGTTTTTTTTTAGCGACGGGTTTTCATTTGGGATCACGAGCAAAAGTCTGTTGACGCTCGAGCAAGCTACCCTCGGCCAGCCGGCGGGCGGAGGCCGCATCTCACAGCGTTCCTACGACCGTGGCGGCTTGTAGCTCGCTGCGCACCTCGTCGGAGGCCGCGAAACTGTTATAACAGACGCCTCCACGATGTCGGGCCTCAGACGCAAGCCGCTCACCCCAAAAACTCCAAACGTCGCCACCGCAGCACCGCCCAAGTCGCGCTCGCCGCCGCCGCGGCGCCGCCCCTCGCCGCCGGCCAAGCATGCGGCGCCAGTCGACGCGCTCCAGCTCCAGGCGCGCCTCGCGGCCTCGGAGATGAAGCGCTCCCTGCTCGAGCAGGAGAACGTCGCACTCCGGGCGGACGCGGAGAAGAAGTCGGCCACCATCGCCACGTTGCGCGCGGAGCTCGGCGCGGCGCGGCGCGCGGCCGTCGCCGCGGCGGCGACGGCGCCGGCCGCCGCGGCCGCCGCGGCCGCCGCGGTCCGGCCGCCCAAGGTCGCGTCGGTGAGCTCCGACGGCTCCGTCGACGCGGCGTCGCCTTTTGGCGAGCCCGTGCGCCTCGCGGCGGGCGCGCTGAGCGGCCGCGTGAACCCGACGGGCGCCGTCCTGGCGGGCCGCCACGCGCCGCGCGCGTCGAGCGCTATTTACGTGCCGCCGAAGCTCGCCGCTCCGACAAAAACGGCGCCGGCCTCGCCCGAAGCGAAGGTCCTGGCAGAAGGCTTCGTGCCCATCGAACCCGCGGTCGAGGCGCCGCCGCCGCCGCCGGTCGAGGCCGCACTGATTGCGCCGCCGTCGCCGCCACCGCCCGCTGAAGCGCCGGTCGAGGCGCCCGCCGATGCGCCGGCAGCCGAAGCGCCGGCCGTGCCGCCCGTGGAAACGCCGCCCGCGGAGGCGCCGCCGGCCCGAACGCTCCGCCGGTCGCCGCGCGCCGCCACGCCGCCGCCGGTCGAGGCAGCAGCCGCCGAGGCGCCGCCCGTCCCAGCGCCCGTCGAGGCCCCGCCGCAGAGGGCGAAGCGCGTCCCCAAGAAGACGACGGCGAAGCGCATCCCCAAGAAGCCGACGGCGCGGCGGCGGCGCAGCGTGCGCCTCGCCAGTGCCGACGCCGACGAGTCGCCCGCGGCGGCGCCCGCGGCGCCAGCTCCCGCGGCACCGGCGCCTGCAGAGCCCGCGCCCACGCCCGCGAAGAAGGTCGTGATCCGCGTGCCCGCCTCGAAGTCCCGGGAACGCGCCGCGTCGCTTACGGCACCGTCACCCGTGGCGCTGTCGCCCGCGCCGCCGGCTTCGGCTTCGGCGAAGAAGAAGGTCGTGATCCGCGCGCCAGTGCGCGTCAAGACGCCCAAGAGGTCGCCCGCGAAGCCGCGGACGCCCGCCAAGACGCCGACGCGGACGCCGAACAGACCGTCGCCCCACTCGCTCGTCGCGTCCGCGGCCGCAGCCTGGTCTGCCACCAAGAAGGCGTCGGCGAAGAAGGGCCGGCGGTCCTTCTCGTCGCCGGCGCGGACGCGGGATCTGCCGACGCCCCGGGAACCGACGCCCGCGGGCTGCCGCCGCCGATCGCGGTCGCCGCCACCTCCCTCTCGTCCGCCGACGCCCGGCTCGCCGGCGCGGCCGACGCCGCGCCGCAGCGCCCGGAAGGTGCCCGCGACGCCCGCGACGGTCGCGACCCACGAGACGGTGGCGACCGACGACTACGCGGGCGTCCTCGCCTGGGACGGGGACGCCGGCGGCGTGCTGGAGTGGAGCCCCCGGTCGTCGGCGTCGCCCTGGAAGCTGCCGACGCCGACGCCGACGCCGCCCAAGCCCCCGACGCCGCTCTCGAAGCCCTTGTCGGGCCCGCGCCTCAGCGAGGACTCCTACGGTTGTGGTGTATTAGCTTGGGACGGCGACGACGCCGCCGACGGGCTATTGGCGTGGAGCCCGCGCGCGTCCGTGGCGTCCGCGCACCCGCGGGCGTCGCTCGCGTCGACGGCGAGCCCGCGCGCGTCCGTGGCGTCTGCGGCGTCATTGGCATCCGTAGCGTCGCCGGTCGCCGCGACCACCTCCGCGGCCTCGGCCTTCGACCGGGCCGAGGTCACAATTAGCGCCGCGCTCCAGCCCTGGGTGGCCGCGGCGTGCGCGGCCGAAGCGGCGCTCACGCCGCCCGCGACGGCGGGGCGCGTGCGCTTCCGCCGGTGCGACTTCTCCTCCGTGGCGCCGCCGTGCGACACGGCGCGCGGGTCCGAGCGCGAGACGGAGGCCGCCGTCGCGGCCCTGGGCAAGGTCGCGGCCGCGGGCGACGCCCTCGGCGCTGCGCTGTGGACGGATGACAACGCCTGCGACGACGCGCGGCGGCTGCGGGACGCGCTGCGGGAAGTGTCGCAGGTCAAGGGTGAGGCCGGCGGCGCGGCCCACTTCTGGAGCGCGGAGCTTGACGCCATCCTAACGAGCGGTCGGGACGCGTCGCCGGTGCGGGCGCGCCTGGGCGAACTGTGCGTGTCGGGCCTGCGCTTCCATCTGCGGCGCCTCCTGAATCAACCTCCAGTGCCCCAGAACCCCAGTACGGACGCCGCGATCTACGACTGGAGCCGCTCGCGGGCGCACACCTTCATCCGGGTCGAGATATGCGTCAACGGCGAGCCGTCCGAGGGCGCGTTAGCGACGGAGGTCGCTTCCGCTTTGCAGGATCTGGGCCACGCGTCGCGCGCGCGCGCGGCCCCGGAGGCCCGCGGGCTACAACGCGTCGACGACCTGTCATCGTTAGCTCGAGGCGCCCTGGCGCACGCGTTCCTCCACTCGCTGCTCACGTGGCCGGCTTTGGACGGGGCCATCGGGGGCGCCGGCGGCTGGGCCCCGGTCGAGCGTCTGGCCGCGGTCCTGGTCGTGCACGCGCCTGCTTCATACGAGGTGTGGGCTCCCCTAGCGGACGTCGCTGCCCTGCGCGCGAGATTGCGCGCGGGCCTCGCGCCCGCGGAGGGCGAGAAGCGGGCGGCGCTGCGGGCCTTGCAAGCCATGGGGCGCGGGGCCGGCCCCGTCGCGCGCGAGGCCATCCGGGCCAACGCCGCGGCGTTTTCCTACGCGGAGTGCTGTCCCGCCGAGGAAGAGGATGAGTAAGGAGTAGCTATACCTAAGTTTACTTGACAAGGGCGTTCATCTTCTTCGCGATGCCTTGCATCTTGACCACTTCGGCTTTGGCCTGCTCGATAAACACGGCCGGCGGGGTCTGCTTGCCGCTGCCCGTCTTATTGTTCGACGAGCTCGCGAGCGAATCGGCCCGGAACAGTGCGGCAATGAATTCTTCATCAGCTTCTACAAATGCGACCGGGTCCTCGACGTAGTCCGAGTCGCGCAGGGCTTTAAACACCTTTTCGATCTGGTACAAGGAGGACGCCGTGCCCTGCGTGCCCAGCTTTTCGCGAATCACGTCGCCGCCGCCCACGTCCACCGCCCACTTCTCGGCCGCCCAGTTCGCCAGCAGGTCGCCCAGGGCCGGCGTGACGAGTTTCCACCGCGCCCGCGCGGCGCTCGCATCGACGGCGTACGCGGGCGGCGCGACGACGGCAAGTGCCACACCCGCAGCGCTGTTCAAGAGATCACGCCGGTGCAGCGCTTTGGGAGCGAGGGCTGCCGCTGCCGCGATGACGCATGCGAGGCGTACGTGCATTGTTGTGGATTGTGGCACTGCACACTCTGAGAGCAACCAGGGGCAATGCGCGCGCTAAGAGCCCGCAAAGCGTTACCAAAAGCTGCTGTGACTCGCGTGTGGGTCTCAGGCACTGATGCTTCGTACACAACCCTCAGTGTTCTGTAGGTTTAGCTAGTTTGAGTGCCTTGAACATCGAGCCCACTCTGAGAAACCCGTACGCATCCGAGTCCCGTAGTCGTTTGCGCGCAATTAAATAGCTAAATAATTTACAAGTCGAGGACTACGCGTACTTGGCGCAGAAGTCCGCGTGGTGCTCGGCGAAGAGCGCGACGGCGCGCTCGACCTGGTCCGCGGGCGGCAGGAAGGTCGTGCGGAAGCCGGCGCGCCCGTCGGCCTGCCCGAAACCACTGGCAGGCACGACGCAAATACCCGTCTGCTCCAACAAACTAAGCGCGTAGAGATTGTCGACGCTCGTCGACGCCGCCGCCGCCGCCGCCACCGCCTTCTCGGGCATCTCGATGCGCGGGAACGCGTACATGGCGCCCTCGGCGTCGTTGCACGCGACCCCCTCGATCGCGTTCAGCCCGTCGACCATGGTCCGCGCGTTCAACTTCAACTTCTCAAGGATCGCGGCCTCCTCCGCGGCGTGCGCGTCGTACGAGGCGTCGCCCTCCACGGGCGGGCGGACCATGAGGCTCGTCATGACCTGACCCGCGACACCCGAGCACAGCCCCGCGCTGGCGAGCTTGTAGAGCTGCGCGTGCACGTCGGGGTCGATGTTGTGCAGCTCCATGTACCCGCCCCGCCGACCGCACTCGCCAATGAACCCCTTGGACGTCGAGTGGAACGACACGAGCTCCAGGGCGTCTACATTACCGTCCAGGGCGGCCTTCTTCGCCGAGACGAACGTCTTGCTCTCGTCGTACACGTTGCGCTGGTAGACCTCGTCGGCGAGCAGCACGATGCCGCGCTCGGCGCAGAAGCGGCAGACCTGTGTTGCGAGAGACCTTCGTTAACCTCCACGCCATCGAGCAGATCCAGTAACGGGGAAAACATCGCGTCGACGGCGTTGTGCCTTGGAATTTTATGCACAGGTCTGTACCGCGAGCACCGCGTCCGCCGAGAGCACCTGCCCCGTCGGGTTGCCCGGGTTGATCAAAGCCAGCGCGCGCACGCGGAGGCCGCCCGCGGTCGCTTTTTCATATTGCCGAACGAGCTTACTCTCGTCGATGGACCAACCGTTCGCCTCGTCCAGCTCGTACCCGACCTGGCGGCCGCCACCCAACGCAATCAACGCCGAATAAATGGGATACTGCGGGATCGGGATCATCACCGCGTCAGAATCCGAGGCGATGAGCGCCGTAAGCACGTTGGAGATCGCCGACGACGCGCCGTCCGAGAGGAAGATGTCGCCCGCGTGCGCCGCGTGCCCGTCGCGCTTCTCGATGAAGTCCACGACGTCGCGTCGGAACGCCGCGACGCCCTGCGAGTTCGTGTACGCGCCCGTGCCCGGACTCTGCAACAGATTTTCCCCCAAACCCGCCTGCATCTCGCGCGCGCGCTCGATCGCGTCCGAGGGGAACAACTCGCCCGCCTTAGGGTGGTCCACGCCCACCTCCGCGGGCAAGTCCGTCAGCGCGAGCACCTGGCGGAAGAAGGTCAGCGGCGGCTGCCCGACGGCGTGGGGGTTCCCCACGTTGGTGAAGGTGATGTCCCGGCCGGCCTCTTGCATGGCGTCGGCCTTCATCACGACCTCGCCACGCACCGCGTACTGCATGCGCCGGAGTGCCTGGGACATCGTGTGCTTGTTCCAGGCGTGCGTCGCCTGCTCCGTTTCTTGTTTCGAGCGCGACCCGAGGTCCGGGCGGGCCTCGTACGACGTGCGCAAGTCCGCGTTGCTCGAGCACGCCGCGTCGTCTTCCCGCGTCGCCTTGAAGAGCCAGGTCCGCAAGTCGTCGAGCGTGAGCTCTTGGTCGCTCGCGGCCGTGGACAGGAACTCAAGCGCCTCGACGCGCACGTCATTGGCGCCGACGACTTCCACCAAGCTCTCGACCTCGGCCAGCGAGACGCGGCCGTCGTTATTGGCGTCGAGCGCGGAGAAGAGCACCTCGCAGCCGCGGCCCGTCGCGAGGTACGTCTTCCAGGTCGTGGTCAAGAGGGCGGCGTCCGCGCGCGTCGAGAGCGCACGATTGTTCGTCGGAGCGGCGCGCGATGCGGGCCGGGCCGCGGTCCGCGCGAGCAGCTGCCCGACGCGCGGGACGGACCGACCCGTCCGACCGAGCATCTGGCCAAGAAAGAGCATCCGTGCAACCCAGACTTGTCTGCACCATGCAGAGTTGCACCTTTGCGTCAAAACGAAACCCGTGCAGTAAAACCCGTGCCATGATGCATGCCATGCCAAGCACGTCGTCGCCTGTCGAACGCATCAATGACGACACTCAGCAAGCATCCAGCACTGCTGGTGCCCTCAGTGCTGGCAGGCACAGCAGTACTGGCAGCCACGCTAGCCGCAGCCATCGCATCACGCAGCGCCGCAGCGTTCGCATTCATAATATGCTCTTGTCTGGCCTTGATAGTTTGGTTCAGACCCGCGGCACCCGTCGAGGCGCCGGACGACGACGCGACGCTGCGGTGCACCGTCAACGAAACACCGCTCATCCCGGACGGCTCGCGGACACGCATAGAAACGTCAAGCCTCGTCGGCGAGGTGCGCTTCGCCCAGCGCCGCGAGGGTAGGGCCCGCTGCGCCATCGCGCTCGTGGCCCGGCCCACAGCGCCACTGCCGCCTAGACTCTGGTTCGGCGTGGAAGTCGCGGAGGGCGACGCGGAGCCGTCGCGGGCCTTTCGGGCGTTGACGGGGACGCTCCTGAGTCTTTCGAAACGGCTCATGGGCACGGAGGTGCGCTGCGACTTGCAAGGCACGCGGCCAATGATCGCGTTCGACGTGGCGAGCGCCGCGACGCGCTTCGAGGCCTGGCCCCGGACGGCGGCGGCTCCGCTCGACGCCGCCGACGGGTCGCCCGCTCAGGACTGCCCGGAACCCGTCGAGACCGAGAGGAAGCGCGTCCTTGGCGCCGTTCGCGACGGGACCGTCCTCGCGCTGGCCTGGCACACGACGTTCGTGGACTTTGCAACGTGGAGCTGCGTCGGCCTCCCCGCGTGGTTAGGCGGAGAAGTGCCGATATCGCGTTTGTGGGGCGACCGCGGTCTGCGCCTGGTCCTCTTCGCGGACGGCGCCAACGAGCAGCGGGACTATTGGTTGGAGATTAACCTCGAACGCGCCAACAAGCCGCGGGCGCCGCCGCCGTGCGGGCTAGACGTGCTGAACGCCTCCGAGGGCCCGCGGACGCGATCCTTATGCGTCGACGTAGCGTCGCTCCCGGGGCTCCTGCTGAGGCGGTTGCTGGCCGAGGGCCGCGACGACTCGGTGGCCCTAGGATTCATCGACCGGAGTGCGTTGGTGTCGCTGAGCGACGACGAGCGACTGGCTTTCGCGTTGAACCTCTACCACCTCCTCGTCCTGACGGCGCAGCGGTCGGGCCGCTACGCGATTTGGGGCGGCGAAGTCCCGTGGTTCCGCCGCAAGCCGCCGTTTCTGGCGCTCGCGGACGCCCTGCGGCGCGCCTCGGTGGACCTCGGGGGCGCCTTCGTGACGCCGCTCGCCCTGGAGCACGGCTGGCTGCGCGGCGCGGCGCCGCCGCGGTCGTGGGCGGCCATGGCGCTCGCGGGCCGGCCGCCGAACCCGCTGGCGCCGTGGGCGCCGCCGGATATCGACGCGTGCCTGGCCCTGGCGCTGCAGTCGGGCGTTGTTGCGTGCGGGCCGTCCGTGGTGCCCATCTACGCCGCACCGACGCTGCGAGCCCAACTCCGTGAGACGGCGCGGCGCGTTTGTGCCAGCTTCGCCCCGCATCTGCCCCCGGTGTGTCGGTACCACGCCCACGCGTTCGGCGTCGATCGAAAGCGCGGGGCTTTTGCGGTCGCGTCGCTTGCCGGCGGTGGCATTTCTTTGGACGCGCGGCCAGCGCCGTTTTCCTGTGCGCCGGCACTTTTGGAGCTCCTCAAGGAGGACTAGTTGTTTTTTGTGTAAGTGTAAGTGTACATATCTTAGATCACAGTTGCGTCAGTGGGTGAAGAAGGGCGAAGGGTGGCGTCGGCCTCGGCGGTGTCGGCGTTTCGGACTGCCATGCACCGGAGATCGCCGGCTCCGAATTAGACCGGAAATGCCCCGGCCCGCCGTCGACGTGGCTCCGAGGCGACGCCGTCGACGAGGACGCCGTCGATGTTGTAGACGCGGCGGAGGACGGCGGCTGCTCGATGTACCAGTTGCTCACGTCGTAACCCCCGACCACAACGCGCCACAGGGGGCCGGGACACGCCTCGACGGCGCGTTTGACGCGGGCCGGGTCCGCCGACTCGAGCTAATGAAACGCTTCTAAGGACGCACAGGACCGGAGCACGTTCGCAACGGGGTCAGTCGACGGTGCCCGGCGCACTGCCCGCGCTGAAGACGCCCGCCTCGGGGGCAGCTCGCTCACGAAGAGCTCTCTGGCGTCCTGCAATTGATTGATCAGAGCGTCAGGCGAGTCGGGTGAAGCGTACGCGCCGGCCACGACGCGAACCGAGTTGCCGCGCACCTCCACGGAGAGCCAGGGCCACCGCGGGCCCAGCGGCTCCACGACGCGCTGACGGTGTAGCGCGCGCAGAATAATATTGAAGTATAAGTCGAGGTGGGAAAGCACGTCGGGGCCAGTGGCAAAAGCCACCTACCTCTCTCAACGCCGACGCGGGCCGCCCCCCAGGAGATAAGTTAATCACAGCACATACCTATTAGTCCCTGTGCCGTCGGTCTCATACTTCCCCGGCTCCGCGAACAACGAGAAGCCCTTCTTCTTCGGTTTCACCTTGACGACGCGCTCCGCCTGGGAGGCGCGCCGCTCGCGCTCGGCCTGTTCCGACGCCACCTGGCCCCGGCACGCGCGCACCAATCGAACCACGGCCTCCTCGAACTCCCTATAGTTCCAGTCCTGGTCCTCGAAGCCGTCCATCGAACCAATAGTACCTTCATCATCAGGGTCCGGGACTAAACCGGCATTTAAAGCGGCCCGCGCGAGCGTTGGATACGACGACGCGATGTTCACCGTCATCTCGTACTTCTTCCGCAGCTCGTTGTCGGCCGCCCAGCCCGAGGGGCGCACGGCGAAACCCAGTTTCTCAATGTACTCGGGGTTCGCCACGAGCGTTTGTAGCAATGGTTCGGACGCCGCCACGCCATCCCCCCAGTCGCACGCATCTTCGTAGCACGCCCGGCAGGCCGCCGCCCAGCTCGCGTTGAGGTGGGCCCGGCGCATTTTCCTTTTCGGATCTACCTTTTGGTAGGCCGCGACATCCTTGTCGATCTGCTTGATTTCTTCGCGCAGCTTTTCCCGCCGGTTGTCATCCACCGCATGTCGCAGATTCTGCCGTCGTTGCCCCGGAATCTCCACGGCCGGCGCCGCGGCGAACAACGCCGACGCCGCGCCCAATGACGTTTTTAGCACTCCTTGTTGGACACCTTTCTTCAAAGCACCACCTAGCTTTGATTGCACAGCACTGGGATTCTGCATGTTCTTGATGACTAACAAGAATTCTTCAAAATCAATTTCGCCGTTGCCGTCGACGTCTATTTCGTCGACGATATCTTTCAACTGGGACAGGGACATGGGCAGGCTCATGTTCTTGAACAGGACACCGAGTTCTTCGGCATCTAAATAACCAGAACCATCGGCGTCCAGCTCCGCGAAGAGTTCCTGGAGTTTTAAAAGAGTGTCTTTGTCGAAGCCAGCTGTGGCGCTACTCAAAGCGTCGTAGCCCAAGTGCTTGCGCCAGTTTAGGATGATGGACGTGAATTTGGTCCGCAGCGGTCGCGACAGGCGGAACAACTCCTTTTCCACGAGTTCCAACTGGTTGAGGAGTACGAGTAGTTCGAGCTTCTTCGTGATGAGGACTTTCGATTTCGAAGCGACGCCCCTAGAGAAAGTTCCGGGTAGTACGTGTATTTCATTCTTCCAGTGCTCTCTCACATGGGCATTAATACCTGGTTCACTACAAAGAGAGAGCATCGCGAGGCACCCGCGCTGCACCAAAGAAACGGAAGACGGGTGCAGGACCATGGCCCACAGCTCCCGAATGACGTCCGGGTGCTTCCTTCTTTTGGTGGGGGCGTTTCTAAAGAGAGACGGCTTCGCATGGCCGTGTTGTTCGGCCAACGCCATTTCATGCAGCATGTCGTCGGACGCGCCGCCGCAGGCCCGCTCTACCAAGGCTTCCCACCACCGCGGGTTCATTTCGTTGGGATCCTTCTTCACGGAGTCTAGTGAACCCCTTCTTTTCCCCGTGTCCTTGCGCCGCTCTTCTCTTAACTCATGCGCGGCCTTGTCGAAGCCTTCCAGGTCGAACGCTTGCCCCAAAGCTTCACAATGGTCCTCCAGCAGCCCCAGCAACCGCAGAATCCAGTCGCCGGCGACGTCGAACGCCAGCGCTTCCTTTTCCTCTTTCGTATGCGGTGGAGGACCGAACTGGGGCCGATCGGGCACGCACTCCACCAGCATGGTTTGCGATGCTGTTCTTACTAAGAAAAACCCCGCCGGCTCCACGTTACACATCTCGGGGACGCCCAATCTTTCAATTTCTTCGGCCCCGACCCGCCGACACTCCACAATGTCCTCGCATTCGATGCCGTCATACGTTTCAGGAATATCCACCACACCAGCTGGGAGACCATCGCCCAAATCTTTCCTTAGACACGGATCTTTATAGCGCGAAAAGATGCCTTTGTTAACTTTAGCGTCCCACCTGAGTTGCTCCACGCGCTTCGGATCGCTATGCAAGGCGGCGAACTCCTCCTCATACGCATTGTGCGCGATGCACGTTTGCAAGAACCCGGTCACTTTTGCTCTCGTTTCCCAGAAGATGCGTCCCCCGTCGAACCTTAATAATCGTTTGGAACCGTGGTCGTCGAGTAAGCGGGACGCGCCGCGCTTCGGGACCGGGGCGTCTCGTAACGCAATACATTCCGGGTCGTCGAAGATTCTCACTCTTGTAGAAGGCGGCGGCGCCGTCCTGAGTCGCCTTTTTTCTTCCACGAGCTTCTCCGCGGCCTCGTCCACGGTGGCGTCGTCCACGACGTCATCGAGGCGCCTGCCTAATTCAGCGGCCTTTTTGCGTGCGCGCCCGGCCACGGCCTCGGCCGATTCGCGGCCGTAGACAATATCCAGGTAGTCCGTCGGGCCCAAATCCGTCTCCGACGTCATCTCCACGTCCCGCAAGTCCCGGCCGAAGACGAGCTTGTGTCTCGAGCCGTCCGTGACGTAGAGCTGTTCGAAGTTCGTGGCCGCTTGGGCTCTCACGGGTTCCGGCCGGTGATACGACGCGCAGGCCGCCGCTAGCGGTGCGGCGTCCAAGGCCAGCTTCTGGGCCCAGGGGTCGCCCTCCCCGTGCGGCGTGACGTGCCCGAGCTTCCGCAGGAGCATCAACGCCGCTTCGGTCGCGATGGGATTCGCTGAGGCTTCCAACGCCCGCAAGACAGCCTTTCGAATGCGGTCATCTCTGAGAGCGTCGATGTGTTGCGGGTGCGTCGCGATCCGCGCCAGCGTCCACAGGGACCCGATCTGGGCGTGGGCGACCGTAGACGGCAGTCCCGCCTTCCGTCTCCGCCCACCGACGCCGTCAAACGCTATAGCAGCGAGCAAGTCGCACCCGCCGTGGTCCACGATCTCACCACAGTCGTCCTCGTCGGGCGCCACCTCGCCTAGTATTCTAATAGCGGCCGCCCGCGCCAAAGGCAGCTTCGGGACGCGTAGCATGCCCACCAAGGGCGCCACGCCCCCGTGCAGCCCTATCAATCGGGGGTGCCACAGGGCGATCGGGACCAAGCACGCGACGGCCGGCTGCGTGAGTTCTAGGGGACCAAATCTCAGACACGTCAGCAACGGAGGAATCGCCTGGCACCGGCCCAACCTTGACGCCGTCTCCGAGGACACGCTCAGGTTCCGCAGCGTCATCAGGACCAAGGCGCACACCTTCACTTCATGCTGCTCCCAAGGTTGTTCTCCACTGTACCCTCGTTTCTTGGTCGGGGATAAGGAGTTAGGTAGCTCTTCTCTTTCATTCGCCGCCGTCTCGTGGCGGACACAGGAGGACTGCAGCCAGCTCACTAAACCTTCCACCAAGCCCGGCGAGAAGCTCAGAACTTTCTGCCTTTCCGTATTTGAGGACACGGACCACTCGTCCCCTATAATCGAGTCCCACCTTAGACCGTCGCCGCTCGCCACGTCCGGCAGGGACAGCGCCTGGATCAGTTCGACACATGCATACCGCGTGGCGGCGCCGTAGGTCCTCTTGAGTAATTCGCTGAGCGCCGCGATCGCGTGTGTTTGAGCTTTTCCTATCACCAAAACATCTCGCACGTCCTTCGCGGTCGCGCCGGGCACGTCCCCACAACTACCGCGTGCAAACGTCTTTAAGGAGCGCAGCTTCTGCAGCACGCGCCTTTCATCCCATTCATCGGGTCGCGGGGGCGCCAGCTCGTTGCGAATGTCGTGCAGCAAATCCAACGCGTACAATGGATCGGCCTTCCGGTCCACGGTGCGTTTGGAGCAAATCCGTGTGCTCGTGTCCACGGTGTCGTCGTCCGGCGCGCCGTACTTAACGTCCGGCGGCAGCCACACCCGATGCTCCGGTCCTCCCAGCGCGCCGTCCTTCACGAGCCGCTCGACCCTTGATAGCTCGGCCTGGGCGGCCATGGCGTCGGCGTCCGGGGTGACGACGGTGCCCGCGTCCAGGGGGACGATGGCGGCGTCCATGGCGGCCGCGGTGGGGGCTGCCCCGACGGGCTGCGGCTGCCCCGACGGCGTCTTCACTGCTCCTATGGGCTGCCGCGCGGCCCGGTGGCGGAGTTCGGTGCTCACGTGGGGATGACCCTCGAGTGAAACCCTGGACGGGTCCCGCAGCGTGGCGTCGTCGGGCTTGAGTAACCACAGGCGTGACGCGCACAACGATTTTGGTTCGCACGGGTTTTTCATAAACCCGTGGCAAAAAAGAGCTTGCACGGGTCACAAGTGGCTTGCTTGCGACGCACGCGTTGCAAACGCACAAATGAACCCTCAGCCCGATGATGCTAGCCTCGTCGCGACATGTGCGGCCTCGCCTTCGTCAATGCCAAAGGACCTGCACACAGTGTGGTCACAGCTCTCACAGACGACGCGGGATTCCCTGCTGAGTTTTTACGACCGCGGCGCAGCCCCACCGGTGGCGGACAATGACGCGGCGCGGCAGAAGAAACCCCGCAGCGAGCGCTGTCGCTCGCAGCTGACCCGCCTGCCGCAGGACGTGCTGCGCGCGGTTCTATCGTACCGTGATCTGCCCACGCGCTACGCGTGCGCCTGCGCGAATCGGGCGCTGCGAGACACGGTCGCGAGCCTCCCGCTCGGTCCCGAGCGCTGCCTGGCTCAGAGGCGCCACCCGCTCCTCGCGACGGTCTGCGACGTTAGTAGCCTAGACGCAAAGACGCTCGGCGGCCTCGTTCAGAGCCAGAACTGGGACACGTCGGCACATTCCCCCGCTACTGACGGGAAGGCTACGCCGTTGTACCCCGCAACGGTGGGAGATCACGTCTTCTCCCTGGAGCTCACTGTCGATGGCGCTACCACGCCGCTATACCTCGGGACAGCAGAGTGGGACGAGGATGGCTATATGGAAGAGAATGGCTATGAATATCAGGTCACTTTTCTTCCCGCTGGTCCTTCCATGTTCCAACGACTGCAAGCTGCCCTCGCAGCTGGGAAAGAAATCAGAGCTCGAGTCATGGTCGCGCGTCGTGTCAACGGTGGCTTCCAATGCTCCATGTTGATGGACAGGGTACTGAGAATCTTAAATGACGAAGTACAGGTGTTGTTTCAGTGTACCGCTCTATCGATCTGCGACACCCTAAACAAGCTTGAAGACTCAAATCTCGTCCAATCTTCATGCCCCGCTATATACATCCGGTACGGGAGACCCAAGGAGGATATCTCTCTAATGTTTTCGTTGCTGGGCGACAACGGAGTAGAGGAGTGTCACCTTGACACGACCGACATGGGACATTTGCTCGATTACTATGTCCCCTGGTCTCGCTACGTCGCCAATGTGCCGCTACTGCGACGTCACCAGTACATGGCCACATACACGCGCAACGCGGCGCGTTAGGCACGGGCTTCTAGCGTTTGTTTAACTTGAATGTGTACTAGTAGTAATGAACATACATCCTTACCCGCCAACGTCCCCCACCGCGACGCGTCTACAGGATGGCGCGTCCTCGGCGTCGTAGAATGCCGAGTGGCAGTGCGTCTCCAGGAGCGCCACGCCCTCGACACCTCGGACCGGCTTGGCCGGCGCGTCGTCGTCCGCCAGCCAGTGGAAGCCGTCCGCGCCCAAGTGGACGCAGATCGAGTAGCGCCCGCCCGAGTCGCCGTCGAACTCCGCCGGCGGGTCCCCCCGCTCCTTCTTGGAGTGGTAGAGCATGACGGCCGCTAGGGAATACACGACGGCGCCCCGCGGCGGCACTTCGGAAGGTAATAAGGCGCGCGGCTGGCCCGTCGTCCCGTCGAAGAGCACCCATGACGGCAGAGCCACGCGATGCCGAGATAACCCGGAACCCGAAGACCGCAAGATGATGACCCATAATAAATGAGGCGCGCTCGCCGCGGGCACCGATGTGAACCGCGGAAAGGACTCATGCAAAGCAGGGCCGGCCGCACCACATGTAGGACATCGCACGCGCGATTCCTGCCCTTGGGGCCCATGTAAGGGCGCCGCCGCCGGCCGCGCCCGTAACGCCTCGATCAAACACGCGCATCTTTCCGCCGGCGCCTGCTGGATCCAGGCGGCGTCGTCGACCTCCTCCAACTGGTGGCCGCAGTCCGGGAAGCGGTACCGGTCGACCCTGCCACAGATGCCCACGAAACTTCGTTGCACGACCGCCGCCGGGAGGCACGACAACACGACGTGGGCCAATCGGAACCAGTCCGCCGGCGAGTCGACATTAAGGGTAGTCCCCGCCAGGCGCGCCGTCTCGACCAAGGCCCGACACGCTTCCGTCGCTTTCCGTCGCGTGGTGGCCGCCGATGGGTCTCTCGTCGCGCAGTCAACGTCCATGGCCTCAAACAACTTCAGTAAACCATTTGTGGCGTTCCGCGCGCAGGGCGATTCCGCGTGCTCGCCGCGCGGTAAGCCGCTCGGCACCCTACCTCTTCCTTCCAGCGCCGCCTCCAACGCCCCGCGGAAGGCGGGCTTGGCCCGGTAGAGGGCTTGTACTAAAGGCGGCAGCGGGTGCCCTCTTCTATGCGTGGGATGCGGGGCCCGGGGCGTCCGTCGCAACAAACAGAAGGCGGAGATCGCGCCTCTTAACACGTGCGCGGGGATGCCGTGGCGCCGCATGCATAAACAACACTCCCGGAATTGTGCGGTGCTCTCGGCCGTGAATTTTAGCGGTGCTCTTCTCAAGTCCACAGTCGTCTTCTGGGGCGCGTCTAATCGCAGGCGCGCGATCTGCGCGTCGAGGGCCGAGGCGGCCATAGTATTTGCCTGGTGCTCTTCGGCTGAAGCTCGTTGGCTAGCGGCAGCGAAGCGGAATGCAGGTCAAGCGGAGCAGCGCGCGGTTCCGTTGTGCGTATGATCAGTTATGCGGTCGTCCGTGTGCAGATTTACGGTCTTGTCGCACAAAAGACTCCCTTGTTTGCGGCCGAGTACCTCGAGAAACCCGTCATTGAATTTTAAGCCCGGCGAATCATCTTCGGCGGGCTCTCGTCGGAGCAGTTTCAGGCGGGACGACTGCGGCGCGTCTCGCAGACCTGCGCCGAGCCATGCGACTTTTGGTCGACTTTTTGGACAAGAGATGCTGCCCGACGCTATATATCGACGACGCACCGCTGCGGCGTGCATGCGGACGCGTCGCTAAGCACAATCATGCGCCTGCTCCTGCTGCTGCACGCGGCACACGCCCTCAATGTGACCGTCGTCCCGAGCTACTTCCGCAGCCAAAAGGAGCGCAAGGTCTTCAGTAAGTACGGCCGGTGGCAGGTCGACGAGCGGCGCTGCGACAAATTTATTAGGAATCGGGCGTACGACAAGACCTGCCAGAAATACGATCCAAAGCCGAACGAACTGTTGCCACTGCTCGTGACGGGCGCGCCCGGCTGCGGTACTAGAGTTGTCTTTGAGTTGATCCATGCCATGTGTCATAAAGCGACTCGAGAATGCCGGCAGTACCCGGAGTACAACGCGACGCTCGATAGTGCCATTGTGTTAGCACGGCACGGCGCGACCAGGGCACCTTGGGGGACGCCGGGCACTGTGTACAAGAATCCCTGCTGCGAGGTGTGCCACGAGGGCTACGGGGACATGGCCACCGTGTCCTCCGTGCACGCCGTGAACGAAATCACAATGGGCGTGCCGTACCCGCATACCGACGAAAGGTCCGGCTGGTGGCTGAAGCGGCAAATCGTCGATCGCCACGGCCTGGCGAACGCCTTCACGCCTCGCTATCGGCGGGTGGTCCACCTCATCCGGTGCCCCTTTTCGAACATCCAGACCCTGCTGAAGTCGAAAGCGCCACTCATGCGTTTTGTGGAGGCTTTCACGGACCCTCCTCTCCAATCAATTTGTGTGCACCACGCGTGCAGTGCTAATTTCGAGGACAGGCTGGGCTGGGCCGTGGCGGCGTACGTGGCGTGGACGGAACACATCGATTTAGTAGCCCACGAGACTCTGAGAATAGACGCCTTCGACTTTTCAAATAGTAGGGAGGCGCGGTTGGAAAGGGCGGAGCGGCTCTGTATACTAGCGTTCCTCAATAAAGACCGCAAGCCGCACGGGTGCGCCTATAGAAAGCGCAAGTTATTTGAGACGAGTCTGGGGTGGAACGAGACGCGTCCTCCACCGTTGCTCACGCTCCAGCATCTCACGAAGGCGGTGTGGCCTCCCCACATCGACGGTGACGCGACTAGTCAGAGGCTCCAAGCCTTCTGCGCCAAGCATGGATTCGACGGCGCGTGTGCCGGGAATGGCGCACATAAAGAGGTCCACTGGGATTTGGATGACGATCACCTGAAGGAAGGTGCACTGCCACCCAGTCGAATGGCACAGGCACCGACCAAATTGAATGTGGAAGCGTGCTTGATTTCTGATAGTTGTTCGCCTTTCGCGACGTGCCCTCCGACGGCGGCGCGGGACTGTTTGCGGGCGGCCGTACCCTTCCGCACACCTTTAAGTCGCACGTCCTGCTGCTTCCGGTGCTGCCTCGAGCACTGGCTCTCCAACACCCGCCTCGGCCGGAACCTCGAGTCGGCCGGCGCCGGCATGCTCGAGGTGAGCGAGGCCGCCAAACAGCACTACAACAAGCCGAACCCCGACAGCGGCGACTTCGGGCTCGCGCCGCGGACGAACGTCCTGGCGCATCCGCACATGTTCGCCGCCGTGGCCGACGTGCACGTGCACCCCATGAGGGGCTGCCGCGTCGTGGACGAGCGCAACTTCGAGAAAAGCTACCCCCTCCTGGCGGCCCTGTACCACATCGACCCGAACGCGGCGTTCCGGGACGCTGCAACGCCCTTCGGCGCCACGCTCTTCCGGCAGTACCCGTGTTTGAATAAATTAAAAAGCGCCGTGTCCGTCACGCGCAAGGTCGTGACGGACTACTTCATGCCCGTGCGCTGGGCGCCCGAGAACCCGCTCCAGAACTTGCTGAAGCTCGGCCTGGCCAACAACCTCAAGAACAGCGCCGGGTATCGCAGGGAGGGGGTCGGCCGAGCCGTTATAACGCGGGAGCGCGTGATCGGGGTGCGGGGGCCCTCGCTGTGGCAGGCCGCGCTCGAGCACCCCGGGTACGACCGGTTGCCGCGGTACGACGAGCGGTTGTTGCTCTGCTGCTGCATGAACGTGGACGAGAAGCATCCGAAGCGGTTGGAGCACTATTTGATGCTCGATCGGCATCCAGAATTCGGTTGTGCCGCGCGCGAGAAGAAGCACCTGGGCGAGCCGGTCAACGACCCGCGGGAGCACGCCATAGAGAACGACATCAATTTGATGCTCAACGGGCGCTACGGCTCGTTAGTTTCTATGCTCGGGAACTTCGACGCCCATTTGCCGGTGCTCATGCGAGGGAGTCGCTTCGTCTTCTCGCCGAACGGCGTGGGGGAGCAGTGCTACCGCGAGTACGAAGCGTTGGTGGCGGGCACGTACCCCCTCGTGGACGCCACGGACAACAGGCACCGCAACGCTATTTTGGATCAGCTGCCCGTCGTGCGCGTCAAGGACTGGCGCGCGGTCACGCCGGCCTATTTAAGGGCCAAAGCGTCGGAGCTGGACGGGAAGGACTGGGACGTGAGCATCCTGTACCTGCCGTACTGGTACGACGTGCTGATCACGGCGCTCGAGCTCGCGTAAGGTTTGTGTTGTGAGTCCTCTGTGAACCACGGCGTGTTGCTGGTGTGCTCCACCCGATAAATATCCGTACCTCTGAGCCTATGGCGCTGGCGCCGCGGTCGCTCGACTCGCGGCCGTCGTCGCTCTAACAAATATTCAACACGAGCGGCTCGTCCCGGGGTAAATTATATGGCATATGTAGATGTATTTTACCCGGGCCTACTCCGCTACTGAGTTGTAGATAGAAACGCTCTTACTACGAGAAAAGCGAGGAAGGGGGTGGGGCGCGGCAGCTCGAGCTTTGACTTCGTTGATCAGCACCCACAGCTGTCATTCTCAAGCCCCTCCAGAACGACAAAGGCGACGGCCTCGGCGGGCACGATCAGACTCGCCACCGAGCCGTCAACTTCCTGCCCATTGAGCGGGGGCAGCGTGCCGTCGCTGGCGGCGACCAGGCCATCGCCGCCATCGTCGCCGTTCAGCACCGTCTTTCCAGGATTGGGTTCGCCGCCGTCGAGCTCCCTTTTGGAGTCGGTTGTCACGGCGAAGAACAGCGTTCTGGCGAGCGGCGCACAACACACTAGGGGCTAGTGGCGCAAAATCTACTAGGACCTGTGTGCCCCGTACCGTTAACGGTGCGGGGCATATCGTTCGTAGCGCGGCCGCGTCGGCTTAATTGTGAAGCGGGTTTTATCGAGAAAAAAAACCCGTACTCACAATTTTTACAATGCTAGTGCTGCCGCATAGCTGCATGCCTGCCTCGCCTGGGCACATGCATTCGCTTGCACCGTCTGTGTCGGACTGCTAACTAACGAAGTGCCCGCCGGGTGCGCGAAAGCCGCAGTTTGGTGCCCTGCAGTATTGCTGGGCACTTTGCACGCAGCTCATCGATCGCATCGATTCGACATGGAGCGCGGACGCAACTACGGGCGCGGCCGCAGAGGCAGGGGTCGTGGTCGAGGCAGAGGCAGAGGCCGAAGCCGAGGGAGTGCGAAGCGGTCGCGGTCGCCGTCGCCGCGCGGCCCGCTCGGCGCGCTGCCGGGCATGCGCTGGGACCCGGAGAGAGAGCGGTACCTTTCCAAGACAAATGTGCCCGACATCCCCGAGCCGACGGGGGAGCCGACGGCGCCGGCCGGAATTGAAGATGTGGCGGCGTGTCCGACGGACGCGCGGGTGTTGGCGACGCTGCCCGCGGCGACGAGTAGTAGCGAGGTCTGCCCCGTCTGCTTCGAGGTCCTCTCGTCGAGCGTCGAGCTGCCCTGCGGCCACCGGCTCCACCAGCACTGCGCGGAGCCGTGGCTGCGGCAGAAGGGCTCGTGCCCGACCTGCCGGCGCTGCGTCGACGTGGCGCTCGAGGTCGCGGCGCGGGCGGCGCAGTAGTGACGGGCCGCGTAAGTTTTTGTTGTTGTTCGTTCAAGGGGCAGTTTCTACATATAAAGTTAGGCCGTCCCGTCGGCGAAGAAAGAGGCGGCGCACAGCTGCACGCGCACGCGCGCCAGGTCGTAGTCGTGCGCGCCCTCGACGAGGCCCCACCGCTCGATGTTCTGGTTCTCCTCGACGCGCGCCGCCTGCTCCGCGGCTTCCGCGTCGACCTCATTTGCAAGGAGCGCGAGGCCGATCGTCAGAGACTTGCACTCGAAGGTCGCGCTCTGTAAAGCGGCGAGGTGCCAGTTCGACAACGCCCCGCACGCCTCGCGTAATGCGGTCGCTGTTTCTGGCGACGTGGGCGGCGCCCGGAGCGCGCCGGGCGCGCCCCTTTCTAAGTCCGCGCCGTACGCCCGCTTCAGCCAAGCCAGCAAAGGTTCATGGAGCTTATCTTGCCTTTTACGGACCTCCGGCTGCCACTGGTCGTCCGCGACGAAGCGGCACGTGTCCGTCGCGGCGTAGGCCAGGATGTTTTTTAGGGTCTGGTCCCGTTCCTTCGGGAGCTGGTCCACGGCCGTCGACGCGAGGGCCATCAACGGCATGGCCGCGGGCTCGATCTTTTCCGTCTGCCCGTCCCACTCCGCCGCGATCGCAAGCGCGAGGCGTTTTGTTGGGAGTAATAAAGGCGCGCCGGCGGGCGTCGGTAGTTTTTTGGAGCGCCCTTTTCCCAGTTCGAGCGTCACGGACCAGCCCTGATCGACGGCCTCGATTCCGGTGTGCTCGTAGAAGCGCGGGCGCGAGATGTGGCGGCGCTGCGTCGCCCGGCGGGCGCGGCGCAGGCAGCTACGCATGGCTAGCAAGCTGCCGTACGACTGCTGCGATGGCGTCAGTGCAACTCTGCTGATCAATGACGATATCTAGTTACTTTGGCTCAGTACATTGTCTGAATCCCGTGCATAAAACCCGTGGAAACCCGCCTAAACCAAGAACTCGACTTTATGATACCCGCACGGGCACGCCTGCGCAGCCATCCTTGCTGCACGCGCCCTGCGACATTTGCAAACGATCGACGCGGTCGACCGCACAACGGAGCAGTTGCAGCCGCGCAACAGCATGCACCCTCTCGGGCGCCTCGCCCTCCTCGCCGGCGTGCACGCCTTCCTGCAGCCGGCCGCGCGGCGACCCCTTCGGCACCTGCGGGCGACCGACGGCCCCATCGTACTGATCGGCGAGGACAACTACGGCGAGGAGCTGCGCGCCTTGGGCCAGAGCGCGGCCACCGCCTTGAACGGCGCCAGCGTCGCCGTCAACAAAGACGAGCTGAAGAATGTATTGAAGACCGCCCAAGTGAACGACGTGGTCCACTGCACGGACAACGCGTTGAGCAGAAAGGACTGGAAGTTACTGGAGCAAGAGACGCTTCCCATTTGGGTCCGGTGCGTGAATGAGTTCGGGAACGATGTGGTCAAGGAGATCTTTAGAGATGATAAACGCCGGAAACGGTGTTTGTACGAGGTGGCGGCCTGTGCGCCGTACTCCAAGCCGATGACGACTGAACAAAGTGTGGCCTGGGGCGGCGATTCTGAATCTATCAAACGGATCGTGGCCTTCCACCGCCGCGAGCCGTGCACAGAGGAGGCTGTGGCACTGGAGGCGGGTCTGGACACGTTCTTCGTATCATTGACCTTCGACGAGTACGAAGATGGGGAGACGCAGAAGGTACTGCAGGAATTGGCAAACGACGCGCGGGTCACGGCTTTAGAATTTAGATGTGATCTACTCGAGTCCTACAACCCGGGCAACGTCTTGCGGCAGCTCCACGCCTGTCGCAAGGCCTCGCAGCGGTCGTGGCGCGCCGGTGAGGCTAAACTGATGTTCACCGTGCGTTCCGTGTCGCAGGCCGGCGCGTTCCGCGACCAGGACGTGGAGGAGATGATGCAGTTGCTGGAGCTGGGTTTGAGAGCGGGCGTGGACTGGTTGGATGTGGAGACGGAGACGCTTTCTCGAAAGCAGTTGAAGAGGTTAAGGAGCATGGCTCATGAAAGAGGCGCGACGTTGATCTTAGGCTCGCACCACCAGCTGGGCGAGACGACGTCGGCGGCTCAGGCGGAGCGGTTGCTAAAGACGTGCGCGTCTCGGTCCCGGGGCGATGCCGTCAAGCTCGTGGTGGACGCCGCATCGAGTGAAGACGCGGCGGTGAGCGCCACCGTGGCGGATATCGAGGCGCGGCCGCCCCGGGTCGTCCTCGCACTCGGCGATGCGGGGAAACTCTCGCGCGTATTGGGAAGGCGGTTCCTGCCGGCGCGGCACGAGTCATTGAAAGTAACGGCGGCGCCCGGCCAGATCTCGCCGAACGAGGCGTTGCAGTTACGACGCGACTGGGGCGTTGTCCCGGCCAAGAAGTACGCCGTGCTCCTCGAGTCCGATTTTGGTTCTAGGAGCCCGGCCATGCACAACGCCGCATTTGACGCGTGCGGCCTGCCCCACAACTATGGAGTGATGGAGCTGCCCGACGAAAACGGGCTCGATGATGTGAATTCTGACACGGCGCAGACGTTCCGGGACTACTTGGCCGCGCCGGATTTCGGGGGTCTCTCTGTGACGATCCCCCACAAGCTGCGCGTGCAGCCGTTTTTGGACGAAATGACGGACGCCGCCAAACGGATCGGCGCCGTGAACACGATCACGCCGCGCCCCGCGCTCGTGACGTCGAAAACGACGCTCGGCGGGGCCAGCATTCTAACGGGCGACAACACGGATTGGATCGGCATCTCCGAGTGCATCGCGAGCGCGCTGCGGCGGCGGACGGGCGAGCGGACCGGACGGGCGTTGGTGGTGGGGAGCGGCGGCACGGCGCGGGCCGCGTGCTACGCTCTAACGGCCGGGAGAGCGGCGCGGGGCGAGAAGCCGTTCGAGCTCCTCGTCTATGCCCGGGACGTCAGCAAGGCCGAGGCGCTCGCCAAGGCGTTTGGCGGGGCCGCGGTCGCGGACCTGAAGACCGTGACGGTGGACGCGGTCGTGTCCACCATCCCGGGCGCGGCGAACTTCGAGCTCCCGGCGCCGTGCCTCGCAAACACACCGGCCGTGCTGGACGCGGCGTACAAGCCGGCGTCGACCGCGCTCCTCGTGCAGGCCAAGGCGGCGGGCTGCCCCGTCGCGCAGGGGGCGTCCATGCTCGTGGCCCAGGGCGTCGCGCAGTTCCAGCAGTGGACGGGGCGGGTCGCGCCCGTGCCGGCGATGCGCGCCGCGGTCTTCGAGGGCGTCGAGGAGCTTGAGGGGGAGGTATAACATTTGTTTCTCGGGTTCGGGATGCCTTCAAGACGGGTTTTTCACAGCTAAAAAGCGCGTTAAGCGTCGCTTTAAGGTTATCACACCTGCCCTCGCCTGTGTTGTGAGGCCACGTCTGCCTTATTATACAACCACGAGGAGTTGCACGAAGAGCACGAGTCATCCCTACTCGATCCCTGGCAAGCAGACAGTGGAATAATCACTGGATCAGCCACACAATGGGCTCGACCGAGTTCGCCTCGCCGACGCACCGGCGCGCAAGCAGCGACCGGCGACCGTCGGGCGTGTCGCTCATCGTCTGCGCCGTTGTGTGCGGCGTTCTCGGGTTCCAAGCTGGTAATATGCACGGCGTCGCGCTCGGGGGCCATATCTCGGGCCACGCGGCGGATGGCAGCGACGCACACTGGCACGACGCAATGGCGGGGGCGCGAGACACGGCGCAGAAAGCCCCGCGCGCACTCGCCGAGGCGACCCGGCGCCTCGACGCCGTCGAGCAGCGCAAGTGCCCGCCGCCGCCCGAGCCGGTCGCATGTCCGCCGGAAACGGTTTGCCCGCCGCCGCCCGAGCCGGTC